>WLWF01002137.1_pt1 | contig 14796 bp, 18 predicted proteins | sample 6718331 | NCBI WGS metagenome assembly WLWF01 (sample SAMN12718692, study PRJNA515312) | sponge metagenome | isolation source: marine sponge | host: Mycale hentscheli | place: New Zealand: South Island, Marlborough, Capsize Point | collected 2003-05-01
AGTAGATGGCAGCGCGACCATCACTCCAACAATTAATGGTGGCAAGGAAACGTACACAGTGACAGTTCAAGCAGGCTCGCTTCCCCCTGGTTGCACAATCGATTCTGCGACCGGAGTAATTACATTAAGCGGCTCGCATACACAGGCAACCTATGAAGTCGGCGAGGTAACAATCCGAGTAACGGACTTTGTTGGTGAAGAACACGATGCAATCTATTTCTGGGAAAGATTACCGTAATTACTAGATGTAGTGAAAAATAGATTTGGAAAGCTAACAAATTCATTTTTTTTTCGTTAAAGTTTTGGCATGGGACTCGACTTATCAAAACTTAATAACGCAACTGGCCTCGTTCAAACGAGCGACATTTCTTCCGAATCGGAAAGAACAGTTATGCGTTCCGCTGCCGATCTAAAAATGTTAAAGCAACTTTTGATTGACGACGAACTAACCTGCAATGACGGCAAGCGCAAAAACGTCATGCAAAATGTTTTTGCTTTTAAGGGTCAACGTAAAAGGTACAGTTGATGGCAAAGCAACCAACATTCCTTGATCGATTAAAAGGCATTTTTTTAGGCTCGCAAAAACAGTCTGAATTTATGCAAGCGAACCAGTATGACGTGGTGAACCGTTGGGCGCAAACCGATCAATGGGATTATGCAAACAATCGTTCTGGGAACTCAAACGACGACCGGCAAACTCGAGAGAAGATTGTTGCTGCCTCGAGGTTTGAATTTTCTAACAATTCTTACTGCCGGGGTATTTTGCTAAAGATGGCTCAGGAAACAATTGGCACTGGTTGCCGATTGGAAATCATGCCGAAGTCACCATCGGCTCGAGCTAACAAGGCCGCAAAGCAACTTGAGAGTATTTGGGAAGAGTGGTCGCATGAAACCAACTTCACTGAAAAACTCCAAATGGGTATTGTAGAGGAGATTGTAGGTGGCGAGGTTTTTCATCAGTTTCGTCAAAATCGAGCTTTAAAAACTGTGCCAGTTGATTTTGTTTCGTACGAAGGAATCCAGTTCCAATCAAACATGATTCAAAAGGCGTTCTCACTTTATAGATCCACGCCAATTGTTGACGGTCTTAAGCTAGACGAACAAGGCAACGTGACTGCATTTTACAAGTTGCGTAAAAATCCCGGTGAAGACGGATACATAGGAATTGATGACACTGTCACAATCCCCTCTGACATCATGGTGCATATGTTTCGCCAAGACCGTCCTACACAATACCGTGGAGTGGGTCAGCTTGCGCCGTGCATCGAATTGTTTGGAAAGTTGCGTCGATTTACCGAGGCAACAATTGAGACGGCAGAGAACGCTGCATCGATTCTTGGAACCATCGAAACCGCGTTCCAGCCTGATGTTTGCACCCCTGGTTCAGACAGTCCGATCAACATTCCATTTGGTTCCGGCAACCTAATGACGTTGCCGGACGGTTGGAAGTACAACGCATACAAGCCTGAGCAGCCCACGACTGGATACGGAGACTACAAGGCAGAGATCCTACATGAGATCATCAGTTGCATATTAATGCCGTGGAACGTCGCGTCGGCTGACTCAAGCGATTTTAATTTTGCATCGGGGCAACTTGATCACAGGATTTTCCACAGATACATTTTGTTTATGCGAAAACGCCAAGAGGAGCGATTTATTAATCGTTTCTTCAAGTTCTGGCTCGAGATAGCGACATTCGTTCCTGGCGTAATTCCGAGCGGACTTGGGGCGTTTGAACATAAATGGTACTGGCCGGGCAAAGAACCAATCGATCCCGGAAAAATGGCAAACGCTGCAAAAATTTTAAAAGAGGCAGGTTTGCTAAACGAAACAAAGTATTGGCAAGAGCAGGGGATTTCAGCAAAAGACGCTATTGATCAGCAAATTCGCCTCGAGGCTTACAAGCAAATCCGAACTGAAGAAATCTACAAAGATTTGGGAGTTGTACAAAAACAACCTCAACCCGAACCAAAGGTGAACGAAGATGACGAAAACGTCACGCAAGCGCAAAGCTAACAATCGAATGAGATTTAAACATTTGCTGCCAGCCTCACCAACAATTGTTGCCGGTGAAGATGGCGTACCAAAAGTTTCAATTCTTGCTTACAACGCCGAATCGGCATTGTCCGTTCGAGGATTTGACGCTCCGGTCGTAATTGATTTATCAACGGCTTCTCTGGAAAGACCAGTCACAAAAATTAACCGAAATCATGAACAGGATAGAGAAGTTGGTCACGCAACCGGAAAGATAGATGCGACCGGCATTTACTTTGATGGTTTGCTTTCCGTGCCTGGTCAGGATCGCGATGAAATAGTAGAGGCATCAAAAAATAATTTCCCGTGGGATGCCAGTATTGAAGCAAGCTTTCCAAAAGCTGAGTTTGTTTCGAAAAGCAAACGAGTGACTGTAAATGGTCATCAGTTTAGCGGGGTCTACGTTGCACGGAATGCCGTGCTAACAGGAGTTGCAATTTTAAATCGCGGGGCTGATCGGCAAACTGTCGTAAGTATTGCCGCAAAACATAAGGACAATCAAAAGATGAATGAAGAATTACAAAGTTTTATTGAAGCTCAGGGATTTGATGCCGAGACGGTTCAAAACAATGAATCGCAATTGCAGTTTTTGACTGCTCAATTTGAAGCCTCTAAGGTAAAAACTCCAAGCTTGCCTAGCGACAGTTTTAGTGGAGTCGCCCAAAAGCAACGAGATTCTCAAGCTGAGGAAGCACAACGGGTTTCTCGAATTCGAACAATTTGTGCTAAGTACAGCGACCCAGAAATTGAGAACGAAGATGGCAATCCAATTTCGCTTGCCGCGCACGCAATCGCTACTGGAATGACCGAAAAAGAATGTGAGCTTGAAGCAAGGTTGTTTGATCTTGACAACAAGTCAAGCGGCCACTCGGCTCCCGCGTTTCATGACGCGACAAAGAATGATCAAGATGCTCAAGTTATTGAAGCTGCAATGGTTCTTGCCGCTGGGGGAGTTTCCGAAGCCGACATTAAGAAAAATGGTTGGTACGATGAAAGGGTAATGAACGAAGCCAAAAGCAATCGCTTTAAAGGTTTCCGCGTTTCTCGATTGGCATTCCAAACAATGCAAGCCGCAGGAGTGTTCCACCCACCGGGGCAACTTGATGACAACTATATCCAGCAGTGCGTGAAAGCTCATCATAAATTGATGGCATCAGGTTTTACAACTCTTTCGCTCCCTGGAATTATGAGCAACGTAGCAAACAAAACTTTGCTCGCTGCTTATAATCGCGCTCCAAGTTTTATCCCCTTTGTTTTTGGTCAAGCTAGTGCAACGGATTTTAAGCCTTTGTTTAGCTACCAACTTGAGGGATCTGGGATGCTCGAGAAATTGGCTCAAGATGCTGAAATGAAGCACGGAAAATTGGTCGAATCTCAGTACACTAAAAAGCTTGAGACTTACGCCAAGATGCTTGCGTTTACTCGGCAAGACATGATTAACGACGACATGTCAGCTTTGACTCGAGTTGCAACAATGCTCGGAACAATGGCTTTCAAAGCTCGCGAGTTTGCTGCGACGCAGACGATTGCAAACTCCACAATGTTTAGCACTGGGAACGGTAACTTGCTTACTGGAAACACTTTAAACATTGATGGTTTGACAGCATCGGGTGTTGCGTTTGATGGACAGACTGATACTGACGGTTTGCCAATTGGCGTTGACGGCGGTCGAGTTCTTGCACCTGCAAGCTTAAAGGTAATTACGTCCCAGCTTCAGAATCAAACTGAAATTCGGGACACAACCGCTGATTCGAAAAACTTTATCAACAACCCTCACGCTGGTATGTTTGATTCGTTTAATTCGCAATGGTTTGATAACTCAATTGCCACTGCTGCGGCAAATGGAACTCCTGACGTTAACCGAAGCAAGACTTGGTATCGATTCGCCGATCCGGGTGCTGCCGCAGCGTTCGAAGTTGTTTATCTAAATGGTCAAGATTCGCCCACAATCCAAAGTGCCGAAACTTCTTTCAACACGTTAGGAATGCAGTGGCGATGCTTCTTTGATTTTGGGTTCGGTGAGAACGATCCTAAAATGGCTCAGAAGTGCGTTGGTGCATAGTTCCTACGGTCACAGGGACTTTTTCGGGGGGGGGAACTTTCTCTCCATCGTTCCCCCCTTTTTTTCAAACAAAAAAATAAAGGTTTAAAATATCATGGCAGTCGAATTACACAGAGGTTCAACCTCAATGAGAGATTACACTCCAACCGCAGCGGTTTCTGCTGGCGATGTAATCACAATCGCACCACTTCAGTACATTGCACATCGAGACATTGCTGCAAACGAGATAGGTGCTTTAGCTTGTCCCGCCGGGACAGCAGCGTACAAGGTTCCACTAGATGCAACCTACACAGTTGCTGATGGTGCGGCAGTCCTGTTTAACATTTCCGAGGGCAAAGCAAAAGCTGGAGGCGTTCATCTTGGTTATGCTGAGGGAGCCGCTGACGGAACCGCTGGTGCGACTTATGTCTATGTGCGGCACGACATTACCTCTGCGTAGGTTTTAAAGTGCAAGAAATGGTCAAACAGGGACGGGCGACCGTCCCTGTTTTTTTAGAAAGAAAAAAATGAGCAATATGCATTTGCAAGTAAAAAACACTTCAGTCTTAACTGATAAGTTTAAAGAGGTTCTCGCACTTCCGGCAGATGCGAGCGACATTCAAATTAAGGTCGGCATACATGCGACTAAAGTTTCATATAAAGTTCCATTCGTTCAGCCAAGTATTGTAGCTCCAGCTGACGTTAAGCCGGTTTCTAAAAAGAAAACCGTAAAGAAAAAGTTTGTGGTAAAAAAAGATGACTAATATTCATTCGCTTGGATCAAACCTTCAGAATGAAATGAGGGGATCTGTGTCCGCTCACAAAGTCACTTACGTCCGCAAGGTTCCAGGGCAACCTGCAATAACCGTTGCTGGAATTTGTGTATCGTCACCGCCGATTGGCAGGGAGTTGATCACCGATACCGGCCTCGATTTAAATCAAACAGAACGAACGTTTATTATAAACAAATCTGACATATTCCCTTGGATTGACGAGCCTCGAGTCGGCGATTTAATAACTGACGAAAGCGATCAATCGACGTGGCGTTTGTTGCCGCAGGGAACTGATTCAGCTTGGAAATGGCACGGTCAGATGAGGACAGCATTTTTAGTTAGAACAAAGCAGGAGACTCCTTATGTGGCTTAAAAAAAAGGTTGTTGTTCCTTTAAGTGTTTTTTCGAAGCAACTGAATAAATCCAAAGCGGTTGTTCCAAAGATTTCGGAAAATGGGATCAATTTAACCGCTAGGATGGGTAATGATCAGATTGTAATTGAGTGGCAGGAGCAAGCGGATGAGCAGTCAAATGAAACAAGTAGCGGATCAAGTGACCGCAATAGTAAACTCATTGACATTGCCGGTGACAATGCCAAAGAGTGATCCGTTTTGTAAAACCGCCGCGCACGCGAGAATCGATAGAACGGATGACAATGGTAAACTAAGGTCGTTTGTATTAATGACCGGAAGGGAGTTAAACCCAGTTGCACAAGGTGACAGGTGCAACAGACAGATGATGTCAGTGGTTAACGTTGTGTTATCAAAAAGACTGACTAATTTTAATAATGATGTTGAGCAACCCGGAACTCTTGAAGAGATCGATCAATTTGCAGAGAACACAGAATTTCTAATGCAACATTTTGCTGACAACAGACAATTGCCGACCGCAAACCAAATAAATTTTGAAGTATTAAGCGTGTTAAATCAGGATTGGCTAATTGGGAGCGGAATCATGTATTCCGAATTTTCGATTTCATATGGTTAGCATAAGACCTCCAACAGTAAGTCAAGGCTTTGCCCCATTTATAAATGCTGGGACTAATGCCTCTGCGGCTAGAGCCAGCAGAGTAGCTCGAGCAATCGAAAGAAAGATAAACACTGGAATGAAATCCATTGCCGGTGCAATTAGAAGGCAGGCAAGAAAAAGCATTAAGAGTGGCGGCGCAAAAAATCGCCAACACAGTAGGCCAGGCTCGGCAATTATTTCTCCCAAGCCGTCTCGTATTATGTACAACACGGTTTACCGAGATTACAACGCAAGGCAGATGCGACTAAGGGTAGGTTTTTCAAGTCGTGGTTTTTCGTCAGGAATGGACGGAACTAGTATTGTTGGCGGGGGTTCAATTCCGCATCTTTTGGAATATGGAGGAAGCATTTACGCTCGTAAGCCTACAGTTAAACTTGCAAGTCGCACTGCACCTAGGTGGGTAACTCACTATTGGAAAATTAAAAAAGCTGAAGTTAAGGCAAAGAGACGAAGAAGAGGTTTAACTGCAAGACAAATGCCTCTACCGAAAAAGCGGGATATTAAGTGGGTCGTAATTCCCCCTGGAAATCGAAGAGTTGAGGCTCGACCTACAATGAGACTTGCTTTTAACAGGGTTGCCACTGCTGGCAATCTTGCCAAGCATTGGCGAAATATTGGAATTACTGACCCAACTGAAATTCAGAAACACATTTTTTAAATAAGGAATTAATGAAATGGCAAATCCAGATCATTTAGGCGAATACTCAAAACTTTACTACCAAGCTGCCGATGTTGATATTACAGATACCGGAGCAGGTACAGTTACCGATGCACAAATTCTTGGCGATGCGTTATGGATTGAGCTTTGCGTTGTTGACGTTGGTATTACTCGCGCAAGAACATTGCGAGAAGTTGTTGATCGATGCGTCGGCGACGATAAAGAATATACGGGCGGCAAACGCGATACTGGCATTACGGTTAATCTAAATGAACTTAGATTAAGTGATACAATGGTAAAAGCTTGGCAAGCCCTGTCCGACACTTCTGGGATTGTTTCGCTTTTGGTTTTAAATGATGACCGAACGGAAACGGCGGCCTGGGGACTTGTTGGTAACTTTCTGATTGAGCAGGATGATGATACCCAGCCATCTGAGGGCAATAATACAAACGCCCTTACGTTCAAGCCTGCGGCGCGTTCGGCATACAGTCCGAAAGTCCGTCGAGTTTATGGCTCAGGCATTGCGTAATTGTCAGTTAGTGACCTAACAACCTGAATTTAAATGGAGAGATTATGAAAAGCTTTAAAGATTCCAGCGGGAAATCGTGGGATTTGAAATTAACAATTGGAAAAGCAAGAATAATTAAATCAAGGTTTGACATCGATGTAGTTGGGGGTGATATGGGAATTATCACTACCCGGCTACACGGTGAGCCGTTGACAAGAATGGAAATCATTTACGTGTTGTTGACTGACAACGATGGACTAAATCAGGATCAATTTGAAGACTTGCATGACGCAGAAAGCTATTTAAAAGCAGACGAAGCGTTTTGGGATGAGTTTGCAAATTTTACCCAGAGTCTTTCTCCGGCGAGGGGGGAGGCGATCTCAAAACTGATAGAGAAGATGAAGAAAGTTTCGAGTTTGCAAAACCAGATGGCAATCGAGATGGCTCAAGATCCAAGAATAGTAGAGAACATGAAAAAGGTAATCGCGGCAACGAAGGAGAAGGCTTCGAAAGAAATGGACGAGCTAATTCAGGAATTCGAAAACCCGAACGATACTCTGCGGCAGACCGCGAAGAAAGTAGCTGGGCGAATCTCTACCGAATCGCTGGACATATAGGGGTCAATCCAGAACCTTTTTCAATTAAAGAATTAATCTATATGGCCGAGGGTTCAACTGGGTACAGCGAAGAAAAGCCAAAACCAGAAAAAGTAAAAGTAAGCATGGATGATATTTGCAATGCACTGGGAGCGTAATAGATGGCTGGATTAGGAACTTCAATTGCAATTGCAAACGCTTATGTACAACTCGATGTCCGTGGCAGGCGCAGAATGGAAAACCTGCTTGGACGAGCAGCAAAGTCAGTCGGCAAATCGGCACGCGAAATGCGCAAACTTGGTCTAGGCGCGTTAGCTTTCGGTAGCGCAGCGGTATTTGCTTTTACCAAAACTGTCCAGGGTGCTTCCGACTTGACTGAGCAAACAAATAAAGCTGTTGAGGTGTTTGGTGGATCGACAACTTCTATTCTTGATTGGTCTAAAACAACCAGCCGATCTTTTGGAATTGCAAAGCGTGAAGCGTTAGCCTACTCATCAGAACTAGGTTTAATCATTCAACAATCTGGTAAAACCAAAAAAGAATCTGCCGGGTTGTCTCAATCAATGGTTGAACTTGCTGCCGATTTAGCAAGTTTTAATAACGTTGAAATATCAGTTGCTTTTGACAAGCTAAAGTCAGGTTTAGTTGGCGAGTCAAAACCATTGCGTGAGTTTGGTATCCTGCTAAACGAAAGCGAAGTCGCATCTAAAGCAATGGCTTTAGGTTTTGAAAAGGTAAACGGTGAATTAACTGAGGCAGCCAAAGTTTCTGCACGTTATCAATTAATCCTCGAGCAATCAGTTGCTGCACAGGGTGACTTCGGTCGAACAATCGGCGACCTTGCAAATGCCACAAGAGTTTTAAAAGCTAGGCTTAAGGATGTTTCAGATGAGATTGGGACGGCATTAATTCCTATGTTTACATATCTAATTGACAGAGCAATTAGGTTGACAGAGATTTTTCAGGAATTGGGTTTAACCAACAGTAGACTAGTTAAATTGGTATTTGGTCTTTCAGCTGTTCTTGTCGTTGTTGGCGGTGCTTTGATAACCGCTGGTACAGCAGCCGGGGTTTTTGCATACTCACTCACAAACTTAAATCAGATAGCTAACGCCACTTCATTTACAATGAACGTTTTGACTGGATCAATCCAAGCGACGACTGTGGCGGTTGTCGCATTGCGAGCCGCATTTGTCGCATTAGCGTTTTTTATTGGATACGAAATCGGCCAGTTCATATACGATTTTTTCTTTAATTCAACCGAGGCAGCAAAAAAATTAAATGATGAAATTCAAAGAACCGCAATTTTGGCAAAGGGACTTGATGAACTAAGGCTGAATAATCTTAGGAAACAGGTTTTAGAAACAGGTAACCTTAAAGATAACGAGGCCGCGTTGCGTAATGAATATGTATTGAGCGGGAGAGAGCTTGAAAGATCAAGATTATCTTTGCAAGAATTTAGAAAAAACCCCATCGCAGCGCAACGCGAGCAAAGGAATAGAGGAGAAAAGGTTCGCGGCCAGCCTGAGCTTATTCGCGAAATAGCGGAGATGGAGAAAGCGCAAGAAATTCGCAAACAAGTTCTAGACGAAGCACAGGCAAAGCTTGCTGCACAAGAAACACAGTCAAACGAAAAAGATGCCAAGGCGGCGAAAGAAAAATCGACGAGATATGAAGATCAAATTTTAGCATTAAAAAGGCAACGAATTGAATTAGAGAAAGGCGCGATCGCAGCACAAGCTTTTGACGATGCACAAGAAAACTTGACTCCCCAAGAGATGGCAACCTTAAAAACAAAAAGGGAGGCTTTAGATGCCGACCGCAAAGCCAAAGATATTGCTGAGGAAAAGGCTGAAAATGCTAAGACGATTAAAGCTAGTGCAAAAGAACAATTAACGACTTTGTCAATACAACTAAAATATCAAAGGCAAGGTGCATTAGAAGTTGAGAAGCAACTGAATATAATGAGAGGTATGTCTCCAATTCTTGCCCAACAGATAAAGGCCAAGAAAGAAAAAATAGAACTTGACCAGGAGGCAATTGATTTAGCCGAAGAGCAAAAGCAAAAAAATGAACAGTTGCTTGAGAACTTTAAAGATCAAAAACGAGAATTGGAATTGCAGTTGATTGCATTGCAAAGGGGGGAAGAGGCAGCGGCTCGAGCAAGGGACAAAGACGCTGGTTTTTCATTGCAGCAAAGAAAAGAATTAGCAAAGCTACGGAAACAAATTAAAAAAGAAGAGGATGAGGATGAACGGGAACGGGAGCGTTCTAAAGAGTTAGAAAAAAAATCCAAGAAGTCAAAAGATTCTTTAGGTTCAATTGGCGGCTTTTTTGGTGGCGGCTTTGCACAACGGCTCGCCACAGGTCTTACACCAGCACAGGCAGCGGAAAGAGCAAAGGAACAACGTCAAGAACAAATAAAGCAACTCCGAGCAGTTGCTCGCGCCTACAGAGATTTTAATGCTGGGTTTGGTAAGTTCCAAAAAAACCAAGATACTTGGCATGCGTTCCAAAAGCAAGTTTTTGGTAGAATAGTTTCCATGTAGAAACTTAAAAGAAAGTTTAGAGGGAAAAATGGGAACTGTTTGTATCGTTGATGAAAGTAGCGTAATACTCTATGACAATATGGTTTCAATTACACGAAACTACAATCTCCATGGTTATGCGACTAGGTATCTTGCCGAAGGTGCAATCCTTAATAGCGCTCCATTAACAGATACCAACTACTCGTTTATGATTCGTAAGGACATAAACGTTACCCAGCCAGATCCTGAAATTGTGGATGAGTGGGAGGCCAGTGTTACTTGGGAGGAATACATTCCTCCTACAATCACCACAACCGCAAACGAGGTGTTATCTGGAAGTGTTAGCGTCACATCCCAATTGCAAAAGACCACATTTAACCACGTAGGCACTTTTGCACCGTCAGGTCAAACCGCTCCAGAATTTAACGGATTGATAAATTACACGGGTGCTGAGTCGGGTGCTGAAGGAGCAAACATTGATATACCAGTTGTTTCTTTTAGTATTAAACGAAACTATGCTAAGGGTACTTTTAATCTTGCATTTTTGGCAAATGCCGCGAGTTTTGTTGGTTTACCAAACAACGCTGTATGGCGTGGCTTTGGAGTTGGAGAAGTAAAGTTAACTGGTGTAGACGGATCAAATGATGCAGGAAAGTTTGACGTTGTGACATTTAACTTTGCGGCCTCTCCAAGTTTTACAAACATTGTTATTCCGACCTTAAACGGCAACATCACAGTCCCGAGCAAACTAGGGTGGCAATACTTACACATCCAATATGGAACAGCAATTGATCCAAACACCTTTGACCTTGTTGACACTCCTATTGCTGCACACGTTGACGAGTTAACTCCAGGAGTAAACTTAAATAATTTATTATGAGTATTCCACGAACGCCGCAATCATCAAGCACTGTTTGGCTTAATGGTAAAACTTACAACAGCATAGCTGACCACGTTAACAGGGTTGACGCGAGAACTGAAAGACCTCAACGCGCGTATCGAATTCCTAGGCAAGTTCGCGTCAAAAACGGAACGTCAACAGACATTCCAGTTTTTTCACCTGTTGTACTTGGCGATCCAATAACTTTAGCCGCTCCCGCACAAACCGATGCATCCTATCGGCAGTGCCTGTGCTACGAAGCATTAGAAACAAACTCATCAACAATAATTATGGGGATCACCCAACAACCCGTACCCTATGACGCATATGGCAGCGGCGCAAACGGAGTTGGTGAAATTGTCGTTTCTGGAATTACCAATGCGACAATTAATGTAACCGACGCAGATCACAGGTACGCTAGATGCACTTCGACACCTTTTGTGCTTGAGTCATGCCATGACCGCACCTCTGTCGAAATATTGTTCTCTGAGGTTGGAACTGCAAGTTTGTGCAAAGTTCAGTTAAAACCACAGGTGCAAACGTTGGCAGTTGGCAAAACAACTGAACAAATTACTGCCGGAGGCAACGGCACTGTCGAAATTTACCGGGATGGTGCGGCCACCGGAGAAGAGGTTACTGCTGAACTTGATTGGATGACGAGTCAAAACATTAGCTCAGACAAAGAAGTCCTAATAAATTATTTCTATGACGAATTTATTTGGCGAATCATCGGTGCTGAATGTGAGGACTCTGTTGGTTCAACAGTTTTCCAGTTGCAGAATGACACTGAAAGCCAAACGCTAACAACCTCATACGCCCTGGTTCCCGGCATGACTGTGCTGATACAGAGCGGTGACGGAGTAGTGCCGACTGCAATGACTTTGAGCTACAGTCAAAACTGGGCAACTCTAAACACTACCACAAGTGTAAACGCATCGCCGACCATTACCGGGGCATCAGGATCAGTTGCCTATTCAATTTCGTCCGGTGCTTTGCCAGCAGGACTAAGTATTGCGGCAGCGACAGGAGTCATTACTGGAATCCCAACAACGAACGGAAGCGGATCTTTTGTTGTGAGGGGAATTGATGCACTTGGGCAAGAGGTTGTTACATCTGCGCAGAACTGGACGGTCGGAACGCCCGTTACAATTACGTTAACCTACCCCTACAACTGGGCAAATATCAGCACGTTGATGCCGGTGAATTTTGCGGCAAACATTACCGGGGCAACTGCACCTAACTCCTTTACAGTGCTTACAGGATCTTTGCCAAGTGGTTTAAGTTTAAACGGAACGACTGGAGACATTACAGGGCAAGCTAACTTTCCCGGTTCAGGATCTGTTTCAATTCGCGTAACCGATTCAACGACAGCTACTGGTGATTCTCCTGTCTATAACTGGAACGTAACTTAGGAAAAATCATGGCAATTGGTGACGCTTCTGAAAGCGGAGTTAAGGTTATCAAACCGGGGCTGTACGAATTTACGTTCCAGTTTGCTTGCGAAATTCCACACAACGATGATTTGAAAATACAAATCTTTGGAACTACTGCAAACTCAATCGAATATTTGTTTGACGCACCTCATAACACATCTGTAGAAACTGGCGTTATTACATTTATTGACAACGTTTCAGCAACCGACATTGCCTCTGGCAACGACACAATTTATGTAAAAGCAAAAACTTCAAGCGGAACTGCAAATGCTGTTTGGGATTACTCTCAAATTATTTGCAAAAGACTAGGTATAGAGATTTAAGACTCGAAACAAGATATTAAAATAATTAAATTGGACGGAATATAAATCACAGGATTGCTCATGGAGGAGCTTCCGCTCTTATCTGATAATGGATGAAATGAAAAATTACATTTTTATATTCCTACTCTGCCTGCCGATTGTAGGTTGCGTAGTTGATACCAATAACGATGAAATTGCCGAATATCAGTTTGATGGTTTGGCTCAGGAATGTTTCGACTCGACTGCTCGAGTTAGAAGCAGCGGTTCAATTGGCAGTGCGTCTGCAATCAGATACCTTTCAAATGTTTCAGGGTCAATGGTTGCGGTAAGTAATGTTTTAAATGCCACTCACGTTGAGTATGAAACCAACCGTCATGTGGCAGGCGACCGGGGGACAATTCACATTTTAGACGTTTGGTTTGAGGGTGACCTAGTTGCAAGCCAGAAATGTAAAACAAATGAAAGCTGGTTCCAAAACGGAGTTTCAAAAGATATTGCGACAATTCAAATTGCCCTCGAGGATTTGCAGGGCGTTCCCCCAATTGTCCCCTACGCCCCATATGATAGCGTTCCCGTTTCAGTCGGCGACAAAGTGTTTACGATAGGCTGTAGCGATGGCCGTGTCCCTCGAGCGAGGTGCGGTGACGTAATTAAAATTGAGAATGGTTTAATTTACTATAAACCGAAATCAATTCCTGGCGATTCCGGTGGAGCAATTTACAAATTTTCATCCCTTCGCGATCGGTGGGAAATTGTCGGAAGAACTGCTTGGGCAATTAAGCAAGGAAACGAATGGGTCGGTCTTGCAATGGATTCGAACCGGGTAGACGACATAAAGAGCGGCAGGGTTAGCAGCAAGCCAAATTTCTTGCCGGATGGTGCAATTGAAATATCACAAACGATTGGACTCTTGCCAATTGGCGCGATAACCTGCGACGAAGTTAAAGACGTTTCTATTCAAGACACAACGAAAGCAAATCCGCAACCTCTTCCTGTAAATAACGTCAATCGTCGTTGGAGATTCCCGCTCCGCCAAAAAGACATTGATGGCAATGAAAAGTTTCGGAGTGAGCGAACACGAAATTGGACAATATTTGGCGGGGTTGTAGATTTCGTTAGGTCTTTAATTCGTTTTGCTTTTTGGGCAGCAATCATCATTGCAATTGTTTGTGCGTGGATTGCACCGACTATTTTAAGTCCATTAAAATACGATTGGCCGATCCAGTTTTTAAAATACATTTACAATCTTGTAAGGAAAAAATAATGCGTTCATACAAATTCTATTTGGTAGTCAGTCTTTTTTGTTTTTTAGTTGCTGCGACAAATCTGACACTATCGTGCATCGGTGACGAACCAGAATTGCTTGAGCTTCAAGAGCCAATTGCAGTCCCAATGATCGTCGAGGTAGACGAATGGTGCGAAGAGTGCAGGCCGGTTCGCAAAGTAATTAATCGAAATACTGTTAGACGTGTTGTTGTTGAAAGACCTGCTGTCGAAACATTTGTCCAAGTTACCAGGGAACGTCGAGCAAGACGCAAACCAGTTCGGTCGTTCGTTCGCCGTTTATTTTGTCGATAGGAAAACCGATGTCACTATACAACGAACTGTCGCAACGCGGGTTGCTTGACCTTCCAAACGAAGATGCCGCGAACGCAATAAAAGCAATCGCCGCAACTAACATTCAAGTGCCGGCCGCGACAAAGTGGATGCGGTACGAACTGCTTTGGTATTGGTCAGCACCGAATGTAATGTCGGGCGCAATTCAAACCGGACTTGATGACGGAACACTTGCCCAACTCGCTGAACCGCTGGGCGAACTCTGGTCATCGTTGTTCGGTCAATCGGCAACCGAATTACAAACCTACACTTCGACCGAAATTGCCGGTCGCTTGTTTGCCGGATGGGGCGGGTTGGTTCTTGCCGGTGTCGCAACCCAAGAACAATGCGACGAATTTTATGCACTCGGCGGCGGCTTAATGTTTCCGAACTGCACAGCGGCAGATGTCCAAGAGGC
>WLWF01002138.1_pt1 | contig 14793 bp, 17 predicted proteins | sample 6718331 | NCBI WGS metagenome assembly WLWF01 (sample SAMN12718692, study PRJNA515312) | sponge metagenome | isolation source: marine sponge | host: Mycale hentscheli | place: New Zealand: South Island, Marlborough, Capsize Point | collected 2003-05-01
GTACCTCGAACCAAAAACACTTAAATAAAAAAGGTACTGCAGTCTATAGGTAACTGTAACATTACACAACATGAACAGACTAACGATAAAAAATGCAATGCTACAGTTATATTAAACTATGACACCCGGGTTAAACAATGCTACATCCTACGTATACAAAGCTGGATGCCATAGTTATTAATTAGAAGGTATAGAGACATTAGCCTCTATTTGCTTATTAAGTTTCTCAAGCAACTGAATGGTTATATCTAATACATCCATCTTGCGGATTGCATTATCATTCATGTACCATACATCTTCAGGTTGATCAGATAGTTTACTTAATACAGTATCCAATTCATTGATAGCACGGGTAATAGCATCATGATATTGTAATGCTTCATTAGGGTATATAGTAATAACAGACATAAGAAAAGTATTAAAGGGTGAATAGAATAAGTAAGACATTGGCAATAACAGCCAATAAGAGTAGGATGTAGTGTATCATAGCTATATTAATTAATACTGTCACAACCATATTATTTTGTGGAATTATATGGAGATATGTGGGAATATTGATCACACACATACAGTCACACGCGCACAACAACTACATTTAATTGCATTTGTGTGCAGACCTTTGGGTGGGGATGAGTCGTGTGGGTGTGTAACAGTCATATAGTAAACATAAGCCGCAATAGTAGCCAAATTTAGTTGGTAACTACCGCATTACTTTTTATATAGTTGGTAACATTAAAAAAAAGAGAGGCACCCGAAGGCACCCCTCTATGAACAATTAAGCATACTCTGCCCAGAACAGATTATCATAGCGGATGGCATTACCATTAGCATCCTTCTTACTAGGATGTACAATATTCTGTTTAGTGAAACGCACACCATTCATAATGGTCTTACCAGGCACAAGCAATCCGTCCTCAACCATTTTAAGTAATGAAAGAGTTTTAGGATGGTTATTACCACATTTCACATTATCCTCATCATAGATATTAAGGATAGCTCTTTTACTAGGTAGTCGGGATTTGCCCATAAAGGATACACCTTCAATGGCTTCACCGTCATTAGCAAAAGTTACAGAGCCTGACTGTATAGTTGCATTGGCGTTATCTTCACCAACAATAAAGTACGCAGTACCCGTAGTTGGGTTAGTACGCAATTCAAGAAAAACACAAGTATTCATAGGATAAAAAATTTAGAAAATAAATAAATAAAAAATTGTCAAAGGGTTAAGTGGGGAAAGGTCATGTTGAGGGAAGGGAGCACAAGCCCCCAACCCCTCACACTAATGTTATTTATAAGAGACCAATAGATCTCTCATAGTAGCAATCTGTTCAGATAGGTCATAGAGGTACTTCTCAAAGAACTCAATCTCATTTATCAGATAGTCAGGAAAGTTTTCGTATTCTGCTTTCATTCTGTTGTACTCATTAGTCATGAGTCTTAAAGAATGATGCAAGGCAATATATTCATTTCTCATAGCACAATCATTGAGACCAAGAAAAATGCACCAATACCAACACAGATAAGAAAGCCTAGCACATCATGCCAGACAGAGTATTCATTAAAGTGACGTTTAGGTTTACGCATAGTAATAGAATTTAAAGTGAAAGGAAAGGGGACCGAAGTCCCCATTAGTTATTTCTGGTGATATCTTTTGATTCCCACCATTAGCAATCCAATAGCAAATACAGTAAGGAATGTACCAAAGGCAATCTTCTCTGGAAGTACTGTGAATTCCATAGTTGCTTCCATGGCTATCCAGGTTATATTACCTATAATAGCAATGACAGATGCAATACATGCCAAGACAAAGTTCACTTTCTTCCAGTGATCCATCTTGTACTTGCGTGGTGTAGTCCACACAAGTATACGGTTAGTTAATGCAAGTCCAGCAAGAAGTCCCATCATGATCATGGTGAATCCTAGCGGGAATCCAGCACCACTGGCTGTTGCTACAAGTAGTATAAGGCACAGTGAAAAGAATACTGCTCCAAAAAGATAAGTGGTTAGTTCAATAATAATGTTACGCATAATAAAAATTTGTGAGGTGAATAATATATAGATGTGTGTGCCTTGCCTGCTGGCTTGCTTGCACATCCAAGACTTTGTGTGGAGACAGGTCATCCAGGTCAGACAGACACGTAGCATCAGATACACATGATCTTCCTCAGAATTTCTTGTGTTTTTGCTACAGCGTCTGCACAGTCACTGTTTGCACACGTATACCCGGGGGTACACCCTGTCAAAATTTTGTGTGGGGTCATGTTATATAGGACCCTCCAAGAATGCAACATGTGTAAATCTCCTTGCACCGGAGGAGAGAGATATCTCCTGAAGTTTCCGTATATTAATTATATAAAGTATTTGTCATGGGTTTTAACGAGGAAGAGTTTGAAGATGAGATGTCAGAGTCTCAACGTATCTCCCTTGAGGAAGATGTGTTAGAGTCTGCTATTACTAATTCGTATCTTATGCTTACTGGTAAGGTTAGGTTCTCTGATCTTGCTAAGGATGTTACTGGGGATATAATTACGGTTACTATATACGACCCTGATGATGGTCCCACACGTAGTCAGCTCAATGTTATAATTAAGTTCTTCGAGGAATCTGAGGAATATGAGAAGTGTGCTGAAATAAAAAAGATCTTAGACGACATGTATCCCAAAAAATAAATTAAACTTTTCTTGTTTAATTAAGAATTTTATTATATTTACTCCATTGTTAATTTAAAACCTAATACAATGGCTGAAGTAAAGAACGCTCCTGAAACTCAGGAAACGCCATCTCCAGAGGAGATGAAACAAAGAAGGCAGGAAATCACTACCTTTTACAAAGATAACATCAAGCATCTGAAAGTACAGTTGGAATATGAAACGCTGCTCACTGACATTGAGAAGGCTAGAGCTGAAAGGCTGCAGGCTCAAGTAGTAATGGCTCAAGTATACGCTGCACAAGATAGAGCTGGTAATGACGCTAAGAAAGATTGGGACAAAGAATTTGAAGATGCTCCTGAAAGAACGTTAAAGCGAAGCTAATGCAGTTGCTTAGAAAAGGTTCGGAAGGAGAAGAAGTAAGAAAACTACAGAAACTTCTCAAGCTTAGGGCTGATGGTATTTTTGGTCCTAACACGGAAAAGGCTGTTATTAGATTTCAAATGATCCATGATCTTAAGGTTGATGGTGTAGTTGGAAATCAAACTTGGACTGCTTTATTAAATATTAAGCACAGAGATGATGCTATTGATGAGAGCAGTGGAATTGAGAATCAGTTTTTTGAAACTAACTTTGGACAGAAGATTCATCGTTATTACCTACCCAAAGGAGAATATTTAGAGGGACCAATTGAAAATCATTATATCTGTTTGCATCATACAGCTAGCGGACCCAATCCTTATAAAGTGATTGACTACTGGGGGAGAGATACCCGTGGACGTGTTGCAACGGAGTTTGTTTTAGGTGGTCAAGACTGTGCTACAGGAGATGATGAGTATGATGGTGCCATGGTACAATGTTTTCCTACAGGATCACAGGGGTGGCATTTAGGACGCAGTGGTTCTGGATTTATGAACAGACATACTGTTGCTTTAGAAATTTGCTCTATGGGGTATCTCAAAAATCAAAAGTCCTATACGGGCAGAAAAGTTTCTGATAGTCAAGTTGCATTATTAGAAGAACCATTCAGGGGATATAAAACTTATCATCGTTATTCTGATAAGCAAATAGAAGAAACTAAGAAATGGATTTTATTTGTAGCAGAAAGAGACAGTATTGATCCTAGAGTAGGTCTTGTACAATGGATTAAAAAGCATGGTGCTCATAAAGCATTTGAGTGGAATGAGGACGCATACTATGGAAAAGTAAAAGGATTGTTTACCCACACTAATATTAGTAAAGGAAAATCTGATTGCTATCCTGATCCTAGATTAGTAGAAATGTTATTAAGCTTATAATATGGAAGTAACTAAAGTAAATGAGAAGAGAAAGGTTACAGTAAATGCTACAATTAAATATCAGATTATAACTTATTGTTTTTTTAATGATATAAGCATTACTAGTTCAGAATTAAATTGTTTAACCAAATTAGCAGAACTTGGAAAAGTTGAACTTACTGAGTTTTGCAATTTTGCTGCAGATAATAAAATATTTAAAAGTTCTCAATCTGCAAGAAATAGTTTATCAAAAGCAGAAAAAAAAGGATTAGTCACAAAAAATGGTAATGGCAAAAAAACTATTACCATAAACAAAGACTTAAATATTCAAACAGCAAGTCCTATTTTTCTTGATTATAAAATTCTAGGAGTTGAAGCCTAAAAGTTTTAAATCTCTTAAACAGGGAATTGCTGAGGAGGTGGGCGTACATGAAAATGTTGTTACAGATTTTATAAACTTTTATTATCGTTTAGTTAGAAAAAACTTATCTGATTTAGATAATCCAAAAGTTTATGTGGAGAATCTTGGAACTTTTTCTATAATGAAAAGTAAATTAAAGAAAAATATAGAAAGACAAAACAATATATTAGAAAGCACAGATGTAAATACATATAAGGGGTATGAGAAGCATGTGAATATTACAGCTAAGATTAATAAGATGAAACAAGTGTTAGATCTAATTAATGAAAGAGAAGAAGAATATAAACTGTTTAAACAATCAAAATGAAGTTATATAAATATTTAGACGCATTTAAAAATTCTCAACAAATATTAGAGGGTATTAAAAACAAGGTATTTAAGAAAGAACACATTGAAGCGGAAGCAGAGTGGAGAATGTCAATATGCAATTCTTGTGAATCATTGGATAGAAAAGGTTCTGAGTGTCTTGCACCCGGTACACAACCTTGTTGTTCTATTTGTGGTTGTAGCTTATCATTAAAGACAAGATCATTATCTTCTGATTGTCCAGAAGGTAAATGGACAGCACTTATGAATGATGAAACAGAAGCTGAATTATTAAACTCAATTGAAGATGATAATAACATCAACGAATAAGATAATAGTTAGAAGCAGTCCTATACATAGGTTTGGAGTATTTGCAAAAGAACCAATTGCAAAAAAAGAACTTATTGAAGAGTGTGTAGTAATTTTTGTATCTAAAGAAGATAAATTAAATGATTATACTTTTGGTTGGCAAATAAATAATAAAGCTTGTATTCCATTAGGTTATGGTTGTATATATAATCATTCTGATAAGAATAATGCAATTTATGAACCAGACTTTCGTAGAGAAACTATGCGCTTTAGAGCAATTAAAGATATTGAAGCTGGAGAAGAAATAACTACATTCTACGGGGGAGATCAATATTGGGCACTTAGACCACATTTAAAAAAGAAATAATGGCAATTATATTTAAAGAAGATGGGCACTTGTATGAAAGCATTGGTGATGAAGGTATTGAGTGGACCAGTGTTACCTCATTTATAGGAAACTTTAAACCCAAGTTTGATAGAGAAGGTCAGGCTAAAAAGTCTGCTAAGAACAAAAGATCTAAGTGGTATGGCATGACCCCAGAAGAAATTATGCAAGCCTGGGATAATGAAACACAAAGAGCTATTAAGCTTGGTAACTGGTACCATAATCAACGTGAATCAGATATGCTAGGTCTTAAAACAATTCACCGTGAGGGTATTGAAGTACCTATTATTAAACCAATTATTGATGATAATGGTGTTAAAATAGCACCAACTCAAAAGCTTGATGAAGGTGTATATCCTGAGCATATGGTGTATTTAAAGTCTGCAGGTTTATGTGGTCAAGCAGATTTAGTTGAGATAGTAAATGGACACATAAATATTAATGATTATAAAACTAATAAAGAAATACGTGAGAAAGGATTTACAAACTGGGAAGGTATAACATCTAAAATGTTTACTCCTGTTAAACATCTTGATGATTGTAATTTAAACCATTATAATCTACAACTCAGTATTTATGCGTATATTATTAAAAAGCACAATCCTAAACTAAAGGTGGGAAAGTTAACTATTCAACATGTAAAGTTTAAACAATTAGGTACTGATACAAATGGATATCCAATTAATGAACATATAAACGGAGAACCTGTGGTGGAGGATGTAATTATGTATAACTTACCATATCTTAAAGATGAGGTGATAACATTAATAAACCAGTTAAAAGAAAATAAATGATTGTAAGGTTATTTGATATACAGAATAATAAAGTTGTACCAACAGAACACTGTTATACATTAAAGTTTCTTAAGGCAGTTATGGATGAATATCCAGATACTTACTTATCAATATATCAGTATATATTTTATATGAGTTGTCCTAATCCAGATTTAAATCCTTTTTTTAATTTACCTGAACATGAAAAAGAGGATATAATTATTGAAGAAGTACAGCTTGAAGAATCTACAGAAGATCCTATTATTGCAAGAGCATTTGAGTTATGTAAAAAGATGTATGAGACACCTACATACAGGGCATATAAGGGCATTAAGTCTATGTTAGATAGATTGGCTAGATACATGGAAACAACTTCAATAGAGCACGGGAGAGACGGTAATATTAACTCATTGGTTAATGCTGCTGCAAAGTTTGAACAAATTAGAGCATCATACAAAGGTGCATTTACAGATATGAGACAAGAACAAGAAAGTTCTGTTAGAGGTGGGCAGGGGTTAGCATATGATCAATTATAATTATGAATAACGAATATATTTTCCCATATTGGGATGACATTAAATTAATTAAAAATGAAAAATCAGAAAATCACACCGGTAGGAAGAAAGATTCTAGTAAAGAAGAAGGAAGCAGAGAAGTACTTTGCAGGAACATCAATCCTAATTCCAGAGGGAACGGGAAAGAAAGAGTGTAAAGCTATTGTAGTAGCTGTTGGTAATACTGTAGATCTTATTGAACCTGGACAGGTTATTCAATATGCTGACTATGCTAAACCAACAGTTATGATGCATGATGGTGAAGAACACTTTCTTCTAAATGCTGAAGATGTGTTTGCAATCATAAATGTATAAATCAATACATACATATGATAATGGTACCTGGCGTACTACAGAGTTTAAAACTCGTGAAGATTTTATAAACTTTTTACTCCCCTTGTTCAAAGAGCCTGGGGAGTATGCTTTTGATAAGACTGCATTTATATTTAATAAAGAAGCTAGATTTTTTGAAGAGTATGGGTTTTACTGTGATAAACCTTTTAGATCTAAAGACTTTATAACCTACTGGGAAACTGAAAAGAATAAATGTCGTGATGGTGTAATATATCATAACAAAGGAACTACATGGTATCTTACTAGAGATTACTATATGTGGTTAAATTTCTTACCTATCTTCAATAAGGAAGAAAAGAAGTTTGGTTTTGCTAAAGTAAGAGATGCTCAATACCATATGGCACTGTATGAATTATTAGCGGAGCTGCACTATAAGCATTCTGCAATATTAAAGAAACGTCAGATAGCTTCTTCATATTTTCATATGGGAAAACTTCTTAACACTTATTGGTTTGAAGAGGGTAGTATATGTAAGATAGGAGCTTCTTTAAAAGATTATATCAATGACAAAGGTTCATGGAAGTTTCTTGATGAGTATAAAGCTTTTTTAAACGAGCATACTGCATGGTATAGACCATGTAATCCTGAGAAGGTTCTTTTATGGGAGCAGAAGATTGAGGTTAAAATAAATAACCGTAAGACATATAGGGGACTTAAATCTAAGATACAGGGTGCATCTTTTGAGAAGAGTGCAACAACTGGAGTTGGTGGTCCATGTACATACTTCTTTCATGAGGAGGCTGGTATTGCACCTAAGATGTCTGATACATACGAGTATCTAAGACCTGCAATGATATCTGGTATGGTGACTACGGGGATGTTTATTGCAGCAGGATCAGTAGGGGATTTGGATCAATGCAATCCACTTAAGGAAATGATATTAAATCCTGCAGCTAATGACATATATGCTGTAGAAACTAATTTAATGGATAAGGATAATGCTATTGGTGTAGCGGGATTATTTATTCCTGAGCAGTGGTCAATGCCTCCGTATATTGATGATTATGGTAACTCGCTTGTAGAACAAGCTCTTGAAGCTATTAGGAAAGAAAGAGCAGAATGGAAAATATCTTTAAATCCAGAGCAGTATCAGCTAAGGATATCTCAGAAACCAACTAATATTGCTGAAGCATTTGCATATAGAAAGGAATCAATATTTCCTCAAGGAATATTATCTAAGCAATTAAAAGGAATAGAAGAAAAAGAATATCCATATGAGCATATTAAGTTACAAAAGGATGAAAAAGGAATTATTGCTAAACACACTGATAAATTACCTATATCTAAATTTCCTGTAGATAGAAAGATGACTGATAAAACAGGTGCCTTAGTTGTATGGGAACGTCCTACAAAAAATCCTGAGTTTGGTACATACTATGCTTCTATTGACCCTGTGTCAGAGGGTAAGACGACTACATCAGATTCATTATGTAGTATTTTTGTATACAAGAATCCTGTAGAAGTAACTAGAGAAACAGATCATGGTCTAGAACATTTTATAGAAAAAGATAAAATAGTTGCATCATGGTGTGGTAGATATGATGATATTAATAAAACGCACGAGCAATTAGAGCTAATTATAGAATGGTATAATGCATGGACAATAGTAGAGAATAATATTTCATTATTTATCCAGTACATGATTAGCAAAAAGAAACAGAAATATCTTGTACCAAAACAACAGATATTATTCTTGAAGGACCTTGGTTCTAACAGATCTGTATTTCAAGAGTATGGTTGGAAAAATACAGGCACATTATTTAAGAGCCATTTAATATCTTATGCTATAGAATTTTTAAGAGAAGATATAGATGAAGAGTTAGATTTAGAAGGTAATATTATATCAACTACAAAAGGTGTTACTAGAATTCCTGATAAAATGCTTATTACAGAAATGCTTGCTTATTATCCAGGACTTAACGTAGATAGGTTAGTTGCATTTTCTGCATTAGTAGCTTTTGCAAAGATACAACAGTCTAATAGAGGATATGCAAAACGAAGAGAGAATGTAGAATCATTGGATAATTCAAAAAAAATGAGTAAATTGAAGTATAGCGCATTTCGTAACATTGGACGTAAAAATACAATAGGAGGGCGCAAGGTAAGGAGATCAGGATTTAAAAATTTAAGGTAATGAGAGTAGTTAACGCTCTACAATTAAAAAAAGGTGTAAAAACAGAAGGTAAGTATCCAACTACTTCTAGCTTAACACAACCTATTCAGTTTTTACCTGAAAAGAAAAAAGATGATGATTGGTCTGCATGGAATCTAGACTGGTTGGAATTACAAGGATTAGAGTTTCTAAGACGTAATGCTAGAAAGCTTTTAAAGAACTATAAGCTTGCTAAAGGTATTATTGATAAAAGAGATTACATTATTGAAGAAGATAATGAATATAAAGATCTAGTAGATGTTTTAACTAAAGAAGATGAATCTGCATTAGAATTAAAGTTTTATCCAATTATTCCAAATGTAATTAATGTTTTATCAGGAGAGTTTTCTAAGAGACTTTCTAAAGTTCAATTTAGAGCAGTTGATGATACATCATATAATGAGATGATGGAGCTTAAGAGAGCTGAGATTGAAAGAACATTACTAGCAGAAGCACAAAGTACTCTTATCCAAAGGATGATTGAAATGGGTGCTGATCCTGCTAATCCAGAATTGCAACAACAACTTAATCCAGAAAATCTTAAATCATTACCTGAGATTGAAGACTTTTTTTCTAAAGATTATAAAAGTTTAATAGAAGAATGGGCATCTCACCAACTTAATGTTGATGAGGAAAGATTTAAAATGCAAGAACTTGAGGAAAGAGCATTTAGAGATATGCTTATTACAGACCGTGAGTTTTGGCATTTTAGAATGTTAGAGGATGATTATGAAGTAGAGCTATGGAATCCTGTAACTACATTTTATCAAAAGTCTCCTGATACTAGATATATTGCTGATTCTAATTTTGCTGGTAAAATTGATTTACTTACTGTAGCAGATGTAATAGATAAGTATGGGTATTTGATGAGTGAAGCACAGTTACATTCATTGCAAGAAATATATCCTGCTAAATCTGCTTTATATCAAGTCAATGGTTATCAGAATGATGGTGCATATTATGATCCATCTAGATCACATGAGTGGAATACAAGCATGCCCGGTCTTGCTTATAGAAGATATGCAAGCAACTGGTCTAATGATCCTGCAAAAGGTGGGGACATTGTTAGTGCAATTCTTAATGAGGGTGAAGATATTAAACAATGGGGTGAAGGTGAGTTAATGCGTGTTAGTACAATTTACTGGAAGTCACAAAGAAAAGTAGGACATCTTACTAAAATAAGTAAAGATGGAGATCTTACTCAAGAGCTTATAGATGAATCATATAAGGTTACTATGAAACCTAAATATGATACATCAGTTATGAAAAATAAAACAAAGGAAAATCTTGTAGAAGGGGAGCATATAGATTGGATTTGGATTAATGAAGTATGGGGTGGTGTTAAAATTGGTCCAAACTTACCTGCATTCTGGAGATCTAATATGGGTGATAATATAAATCCTATTTATCTTGGAATAAATAAAAAGAAACCTGGCAGAGTTCCATTTCAATTTAAAGGAGATCAAACAATATACGGATGTAAACTTCCTGTAGAAGGAAGAGTATTTTCTGATAGAAATACTAAGTCTACTTCTTTAGTTGATTTAATGAAAGCATATCAAGTTGGTTATAATATGGTTAATAACCAGATAGCTGATATTCTAGTAGATGAACTTGGTACTGTTATTATGTTTGATCAGAATGCATTACCACGTCACTCTATGGGTGAAGACTGGGGTAAACATAACTATGCTAAAGCATACGTAGCAATGAAGGATTTTCAGATGTTACCATTAGATACTTCTATTACCAATACTGAAAATGCTACAAACTTCAATCACTATCAGACTTTAAACATGGAGCAAACTGGTAGACTGATGTCTAGAATACAGTTAGCTAACTATTTTAAACAACAGTGTTTTGAATCTATTGGGGTTAATCCTCAAAGACTGGGGGGTGCTATTGCACAACAAACAGCTACAGGGGTTACTCAAGCAATGAATGCATCATATGCACAGACAGAAATGTATTTTGTACAACACTCTGACCATTTGATGCCTAGAGTTCAACAGATGCGTACAGATTTAGCACAGTACTATTATAGTAGTAAACCTAGCGTGAGGCTTTCATATATCTCTTCTGAGGCGGAGAAAGTAAACTTTGTGATTAATGGTACTGATCTAATGCTAAGAGACTTTAATATTTTTGCTACAACAAAAACAAATCATAAAGTTATTTTAGAACAATTAAAACAACTTGCATTAACTAACAATACTAGTGGTGCTAGTATTTATGATCTTGGTAATATTGTTAAAGCTGGTTCAATTGCAGAAGTTTCAGATATACTTAAAGATGCGGAGGGCAAGCAACTAGCAATACGTCAACAAGAAATGCAACAACAGCAACAAATGCAACAACAACAGTTGCAAGCTAAAGCTCAAGAAGATCAAATGAAGTTGCAGTTTGAAGCTGAAGAAAATGCAAGAGACAGACAAAAAGATATTACTGTTGCAGAAATTAGAGCTTCAGGATATGGTGCAATGCAAGATATTGATCAAAACAAAGTTTCAGATTTTCAAGATAGTTTAAAAGATATTAGAGAAACTCAACAATATCGTGAACAAATGAATTTTAAGAAACAGCAAGCTTCTGTAAATACTTCATTTGAAAATCAGAAAATGGATTTGCAAAGACAAAAACTTGCATCTCAAAGAGACATTGCAAACAAGCAGCTTGAAATAGCCAAAGTCAATAAAAATAAGTATGATAAGCCTAAATCTGAGGATAAAAAATAAAAATCCTAGTAAAAGATTTTAGTCTTAGCTATATACTACAAATAATGATTTATTTATCTCAAATGAAATAAGTTTAATAATTGTATTTTTCTTATATTATAATTGTAATTAACTATTAAAACCAACTAATATGAATAATGAAATGAATACTGCTGAAAGCACAGTGACAAAAGAGAACATCAATATAGATGAAATTTTTGGGGCAGCTCCCACTGGTGCAGATGTAGTAATTGATGAAAATCAATCAAAGCCAAATATTTTTAGTGCACCTAGCAAGGAAGTGGATATGTCTTTTACTGAACCTGTTCCTGTAGAAGAAACTCCTGCTGAAGAATCAGTTGAAACTCCTGTAGCAGAAGAGGGTGTTGAAACAAAAGAAGAAGTAGAAAAAACAACTGAGACAGTAACTAATAGTGATTTAGATGAAATTACTAATATGCAAATTCCAGAAGAGTCTGCTGAAAAAAGAGGTAGAAAGCCTATTACTGGAATGGCAGATGTATTTCAAAAGTTAATTAAGGATGAAAAGATTATTCCTTTTGATGATGAGAAATCATTAGATGATTATACTGCAAAAGATTGGACAGAGCTAATTCAAGCTAACTTAGATGAGAAAGCTGCTGAAGTTAGAAGAGAGACTCCAAAACAATTTTTTAAGAGTTTACCTAGAGAACTACAATTTGCTGCAAAGTATGTAGCTGATGGTGGCAAAGATATGAAAGGACTTTTTTCTACACTTGCCGCAGTAGAAGAAACAAGACAAATTGATCCAAAAAGTGAAAGAGGTCAGGAAAGAATTATTACTGATTATCTTTCTGCTACAGGATTTGGTAATGCTCAAGAAATTCAAGAAGAAATTGAAACTTGGAAAGATTTAGGTAAACTTGAGCAACAAGCTATGAAGTTTAAACCTAAGTTAGACAAGATGCAAGAAAAAGTTCTTGCTCAAAAACTTCAACAACAAGAGGCTAAAAAGAAGCAAAAAGATAATGCTTCTAAACAATATATGAGTAGTGTATATGAAACATTAAAAGATGGTAGCATTAATGATATTAAGGTTGATAAGCGTACTCAGTCTATGCTATTTAATGGTCTTGTTAAGCCGGCTTATCCATCTATTAATGGAAGTAATACAAACTTGTTAGGTCACCTGCTTGAGAAGTATCAATTTGTAGAACCTAATTATAGTTTAATTAGTGAGGCATTATGGTTACTTGCTGATCCAGATAGTTACAAAAAGAAACTTATTGAAAAAGGATCACAAAAAGCAATTGGTGATACAGTTAGAAAACTAAAGACAGAACAATCTTCTAGAAATAGTGGAAGTGCGCAGGCTAATGAGGCAGCTGCAAGTCAACAAACATCTGGAAGAAAGTTACCAAGACAACAAAATATTTTTAAACGATTTTAATTTTTTTTATTTTTTTTTTTAATTTTTTAATTTTTATCAATTATGGCAACTCCGGTTTTAAATAATGGGATATTTTTGAGAGATACTAACTATAAAGCTAGTTCTCACATTGATTCCTATCACCTAACTGCAATGTTAGGATCCGCAGAACCTATGGATATGGGTCCTGTAGATATTTGGGCAATGACACAGAAAGTAGAAATGCCCCTGTATCAAATGGCTTCGTTTGGCGGTCAGAATACAATTTTAGTAGATAATGCTCGTGGTGAGTATAAGTGGCAAACTCCAATTGCTCAAGATCTTCCTTTTATTGTAGCTAACGTTGAAGCGGGAAGCACACTAGGTGCTGATGGTGTAACATTCAAAATCAAGCTTTCTAAGCGCGCTTTTGGACATGGTGACATTATCACTTATGACAAGTACAATGGTCTTGAACTTTATATTACTGCTGATGATATTCTTCCTGCAGGTGACGGGTTCATTTACACTGTACAATTAGTTAACAATAATAACTCTGCAGGATTAGATGCTTCTACTTACTTATGTCCTGGTACTAAGTATTTCAGAAAAGGTTCTGCAAGAGGTGAATACGGTGAAAGATTCTCTGATATTGAGACAGGTTCTGGTTTCCGTGAATTCTACAACTTTGTAGGGGGAGCTGAAGCACACGTTCACTATTCTATTTCTTCTCGTGCAGATCTTATGATCAAAGGGGGATTGAATGCTGATGGTACTGTTCCTGTAACTGAGATCTGGAGAAACTTTAACCAAGATGCTAACAATCCTTCTGTATCTTCTATTGAGGATTTAGTAGCTGGTATGGGTAAAGCTGGTGCTAGAGATGCCTTTGAAAATGGTACTCTTTCTAGAACCTTCATTACTAATCTAGAAGCTGCTCACCTTTCTAAAATTGCCAATGACATTGAGACTTACTTAATGTGGGGTAAAGGAGGTAGAATTAGACAAGACGGACCAGATGATATCAGACTTTCTGTAGGTCTTTGGTCTCAGTTGGATAACTCATTTAAGAGAGTATACAACAAGTCTTCATTTACATTAGATATGTTCAAGTCTGAGCTTTACAACTTCTACCAAGGTAAAGTTGAGTTTAAAGGTCCAGACCCGCAAAGAAAGCTTGTTGTTCAAACTGGTATCGGTGGTATGCAGTTGATCAACAAAGCTATTGCTAATGAGGTTTATGGTTCTGGTCTTGTACAAAATGCTTCTGATATTGGAGCAGTAACTGGACAAGGTATGGATCTAGACTTTGGATTTGCTTACACTAGTTTCACTATTCCATTCTTGGCTAATGTGAAGTTTGTATTGAATCCTGCATTTGACAACCTACATACCAATGATATTGAGAATCCATTGATTGATGGTCGTCCACTTTCTTCATTTAGCTTCATCATTTTTGATGTTACTGACGAAGGAAATGACAACATCTTCTTATTGAAACTCAATTGGG
>WLWF01002140.1_pt1 | contig 14779 bp, 19 predicted proteins | sample 6718331 | NCBI WGS metagenome assembly WLWF01 (sample SAMN12718692, study PRJNA515312) | sponge metagenome | isolation source: marine sponge | host: Mycale hentscheli | place: New Zealand: South Island, Marlborough, Capsize Point | collected 2003-05-01
TGGCGTTGAGCCAAGAGTTCCTGCAGGGATCAAACCAAAACCTTGTGTGTTTCTATTTGCCATAGTTGTTTCTCCTTATGTACCTGCCCCGAAGGGCCTCCAGTACGGTTTATAAATTCAGTGATTTAAAAAATTACTTTTTCGTACCACCGAAGGTTACACGAGACTGTCTATCAACATTGATAGGCATCCTCTGGTCCTGCTCCTTCATAAGATCGTGTTTTACCGCTTCGTCTCTTTGTTTATGACGATTAGTCATATACTCTTGACGTTGTTTCGCAATCTCAGTCGGTACCTTCGCAAGTAGAAGGCCACCTACCCCAATCACTCCCTTGTATTTACCTTCATCAAGTACGGGATAGTCAGATGAGTTTTCGACTTCTTCAGCCCTCACTAATTCGTATCCTTCTCTTAATCGTCCGGATATGTTTTTAGTGTCCTGAAAGCCTACACTTTCTGCTCTTATCCATCTATACCTGAATCCATCAGGTGCAGGGGGTGCATCTAGAGAAGATGGTGGAACCCAAACTTTTGGTCTTTCAGTTTTAGACCTAGTTGAATTCGCACGAGAAGTATTGTTATCTTTTTCCATTTTACGCTCCTTCCGTGAGTTTAATTTGTTTTGCGTATTCTTCAAGTGGCACTCCTAATTTTTTCGCTATTGCGACTTGTGATGAAGTGAGTCTCACAGTTTTTCTGCCTTGTCTAGTTGTAGATCGGTTGACAGAAGCAACATTTTGCGTCGGTTTTGACGTTTGTGATTCCTTTGTATCAAATTTCTGCGGGAATTCAAGTCTAATTCTTTTGTCGACCTCCGCATAATATTCATCAGTTTGAGGATCAAAACCTTCTCTTTCAGTCAAATCCTTATGGATTTCAAAGGCAGTGTAAGTCATTGCTCGGTCTTTACCAAACCAAGAATTATTACTAGCCCAATCTTCCGCTCTAGGATCTGGTGCAGGCAAAGGTTTTTGTGCACTATCAGAAAGAGGATCTGCAGCCGATAACGTTGGTGCAGGCTCTTCTTTAGTTGTTGTGTTTGTTTGTTGTTCCTTTAAAGCATTAAGTCTAGCTTCATCAATAGATAAAGCAGCGATTTTTTTCTGTGCCTCAATTTGAGAAGCAGCGTCAGCATTTTCAATAGCTGAAGCTAATTCTTTTTGAGCAGAATCCAAACCTGTTTTAACTCTAGTCTCAAACTGTTTAACATAATCTTCATTAACTTTTGTAAATTTAGTTTCAACAGTTTGTCTTTTTGCTTCAACGGCTTTTGCATATTCTAAAGCAGCTTTTTCTCTTCGCTCTGCTTCTCTCATTTTACGAGTTAGTTTAGCGATACGAGATTGAACTCCTTTACTATAATCTTCTAATTGTTCATCATCCTTTTTTTCTTTTTCTTCTTTTACTTGTCCACCTTCTTCTAATTCTTGTTTTGTTTCTACTGTTTCTTGTTCCTTGTTTTCTGTTTCTGTATTTTCCGTTTCTACAACGGACTCATCTTTTGGTTCTTCAATAACTACCTCTGCATCAGGTCCTGATGTATCGATATCTACTGTTTTGTTTTCTTCGTCTGGCATAGTTTACTCCTTCCTATGATTAAAACTCATGCAATATGTCTTCTGGACTATCAATTGTTGCTAACACTTCATCGTCGTTTAGCAGACGCATTTCCCCACCATCTATTTTGATTCGGCTACCTGCGTAACGCGCAAACATAACCCAATCTTTGACCTTGCACCATGGACCTTCAGGATACCTCTCCTTATCCTTATAACATTGAGGACCCATAGCTAATACTAAACCAACTTGTGATGCAACTTGCTGTCGTTCCAAAGTTGTTTCAGCTAATACTAATCCACCTTTAGTTTTCTCTTTCATTTTAAAAGGTAAAACTAACATTCTCCAACCTGTTGGTTGAGGTAGTTTAGGTTCTTTTACTTCTTCTTTTTTCTCTGATTTTTTTACACCAATAAGATCATTGTTTGGTGTTAATATCGATGACTGTTCCTTCATTGTGCTCCTTATCGTTTAGCAGGTTAGAGATTTCCTGATGCACTGATTCCAATGCATTTATCTGTCCTATCATATACTTGTAATTTTCCATATTGTCAACACCACCTGATGTGACTGATATAGACAGCTCTTCTGTTCTTGTATTTAAGTATCTTAAAAGTTTAGTTATTACTGTTTCTAATTGCATTTAACATTTCCATCTTCTCCGTGCTTGTCGTATTCGTGAGTTAGGATCGTTACGTGTTTTTGCTGATGACCTTTTTAATTGTCCAAGTGATCTTGCGCAGTATGATTTCCTACGATTAGCAGCTTTTGATCCTGGCTTCACTTTACCAGTCACGGCTGTTTTTAATTTACTTCCAGGGTTTGCAGCCCTGTAAGCTCTTACACCTTTTGCTGTCATTCCAGCTCCAGATTTTGTTGACCTATAATTAGCACCTTTGCCTGTAGTAGTTTTTCTTATAGGGTTTTCTTTTTTTCTCATTATATTTTTTGTAAATTTGGGTTGTTAGATAGTATATTTTTTTCTGCTCTAGGTCTAGCATTAGAATCTTTGCTTCTTTTTCTAAGTTGAGCAATAGCAGATTCTTTTAATGCTTTTTCTTTTTTTAATCTTTGTAAATCTTTTTCTAAATTCATTATGCAAATGTTTTTACGTTAGTTGGTTTACCACCAGGATTACCGGCTGCTCTTTTTCGTTTGACAGCACTCGCCTTTTGCCCTTTTGTCATCCGTGTGGCTTTTGCAAGTGGGACGCATTTTGGATATTTCCTCTTCGAGCCTTTGCTTCTCCCGCAAGGTTGATACTTGCCGTTCTTCTTCGGTGCTCCAATGTCTACCCATTTCTCGGCTACCCATTTTCTTAATCCACCTCCATCTGAAAAGTTTCTACGCACAACTCATTCTCTTTCGTCTAGCTAATCCACCTACACGAAATTCTTGTTTCATTAAACCACCAGAAGCTTTTTTATTTTTCTTTTTGCCACCTGGTGTAACTTTACCTGAACAAACTGCTGATGCGTACATGTTTGCATATGCGCTTGGGTAGACCTTAAATTTTCTTTTTGCTGCTGCTTTTCCTCTAGGACAAAGTTTTGCCATTATGACCTCGCTGTTTGTTTTGCTCTTGCAAAGTTTGCTGCAGTTGGTGCACCTTTAGATCCAGCTTTTCTCATTTTTTCACCTGAACCAGCTTTGATTCTAGCTTTTTTAGCTGCGATGTTTGCGTAAAGACCGGGTCCACCACCATTACGATAGTTTGCTCTTTTACTTCTACCTTTAATTTCTTTTCCTGGCACTATGCTTTACCTTTAGTTTTTGGAATTACACCTTTAGCCATTAAAATATCTTTTTGTGTAATTTTACCATCACCAGAATGATCTGGAAATTTACTTTTCTTTTTAATTTTTTTCTTAATAGCTTTACTAGCTTTTGGATTTGAAGAACCTGCTTTATACATTACTCTGTTTGACATTCCGCCACCCATCATTTTTTTTCTCATTATTTTTTTCCTCCGTTTTTAAAAATTTGTGTACCCTTTATACCAAAAATACTTCCCACGACAAGGATCCAGAGTGTACTGAACCATGTCGGGAGTGCCGCGAAATGTTCAAAGAAAGTTTTTACCTTATCAAGAGCTCCCGGATCGTCCGAGAAGACTCCCCACGCAAGCACAATTATGGGAGCCGACAAAATCACGAGAACGAACTCGTCCTTGTAGTCGTTTTGTCTAGCTTCTAACAACTTGCCCTGGTAAGCTTCCTCACCTCGAGCTTGACGCTCTGCATGTAACAGTTGTGCGTCTGACATTGCGACTTTTGCCTTCTGCTTGTTAGCATAAATTTTACTACCAGCAGAAACGGCTAATTTAATTGCCGATAACCACATAATTTAATACCAAGTAGCTTCTTTTTTCTTTTCAGCTAGCATTCTTTTAGTACCTCTAACTTTTTCCTTGTCTCCAGTAGGAATATAGTTAAAAGCACCGTCAGCTGTAGTCTTAGATCTCGGATCTATCTCTACATTCTGCTCAGGAACTGCTACTTCTTTTGATTTTTTGTAATTTATCATATTTTTTACCTTTATTAATTTATATTAGTATTATTTTTTTTTGCAAGACTTACTCCAGCTCTTAATTCTGCTAAATCTTGGTTTTGTTCTAGCTTATCATCAAAAATATCTCTTGCTTGAACTAATTTTGCTCTATCAAGGTCTGCTTTTGCTTCATCAGCTTCTTTTTTACGTTCATTTTCCATCGCACGTAGGTCAACTTCACGTGATTTTAGTTTTAATAATGGATCAGAATCAAATTGTGACGTAATTTCCTTCTCTTCCTTAACAAAATCAGCTGTAAGTTCAGAAATTAACACAGATTTTCTTGCTTCTATGTCTTGAGAAAGTTTTTGTAGCTGTTGTTTAGCTTGTGGATCTTGTTGAGCTTGTTGTTGAAGCATTTGAATTTGTTGTATTGCCTCTGCAAACTCTAATTCTACCTGTTCTTGAGCCATCAAACTAATATGTTCTAAAATATTTTTTTGAATTGCAGCCATGATCTGTGGGTTGTTTCTAACCATGTTAGTAGACATGAAAGTTAAGTGAGATGTAATGTGTGCTCTGTGGTCTTGCGCACGAAATGCTTGGAAAGGTTTCATTCCAAGAGCATTTATGTGTTCTAAACTTGGATCCATTGGTTGCATTGGAGCAGGTGGAGGTAAAATTTGATCAATATTTTTTATACCCAACGCTTCATACATTTTTCTGTAAGCTTGATACAAATTATGCAACTGTGGTTGTGATGTTGCAAGTTGTAATTCTGTTTGAGCCATAGAGATTCTTTGTGCCATGGAAAAAATGTTTGGATCTGCAACAGGTAAAATATCCACTCTGTCATCAAAATCCATTTGTTTAACTTCTCTTCTGCCACCAACAACATCGAAAGGATAAACAGGTGGCAAATAAGTTTTAAATACTTTTGCAAGTAATCTAAATTCTTGTTTCATTCCTGCGTATAATCTTTTGTGAATTGCAGACATAACACGAGAACCACGTTCCAATAATGCAACAGTAGTTCCAACTGCAGCACCTTGGTTTCCTTCTCCTACTTGCATATCAGCAATAGCCGCGAATCTTTGACCAGCTTGTACAACTACACCCATCAACTGTAGCAAAGTTGTAGAAGGTTCTTTGTAAGGTAAAGTCATAAATGCATCTCTTAAATTACCACCAGGTGCATCTACATCTCTAAACTCACCAGGTTGTAATGGAGCTGCTTCATCTCTTACTCTGATACCACGCTGTTTAAATCCAGCAGGTAAATTAGATAACGTTCCTGCATCCAACAATTGACGGAGTGCAGCAGTTGCAGTTCTACTCAATCCGCCAATCATGTGGATTAATCCAAAGCCATAAAATCCTAGTCCCGGTAGAAATTTGAAATGTACAAAATATTGGATCTTATTTCTTTTTGGATCTGTAGGTTCGTAGTTTCTACGAATTGCTAAAACCTTTCTTGAAGTCTCATCAACAGTTACAATGTAAGGTAATTTAATTCCTGTTGGATTTAGTTCTGCATCTTTGTCTTCAAAACCTTCTAAGTCTAAATTAACATGGCACTCTAACAACGTATAAATTGTTTCTTGTTTACCAGATTTTTTGCTTCCTTCTAATTCTCTCTCTTTGTTTTCCACTTCGTCTTTAGTAACGTTTTGTGGTTTTTGTAATTCAATATCAGAATAGAAACCATTGACTTGTTGTTTTCTTAAATCATTTTCTGACATTTTAATTATTTGAATAATCGCTTCCGCATCCTCTAATGAGGTAGCAGAATACGGAACGACTAAATCATCTGCTGGAACAAACTTTGATACAGCTCGTCCTAGTAAATCGTCATAGTAAATTTTTTTAAATGTAGAACCTGCAAGTGGTAGATGAAATAACATTTGATCAAACTCAGGTTCATACTCATTCATTTTTTCCATCAGCTCATAGTTCATGTAATCTTTAACACGATTAGCTTGAGCTTCTTTTTCTCTGTCAGGGTTACCAACTATTTGTGTTCTAACTGGTCCTTCTGCAGGTAGTAATTCTTTATAAGCTCCTGCTTGAAACTGTGTAACAGCTTCTGCAAGAACTGGGTGAGTTGCACCACTAGCTCCTTGAAAAGGTTCTGTTCTGTTTTCATATTTAAATCCTAAAAGATCTAAACCAGTTGTGTATGCTTGTTCCCATTCTTTTCTAGAAGATTTGTAGTCCATATAATTTTCTACAAGTTCAGTTCCAATTGGATCTGTAATATCTTCTGGTAATAATTCTGCTAAGTTATCAAAGTGATTTGGTGTTCCTTCTATGTTAACTTTACTTGGATCAAAGTTAACTTCAACACTACCATCTTCATTAGGTGTAACTTCTACGCCAGGATCTTCAGCCTCTAAAGCTTTCTCCTGTTCAATTTCTATTTCTTCTTGAGGATCAACCTCGATCGATGTTTTTACGTTTGGTAACGACTTGTCTATATCTGCCATTTATTTTCTCCGGTGTATCAGCCACTTTAACTTGTTTTAGAGGAATATTCAACCCCTGTGGATTGGGCCCTCTTTTAGGTGGTATTGTTTTAGTTAATTTTTTCATTTTTTAAGTGTTAAAGAATCAGGGTCACCTATTTCTTCTAAAATTTCTTCTAGGCTATCTAGGCCATCTTCAGAATCTTTTAGTTTACCCTCACTATCTGGTCTTACTGTAAACTCTTCATATTCAGGAGGAGGAGTACCTTTTGTTGTTTCATCAGCCATACCTGGTTTATAAATTATATATTCTTCTGATAGTATACCATCTTGGTCATAAAAAGATCCTTCGTTTCTTTTTACAATTGTAATCTCTCCTGTTGCAACATCTTCACTCATTTCATATTCTTTGTATCTTTTAACCACTTCTCTATCTTTAGTCGCAGCTTTTTCTGTTACATCATCACCCATAAACTTAATTTTATCTACCAGTTTAAAAAAGTATGGAGGAGGGTAAGTTCCACCTACAGTGTCTTTTGCAACTTTCTCTGCAACTTTAGTTGTAGTTGCAAGTTCATCACCAAAGCCTAACATCTTAGCAAGAATAACTGCACCCCCTGCACCTGTTGCTTTTAAAAAATCTCTACGTGTTAAATTTTGTGTTTCTAACAGTTCATCAATTTCTTTTTCCATAACTTCTTTTGTTGTATCATTAACCGGTAGCTTTCTATTCTTAGCATATGCTTTTAATAATTTTAAACCAGGAAATATAGGTGCTGTAAGTTCTGCACCAAGAGTTACTTGGTCTGCTAATACTTTAGGACCAATAGTTGATCTTCTATCTTTTTGTTTTTGTTCTTCTGATTTAATTAATTTATCAAGACCTATTTTTTCTGTGATAACTTTTGTACCTTCTGTCCCAACTAAATTATTTAAAAAGTCAGTAAAGATTCCTGTACCCTTAATATTTGATGGCATTACATCTGTATAGTCTTGAACATAACCTTGACCACTTCCGCCTGTAACTTTGAATGCAGGTTTTCTTATAAGATCCGCGGTCAACTGACCAAGTGCAGGTAATACTCTTACACCAAACTCACCAATTCTAACACCCGTCTCTGCTAATCTATCTGCATAGTATGCATAGTTTTTTGGATTGATCATGTCATTTAATAACGCAACAGGGTTCATTGTTTCTCTGTAGCTATCTGCTTTTGGTAATTCAGCATCAGGGTTCAATAAAAAATATTCTAGTTCTTTTGCAAAGTCTTCATCGGCACCAACTGCACCGCCGCCGTTGAAATCTACTCTTGGCATTGGAGATAATTCAATAGGTCCTCCACCTGCTTTTGATACTTTTCTTTCTGAAATAGATAATGTCTTACCTGCAGGATCTCCCTCTAAAACTCTATCTATGTAAGATGTTATATCATCCTCATCAAAATCTAAACGTTCATAAAAATCTTTGTAATAATCTATATATTCGTTAACTAAATTTTCTCTGTAAATAGCTTTTTCTTCTTTTGATAAATCGTCATATACTTTTGCATTAGGTTTTATTTTATCAATATTACCCATAATGTTTTTATTAGACGTATCGCCAAAAATATTTTCACTTCTAAATTTTTCACCAACGTTTGGAACATTAATATCAATAGGAACAAAAGTTTCTTCTACTCCCTCAAGTCCAGCTTTGTTAGCTGCTACAATAATTTCGTTATTAATATTATTTAATTTAGTTTTTTGTTCTGTTAAAATTTCTTGTATTTCAGGTGTAACTTTTTTACCAATATAATTATTTAAAGTTCTATAAATTTTAATTTTACTAGACTCAAAACCACCTTTATTTATAATTTCTTGATTAAAAGTAGGATCTGTTAATGTGATAGTTTGAAATGTTTTAAGATTAGAATTTTTAAATACGTTTGGAAATTTTAACATTGTTGATCTAGCCTCAGCATGTGAGTGATCTGGTGTTGATTTATCAATTATTTTATTTTTATCTGTTGTTAAATTTTCAATTTTAGCAGCGTTTGCAAAAGTGTTTTGAAAATTACCAATTAAATCGTATAAACCTTCGTCAAAAGATTTCATTTCTTTATATCTTTTAGCTGTTCCTTTTTTAACAACTCCATATATTTTTTTACCACCATCTCCGTATTTAAGTTGAAAAGCTTTCATAACATCTCCTAAATGATAGCTAGGAAATTTACCTGATTTTGTTTTTCTAATAGATCCGTCTTTTGATAAATTATTAATTATAAAATTCATATTATTTCTAGCTGATTTACTACCACCATGATCAATACTAAAAACTTTTTCTAAATCTTTTAATGGTAAGTATTGTGATTTATCAATCATTTTATTTTTAATTAAAGGTTTAGTTAAATTTTTTATGTAACTTGAATCTTGACTTACTTTTGTTGTAAAATCAGACCAACTTGTTTTAGGTCTGTCTGTTTCAAAATCTAAAAGTGTTGGTGCAATGTTTCCAACTCTTTTGCCTCTATCTATACCTCTGTTTGTAAATAATGAATTAATTCTAACCCTTAAATTTTCTACTTCTTTTGTTTTTTCTTTAGCTCCTAGTATATCTTTAGCAGCAGAATTTACATTACCCTGATACTTTGTATCAATAAAATTTGCTAGATTTTGAGCAAATTTTTTATCTGTAAGTTTTACAACTTCAGACATTTTTTTCTGATCATAAAGTTTTTTAGATTTATCAAAAGTATCTTTAATTTCTTTTAAAGTTAAAAGTTCTTCTACTAATTCTGATGATTCCGGAATTTTAGGAGGCTCTTGATTAGGGTCTTTTTTATCTTCTTCAATAGTTTCAAGTTCTTTAGATTCTTCTTCATCCTTATTAAAAAATATATCTGATAATCTTTTAGCACCTGCACCGATAGCCAGAGGTGGTATTATCGCACCAGGCACGTCTATTGGTTGAAAGTCTTGAGAGTCAATATCTCTTGTTGGAAACAATGGATTAAGAGTCATGACCTCAGCACCGTTTTCATAGTTCTGTCTTGGTGTTCCACCATTAGCAGCATTAAATGGTCTGTCTAAATTTATTCTTTGTAGATACTCTTCGTAAGTTTCTTGTGATGGATCAAACTTTCCTGACATCTCATCTTTTAAAGAACCTGGTTCTAATTCATCAACTAGTTCTGCTACCTGTAGTTTGTTACCAAGACTTGTATCTTCATCATCTACAAATGTGTTTCGTATCGGATCAAATATGTAAGCCACTATTCTCCTCCTCCTGGATCAAATGGATCATTGTAACTACCATCTGATTGTACACCAGATTGACCTGTAGCATAAGAACCACCTTGACCACCAGTTTCTTCTCTGTATGCTCTATTTATTCTAGCTTGATCAGCTTGTCTTTGTTGTTCTTGGGCTGCTTTTTGTTCAGCAGCTCTAATTGTTTTTTGAATTTTTCTTCGTTCTAAATTTTTTACTTGATCCAATGTTTGATTACCATATTTTTTATAATTACTTAAAAAAGCTATTTTTTGTGGAGTGCTCATACCATAAGGTAATTTTGATCCCACATAATTAGCAGCTATATCTTCAAATGGTTGTGTTAAATATTTATTGTCGGGAACATAATCATAATCTTGAATACCTGTTATACTAGGATATCTTTCTCCATAATCTTTAGCACTACTAAATATATCTTTACCCTCTTCAAATAAACTAGCTATGTTTGCACCAAAAATTCCAAGATCATTTGCTAAACGAGAATTTGCTGAAATTGGTGTTTTACTGCTAATGTAATCTATAATAGCATCTTTTCCAGCTGATGTTCCCAACCCATGTCTAAGATCTGATGAGAAACCTTGTTTCTCAAATGGACCTACGTTAGAATTAAGAGGATCTGGACTTCTAAGACTTCTAAAAGTCATTAAAGCGTTTTGTTGATCTTGAACTGGCATAGATACAAAATTTTGAAGATTTTCATAATTTTCAGGACCATAACCCAGAGCACTTGTAAGATTGCCTACTCTAAAAGCTTCACCTGTTTTATCATCAAACGTTTGTTTTATTCCTGTTAGATTAGATCCTTGATTAAAATTAACACGTCCACCTTTTGCCTTCTTAGGTTTATTCTTTAATGTTCTAAGTTTTGTAATTTCTAGAATCTGATCTTCAGGTTCTAGTTGTTTTATTCTAAACGCTTCTTCTTGTGAAATACCTAACTCATCTATTAATGATTGTACAGATTCCATTCCACCTTGTAGGTCAGTTCCTTTAGTATAGAAATCTAAAGTACCATCTGGGTACTCAACTAGTCTCTGGTTCGTGGTCTCTGATAAATCAGTCAAGCCAAACGCTTCTTGGACACTTGCATCATTTGCAAGTTCTGGTTTAGCTTCTATTTCTTTTATAAAGTTTGGAAAGTTTTGTTGAACGTATTCATCATTAGGATTTTCTTTAATTGTATTTTTTAATCTCTCAAGTAATACTTGTGCTTTAGTAAACTTACCTTCACCTGCTTTAGCCGGAGTTTCAACTACTTCATCAGTAACAGACATAATGCCTTCATCTTTGTTAAACGGTATTACATTTGCATCATTTGTTTTTTGACGGAACTCTGCAGCGTATTTGTTATAAGCATCTGGGTCCATCTTCTGTAAAGCTTGCTCGTAGCCTTGTATGTTTTCTCCGTGGTACGTGATCCGTTCCATTCTCTGATCTGGTTTATCTGCGTAATAGTATTTAGCATTCTCACCTTGTGATCCAGGGTCCTTGTACTTGTTAAGTAGTTCTGCTTCATCAGTTAGCCTTTGTCCAATCTCTGTTGCGTTCATATACTCTAACGCATTCTTAGGGCCAACTTTATTTGTAGGTTGAACATTGTTTCGAGTTGCCCATTGAAAGATGTCTTCGTTATCTGGATCGAAGTTATCTAATTTTTTAAAGACATCATCACCAAAATGTTTTCTCCATATTCTAATAGGATCTGGTGCGAAGAAATCTGCACCACCCCAGTGGTGCTTACCTTGTTTTAAATTTTTATATATCTCATCATCTAGTTTGATGATTCCTTTTTCATGTAGTCTTGGTAAAAAGCTACTGCCATAACCTCTGTATAAACTTGAATTACCGCTCTCGTACCCCGGACCATTGTACAATTTTTTATATCTAATTTGACCTGCAGATAATTCATCTGCACTTGGTGACTTAAATATATCTTCAGTTTCTTTTACTTTTTTCTGAAACTCTTCTATTGTTTTTTGTGTTCTCTCTAAAACTTTTACAAATGGTAATTCCTCTAAAGGTCTTTCTTCATCTGTTTTTTTATAAATCTCTTCTGGGTTTTTACCTTCATCAATATAACCTTTTTCTAATTTATTTTTCTCAGCATTGACTCGTCTGAAAACACCAAGATTGTAGAACACATTATCTTTCTGTGCTTGAGTTAATCTAATGTCTGGATTGTCTTGTATAAATCTTAATGTCTTTTCAAAGTTACTTTGTAACTCATCTGCGTACTCTCTCATGTACATGTATCTTTTATCTCTACCAACATTTCTAATACTAAACGGTCTAAATAAACTAGCATCCGTTAATCTAGAACCAATAATAGTAAAATCTCCTATCTGTTCTTTAGATAATCTTTTACCAATAAAATCTACACCAGCCACAGTATCAGCTATCCCACCCTTTGGAGTAGGTTTTTTAGACATCAATTCTTGCAATAATTTTATTATATCATCCATAATACTCTCGTTTACGTGGAGGCGTTTCGTCTTCTACATAGTCCTCTGGGTGTTGTAGAAAGCCGCCTTGTCTAAATCGCATGAGAGCTTGTGTTGTAGAATCTACCAAGTCGTCATGGTCGCCGTATGGAAAAGCAGCACATTCCTCAATAACCTCATCTGCAAACTTTTGTTCAGGCGCCCATATCATACCAGATTCAAACAAAGGTGCAACAGAATTGACCCTTGCATGTTTATCATTTCCTCTACTTGGTGTAAAATTCATTACCGGAATATCCATCTTTCTAAGCTCATAAGTAAGCGGCATACCACTAGCTTTAGCCTCAACTATAACTGATTCTGGTTGCCAGTAATCATATTGCTCTAATGCTTTACGACGTAGTTCTGGAAACTCAAATCTTTCTTTTACTGCATCTAACAATATTAAATTAGCTGGACTATCTTCATCAGGGTAAAATACACCCCAAGTAGTAATAGCTGAATAGTCCGCTGTTTCTTTTTTTAAAAATGCTGTATCATAAGACTGTATGACGTGAGCTAGATCAGGAATATAATCTTTGGTATACTTTCGCCACCACTCTCGTTTAAGTATTGCACCTTCTTCACTAGTTGGTTTCTGCATCCACTGTGCATTCCATTTACCAACCGGTAGTGTTGCTTGCACCTTCTCAAGCTCATCTAGTTTCCAATACTCAGGCCAAACAGGCTTTGCCTTCTTTGTTCCGTGGTCCATGATTGCCGGAAACTCGACCACGTGCCACTGATCAGCTTTTGCTTCTTTTTGGTTTGCGAGTAATTTTCCTGTAAGATCTTTGTTACTCCATCTTGTCATAACTAAAATAATTTTACCACCAGGTTGTAAACGCTGACGAGGACCTGATGTATACCATTCGTAAGCAGACTCCATTGCAGTAGGACTCATTGCATCTTGCTCTGAGTGTGGGTCATCAATGATCAATAAGTCCGCACCACGACCTGTAATCGCTCCACCAACACCAGCTGCAAAGTATTCACCACCTTGCGCTGTTTCCCATCTTCCTGCAGCCTGAGAGTCTTCTCTAAGAGAAGTTTCAAATATTTTTCCATACTCGTCACTATCAATTAAAGTTTTAGCTTTACGACCAAACCTGATTGCAAGTTCTCCGGTGTGTGTTGCTTGGATTATTTTTAAGTTAGGGGTACGGCCCACCATCCACGCTGGTAACAAGTAACTTGCAAATTCTGATTTCGTATGACGTGGAGGCATGTTTACTATCAGTCGGTTTATTTCACCCGATGCAAGTTTATTAAATTTATCTGCTATGTGTCTATGGTGAGAGCCTTCAACAAAATCGGGCCACACACATTTGACAAAGGACATGAAGTCATTCTTTGCTTTACTTTGTATTTGTTTTTCTGCATGCATCACTTGCAGTTTTTTAAATGTCTTTCTGACGTCTGCAGGTAGCTTACTTATATCTACGTTATTCAAATCCATAAAATTTTTTAAAAAATTTTTTTATAATTTTTTTGCACCATAAAGTGTTGAAAATGTTTTTACCACCATAAACTGTCTAAATCAAGCAATACAACCTAGAGTAGTGGGACCCCTTTTTGTGTAAAGGGTGGGTGGGGTCGACGTTAGTTGTGATGTTGGTATTGGATAGGGATCCGTGCGCCCTGGCGCGTTAGCGCCAGGGCAAGAAAGGTTACGCCCAGTTCTTGAGCGCCTTGTGTTTAATTAAGATAGCCGGACCACTGACCCAGTCATCATAACCAAATGCATACTTGTCTTTAGTAAATGTAGTACGCCATAACGCTGTACCCTCTGGGTTTAATGGTAGACCCATTAACTTTCCCTCTTCATTTACTATCAACACATCACCATTCGGGAATGTAATACACTCAACCATTCCACCAACAAAGTCTTGAGCCGTTTTTAAATCCGGCTCATCTTTGTTATCTTCGATGATCTTAAACTCTTCTGCTGTTGTGTTAGCTTTTAGTTCCATGCTGACCTCACAACTCCACCGTTTGTAGCTTTGTTAAGTGCCTCAAGATACTCGGTCTCTGTAAGTTTAAGAACATCTAAACAAAACATATGTTTAGTTCCTTGGTCCGCGCCTGGAGATGCCAGGTATCCTGGCACTTGGTCCAATAACTCTTGACGCTTTGCGCCACCTGGTAAGTATTCTGCTTTAATTGATTTCATAATATTCCTTTCTTTGTTAATAGGATAATCCTATTCTATTAACTGTCCATTGTCAACCCTTTGAATAGAATATTCTGGTCCCCACCTAGACTCATCGTTCTTGACCTTGGCATAACCTTGGCTCTCTCGTCTGTGTCTGATAAACTCAATAGGTCGACCATGCTCAATGTTTTCCATGTTCAATGATAACCAATCAAACTTGCATGCTTGACTACAGAAATAAACATCAGAACCATTTGGAGTCCAACCCCATTGATTAGGTGTTCTGTCTTGTGTTGCATATGCATATCGTCCACGAATTACTCCACGCGATTTTAAAAATCTATCTGTTGTAACTTGTTCAT
>WLWF01002142.1_pt1 | contig 14769 bp, 26 predicted proteins | sample 6718331 | NCBI WGS metagenome assembly WLWF01 (sample SAMN12718692, study PRJNA515312) | sponge metagenome | isolation source: marine sponge | host: Mycale hentscheli | place: New Zealand: South Island, Marlborough, Capsize Point | collected 2003-05-01
AAAGGAGGTTGATGGTGCGCCGTTCTAAATTACCTAAATTAAAGAAAGGAATGCAGAGTGAGCAAATAGCTATTCTGTATTTAATAGAAAAAGGATTTTTTGTATTTAAAAATTTATATGGTCTAGGGCCTGCAGATCTTATAGCTATAGATGAAACTGGTAAGGTAGAAATATATGATGTTAAGAGTGAGAGTTACCGTAAAACTTGGAAACCAAATACACGCATATGTAGAGCATTAACTTTAGAGCAAAAAAAATTAAAGATGAAATTTATATTCGTAGATAAGGATGGATTATGCAAAGTAAGACAAAGATAATATTAGGACCTCCTGGTACGGGGAAGACACACAACTTATTAAATTTAGTTGAGCAAGAATTAGCTAAGGGAACACCACCGGATCGTATTGCATTTGTAGCTTTTACAAAGAAAGCTGCTAGTGAAGCAAGGGACCGGGCAATGAAGAAGTTTAATTTAGAAGAGCAACATCTTCCATATTTTAGAACTTTACATTCATTTGCTTTTAATCAATTAGGATTAACAAAGTCAGAAGTAATGTCGCGTGACAATTACAAAGAGTTTGGTCAAACGTTTGGTATGGATTTAGGATCCGTATCTGATGGTGTTGATTCGGGAGGAGTATTTACAGTGGATAACCAGCTCTTATCTGAAGTAAATTTAGCAAGAATGAAATGCATGGATTTAGAACATCATTATAATGATTCTAATTTAGACGTTTCTTGGCACGCATTGTTGAGAGCTCAACGTTCTATTGAAGAATTTAAAAAGAAAAAAGAAATATTAGATTTTACAGACATGATAGAGATGTACATTGAAGCAGGTATGACTCCAAAATTAGATGTAGTGTTTGTAGATGAAGCACAGGATTTATGTAAACTACAATGGCGCATGGTTCATAAAATATGCCAGAATGCTAAACAAGTTTATGTAAGTGGTGATGATGATCAAGCTATTTACCGATGGGCCGGTGCTGATGTAGAGCATCTTATTAAATTAAATGGGGATAGAGAAGTATTACAACAATCTTATAGATGTTCACAAGTTATACAGGATTGCTCACAAGGAATAATTGGACGAGTTCGTAATCGTATACCTAAACAATGGTATGGTACAAAGAATAAAGGATTAGTTCAATATCATTCTTACCCAGATAGTGTAAATGTAGGTGATGATAACTGGCTTATTATGGCAAGAACTAATTATTTATTAGATGAAGTAGAGCGAGACATAAGATTACAAGGTTTATTTTATAAAAGAAATAACCGTTTACCTATATCGCAGAAGTTATTAAATGCTACAAGTGCATGGAAGAAATTAAATCAAGGTGGACATGTAGAATTAACAGATGTTAAAGATATATACTCTTATATGTCTTCAGAAATAGGAATAGAGCGTGGTCATAAAAATCTTAAAACAGCCAACAAAGAACAATACGAGCTAGAAGAGTTAGTCATGCACCACGGATTACTGATGGGTGGTAGACCATGGGATGTAGCCTTTGATAAGGTAGGCACGCGTGATAAAGAATTTTTAAGGTCTATTGAAACGAGGAACAGGGATTTTACAAAGAGTGATCCAAAGATTCACTTAAGTACTATTCATGGAGCTAAAGGGGGAGAAGCAGATAAAGTTATGTTGCTTACAGACTTATCAAGAAAGTCGCAAGAAGCAATGGAAAAGGATTCAGATGATGAATGCCGTGTGTTTTATGTAGCAGCCACACGTGCCCGTAATGAGCTACACATAGTACAACCGCAGAGAGATGGAGGATTCATAATATGAGTTTTAGTAGTGGTATGAGTGGTATAAAAACCAAATCAAAAATAAAAGAAAATATATTACAACATGCTAAAGATTTAGTAAGTAGTGATAGAGAGAGCACACATGGTGATGTTAGAGAAAATCATGAACAGATTGCAGAGTTTTGGAATATATTTCTTGATAATAAATTAAAACCAATGATTGCAATTACATGTGATGATGTAGCTGTGATGATGGCTTTATTAAAAATATCAAGATCAACGCAAGGCAAATTTAATGTAGATGATTACATTGATGCCGCAGCATATATGGCAATAGCAGGAGAGTTAAAAGATGAATATTAATTCAGATTGGATAGCTCCCACGGAATTCCCGGATTTAAGTAACCGGGAAAAAATAGCAATTGATTTAGAAACTTGCGACCCAGGACTTATTAAGGATGGTCCTGGGTGGCCTAAAAAGATAGGTGCTGTTATTGGTATAGCAGTAGCTGCTAACGGATTTAAAGCTTACTACCCTATTGCTCACGAAGGTGGGGGTAACATGGATAGTAAGAAAGTTATTAAGTATATCAAATCTTTATGTGAAGATGAAAATTTAGAAAAAGTGTTTCATAATGCTCAATACGATATAGGGTGGTTAAGTGTACTAGGTATAGAAGTTAAAGGTCGTATTCATGACACAATGGTAGCGATGGCGCTTATTGATGAGAATAGATTTTCTTATACATTAAATAGCATATCGTTTGATTACCTTGGTGAATTTAAAAGTGAAGCTAAACTTAAAGAAGCAGCGGCATCATTTGGTGTAGATGCAAAAGCTGAAATGTATAAATTACCGGCTACATTTGTAGGAGAGTATGCTGAGGAAGACGCAAGGCTAACGTTAAAGTTGTATGAGAAATTAGCATGGGAGATTAAGAAAGATAATCTTGATACAATATATGATATTGAGTGTCGATTAATTCGTGTAATATTTAACATGACAAAGAAAGGTGTTAGGTTTGACGAAGAAAAAGTAGTAAATTTAAATGATAAATTTAGAAACAAAGAGAAGAAACTTTTAAAAAGAATAAAGGATTTAACTAATCAAGATGTAGAGATATGGGCTGCGGCTTCTATTGCCAAAGCTTTTGATTCGATGAACTTACCTTATGAGAGAACAAGTAAGACTGACTCTCCGTCATTTACAAAAATGTTTTTAACTGATCATCCACATGAGTTGCCACGTCTTATTATGCAGGCACGTGAGCTCAATAAACTAAGAGGTACATTTTTACAGGGTTTATTAAAACATAATACAAATGGTAGGATTCATGCGCACATTAACCAGATTAGATCTGATAGTGGTGGAACTGTGTCTGGTAGGTTTAGTTATAACCATCCAAACTTACAGCAGATACCAAGTCGTGGACAGTTTGCGCAAGAGATTAGAAAACTATTTATACCGGAAATTGGAGAGTATTGGCTTAAAGCAGACTACTCGCAACAAGAGCCCAGGTTACTTACGCATTGGGCATGCCTTGTTGGACAATTGGGCGCTGAAGAAGTTAAGGAAGCCTATAAGAAAAGTGATCTTGATTTTCACCAACAAACAGCAGACATGGCAGGGGTTGAAAGAAGACTAGCTAAGACTATTGGTTTAGGTGTAATGTATGGCATGGGTTATAACAAGATGGCTCGTGAGTTAGACATAGATCCTCAAGATGCTAAAAAAATGTTAAAAGATTTCCGTGAACGTGTACCTTTTATGCAAGGAATGCTAGAAGCTGTAATGAATCGTGCTAATTCTAAGGGCATTATCCGCACATTACTTGGTCGTAAATGTAGATTTGATCTATGGGAGCCTACACAATGGGGTGTACACAAAGCATTACCACACAATCAAGCAAAGGTAGAATATGGTGAAGCAATAAAGAGAGCTGGTACATATAAAGCTTTAAATAGATTGATACAAGGATCAGCGGCAGACCAAACTAAAAAAGCCATGGTGGATGTATATGAGCAATTAGGTGTAGTACCTTTAATACAAGTACACGATGAATTAGATTGTTCTGTTAAAGATGAGAAACAAGCTAAAGAAATACAACGTGTCATGGAAACATGTGTAGAATTAGAAGTACCATCCAAGGCGGACATAGATCTTGGAGAGAGCTGGGGCGGATGAACTGGATTTGCGTTACATTAATGATTTGCGTAGGGTTTAATCCAGAAATGGATTACACCAACAATGATGAATTTATTGAAGATGTTCGTGCGTGTACATTACATTTAAATGCTTTACATGAAGAACATGAAAGGGTCCCTATGAACTTGGTGATAGCTCAAGCAATTCATGAATCTAATTGGGGTAAATCTAGATTTGCAATAGAAGGTAATAACCTCCTTGGAATCCGCACGTTTGACCCATCTGATGATCAACTGAAGCCGCTAAATGTTCCTAATGCGAGCTGGGGGCTTAGGATCTTTGAGACAAAGTGCGAATCCATCTCTTACTATATGGACTTACTAAATAATAACCATCATTATCAACAGTTCCGAGAAGAAAGATTATTACAGTATTTCAATGAGATAGTAGACTTAGAGAGGTTAGCTACGACACTTGCAATATATGCAGAAGATGTGTATTATACGCAAAAAATCATCCGTACATTAAAGAAGTTGGAGGCCTATGACAGAGACTAGAAAACCCGGGTACAAAGAACAAGGAAAAAGCCGTGCAGCAAATCAAAAAGCTGTAAACGGAGTTAAACCAGGATTTGCTATTAATCATGAACAAATGGAGTTTGAAAGACGTAAACTTTTACAGGAAATGTCTGGTAAAATGTCTCCAGATAGAAAGCAATTAAACATGATGGCTGCAGTAGCAGCTACAGAAGAACCAAAATATTTTAAAACAACAAATTTAACTAAAGCAGGGAAACCAGCAGAATATGATAGCACCGAAGGTAAAGGTGAAGAACGTGAACCAACTATTCGTATTTTATCACTTGGAGCTGGTGTTCAATCATCTTGTTTAGCTTTAATGGCACAAGAAGGATTAACGAAACATAAACCAGATTATATGATATTTGCTGATACAGGATGGGAGCCATCTTTTGTCTATGAGCATGTAGAATATTTAAAGAAAGCAATAACAATTTGTCCTATTATCACTGTAGAGAGAGGAAATATCCGTGAGGATCTAATCAAAGCAGCGAACCCAGAACCAGGGTCTAGAGAAGAGGAGAAATCGTTTGCTGGTCGTGTACCAAACCCACCTTTGTTTGCTGCACGTCCTAACGGTGGACGAGTAGGGATGCTTTATAGACAGTGTACACATGACTATAAGGTAATCCCTATTCAAAAGAAAATGCGTGAATTACTAGGTGTTAAACCTAGACACAGAGTACCAAAAGATATGATAGTAGAGCAATGGATTGGTATATCTACTGACGAAGCTATGCGTATGAAGAAGGCTAGAATGCCATGGTTGACATCACGTTGGCCATTAATTGAAATGAGAATGTCACGTGCTGATTGCTTGCAATGGTACCGTGATATCAAAAAACATCCTATGCCTGGTAAATCATCATGCATTGGTTGTCCTTATCACCATGATGATCAATGGAGAAACATGCAAAAGAATTATCCTAAGGATTGGGAAGATGCGTGTGATCTTGATGATAAAATAAGACATGGATTAAAGAATACAGAAACAGAATTGTTTCTACATAAGTCAGCTAAACCTTTAAGAAGTATGAATTTTTTAGAACCAAAAGCTCAAGGCAATTTGTTTGGTGAAACATTTGATGAAGAGTTTGCAGATGAATGTGAGGGAATTTGTGGAGTATGATAAAAAAACCGTGCGCCAAGGACCTGAATTTTTATGTTCAGAATGTAACACATGGTTTAAAAAACTAATTTATTGGACAAGTAAAAAATTTAACCCGGATCAAGAATACCAAATGGTGTTTTTATGTGGTCCAAAATGTGCTACGGAGAATTATGACAGACGTAATAGCTAAAATACCAATACAAGACACAAGATTATTTTATAAAAAATGGGATAATTTTGAAAATTTAAATAACTTATTAAAGACAGAAATAGAAGCTGAAAGAGAAAAAGATCCTAAAGGATTACCAGCTACTAATACTGGATGTTGGCGTAGCATGATGAAGTATAAATGTGAAGCAGAATTAATGAAACCAATTGGTATGATTATGTCAGCTTACATGGATCATTACTTTCCAAGAAAACCTATGGACGCTGCAATTAACTATTGGACAAATGTAAATGAAGTAGGAAGTAATAATATATTTCATTCACACTACCGCGCAGATGCAGATATATCTGGTGTATATTATGTACAAGGATTTAACACAGGTGTAATTAGATTTGCTACACATGAGCAAATGTATAAAATGATTCCTGATCATATGCCACACTCTAACATGTTAGGTCACGCGCCTAGTGATGGTGATGTACTATGTTTTCCTTCTTATCTTTTACACGACGTAGATATTAACAAAAGTAATAGACAAAGAATTACAATTGCATTTAACGCACAAATTAAATTTAAAGAACGTGATAATGTTATTAATATGCCAAATAAAAATGACTAAAGACTTTTATGAACACATGAAAAAAGAACAAGACACCTTAGATTCTAGTTATCGTGAGTCATTAAGACAAAAACACGAAAGAATGGCTGTTTGGGACCCTGGTGAAGAAAAGGCGGTTTTCTGGGAAATAAAAACGCTCATAATGACCCGGTATCGGGCTTTAAAGACATGGGTGGTAGGATTCATCCCGGGGTTTTAATGGAAAAAACTGAAAAATACGTTTGGCAGTGGTTTTGGGACCATGATTGGTTAGGAAATAAATATAAAGCAATTTATTTTGGTCCACGGTTAGATTGGATGAAATTATTTAGAAAGAAGAAGAGTGATAAAAAGAAAATTAAAAAGATACGCGCAAATAATAAATAACATTGATGACCCACAAGATAGATTTTTGTGGATTATGGATTTTGGAAAAAATTCTAGAGCAATGGATAATAAACATAAAATTAAATCATTTGAGGTGCCTGGTTGTCAATCACAGACTTGGTTAGTTCCACACTTTGTTGAAGATAAAATATATTTTACTGCTGACTCAGCTGCGCTTATATCAAAGGGCATGGTTAGTATAATAGCAGACGTGTATAGTGGCTCAAGCGCCCAGGACATTAAAGAGTTTGATCAAGATGAATTTAAAATATTAAAGTTAGATACTTTATTAACCCCAGGAAGAAATAACGGTGTGCATAGTATGTTAAAGAAGGTTAAGTTTTATTCAAGAAAGAACGCCGACAACCCAAAGAGCAACGAAACAGCCTAAGAAAAAAGTTGCAGGTTCCATTATTTACGTTCTATAATTTTTTTTATTTTAAGTACACCTTTTGAGTCAGGCTCTAGTTCTGCTACTACTTGACCACATTCATAACGAATAACATTTGTTCTGCTTTCTGATAAGTTTCGCTCACTTTCTCTTTTAACTTTAAGACAATGAGATAAACCATCTGTTTTCATAAATCCATCCATGGATCCGTTTACTATCATCATCATAGCAAATACTGTTTCAACCACCGCCATTTTGCCTCACTTTGTCTTTTAAATTTTCTACGTCTGCTTGCATTTTTTCTAATTGAGTTTTTAGAAAGTCTATATTTATATTATTAGATTCAATAGACTGCACTTCTTTTTCCATGACTTCATTTTGCCCGGCTAGAAACTCGATGAGCATGTACAATTCCTGATTTACAGGGGTCTGTTCAGCTTTTTTTAACAAATCAGCTTCCATTAATTGTCTTGCAGTTTCAAGTTGAGTTAGCCTTTGAGTCAAATCACTGTAGGCGAAGATCCCAATTCCTATGGCTGCAATTAAACCAATTAAGTTGCGCATAGGCATACTAATCGCTGTGTTATCTGATATTTTCATGATGCTCCTAATGGATTTTCTAAAGCACGTTTAATTCTTTTATCTATTTTTTCTTCTAGTTCTGATTGTGCTTCTTTTATATCAGTTTCTAGTTTTTTCATGTCATCTTCTATATCTTTAATAGTTGTTTTTAATTCTTGCGCATTGTCTCTAGAGTCTTCTTTAGTTTGTTGTTCAACATCATTAACAATTTTTTCAACACGTCTTACATCCTGCCTAAGATCATTCTTTAATTCGTTGGCCACATCAGAGACTAAACGAATTTCCGACATCATCATTTCCATTTCACCCATAAGCATATCAATTTCTGTTTGTAACAACTCTGTCTTGCTAGACATTTCTTCTTTTGTTAGTGCAATGTTTTTATCAAATTCTGATAGGTCAGGTGCTACATAGTTCTGTATTTGTTCCTTCATGTTAAGGTAATCTTTGTAAAATTCAAAGCCACCCCACAATCCACCACCAGCTGTGGTTAGTGCCGTCAATATTAAGAATATTTTTCCGCCACGAAATTTAATGCCTGCTACTTCTAGTTCTGCCACTGACTCTCCTCAATTTGATTCATCAGGCCATCGCTTCCAACAAATAAAAAATAGCCTGCTATATTATTATCTTCTATCTTTGTATCAGGAATTATCATATCTGTAAAGAATCCAACCCTATCCTCTAGCTGTTGCTGGGTATCAAAAAAGGTTTTTGTATCCCCCAAAACTTGCATAACAATTAAAGTTTTAGTTTGGTTAGTAGAGTCATATCTACCTTTATCCCCCATTTTCTTTACAATTTTCTTAGCAGCTTTTTCTTTTTGCTCTTGTTTTTTTACAGGTTTCTCATTGTCTTCACTCTTATCGGCTTCACTCTTATCTGCTGGTTCTTCCATATCTTCTGGTTGATCTTCATCTGTTTTAGTCTCTGATACGCTCTCCTTGTTTTCTGGCTCTTCAGCCATATCTTCAGTAGGTTCCTCAGTAGGCTCTTCAATAGGTTCATCTTTTACCTCCTCCATTTCTGGTTTAGTTTTTGGTTGTTCCATTTCTGGTTCTGGCATAGGTTCTTCTTGAACCTCTTCCATCTCAGGTTGTGGTGTTTCCATTTCTGGTTCTGGCATATTCATTTTTGGCATTTCAAAATCCATCTCCATTTCCATCTCCATTTCAAATTCTAATGCAACTACTTCAATTTCTTCCATTTCCATAACTGGCATGTCAGGCATCTCCATTTCAAAATCTATATTAAAATCCATCTCCATTTCCATCTCAACAGTTTCATAAGACATATCCATGTCAGGTTCATCAAATTCTGGTTCAAAATACATATCATCATTTGGTGCATCTATGACAATATCATTGTGTTCAAATATATTCTCAACAATATCAATAACTTCTGTTTCTGTGCTACCACCCATTGATACCCACATTTCTACTGTTGTTATCGTTTCATTTACAATGGTGTTTACTACGTTGTATAATACATTTATGGACACGTCATCAAAGAGCGGTCCAATTGCCAAACCAATATCACGTCCACCAACCTCCACAATTATTTTTGTAATAGCACCAGAAAAATCCCATCCACCTGCATATTCAGCAAATCCTGTAGTAACACCTGATTCAGATAGTATATCCGTTCCACTAAATACATTCGTATTACCGTTACGTCCCGTTACATGCATATAAATACGATCTTGCGCGTCTTGCTTGTCTATTTTAATTGTGTAGTTTGTTCTCCCTCCGTTCTCTATATCTAATTCAGAAATATCTATTGTATTAATAAATGTTGTACCCATACCAGGCACACCCATAGTTGATGTTGAGTTACCACTACCTGTTATTTGTGCACACTTATCAGCACCTAGTCCGTAGCAGCTGTTGCCTGAAGGAATATTAGCAGGGCCTTGCCCACCCCAGTCCTGGTCGAGATCTCCTTCATATCTAGGCTGTACAAAACCATTATCACCATCAAGTAAATCACCTGAATCTTCGTTAGTTGTAGTTACTGTTGTGGTTGTAGTTGTTGTTTCTGTTGTGACTGTATATCCATCAGCGCCGTGCTCTGTGGTTTCTATTATGTCTTCTACTATTGTCTCTTCTACACCTGGCGTACATACTCCTGTTGCTGTAACAGGGCACTCAGCTTTAAGGGACGAAGGCAACAATGCCGGAATGCATAACCATGCCAGCAAGAATAAATTTGAGTAATTTTTGACCATCAGTCATTCCAGTTGTTTTGTTTTCTTCTTGTTTTACCATTTCTACTTTCTTAAATACTTTTGATCCTTCAGGTATCATATCAGCGTTAGTTTCCCATTTCTCACGTGCTTCTTCTCCGATGGATCCCATGTACGGACAAACTGTGCCTGCCATATACATTGCATCCCAGACACGTGGGTCAGCACATAATGTAGATACTGCCGCCACCTTCATGCCCATCGAGTAAAGTGAGCGACTTAATTTTATACGTTCACAGTTTTCATCTGTGATAGTAATTCCGCTACTAATTCCTAGGATCTGGGTTTGAATGGCACCTGCAGCTGCTGTCTTACACACGTCAGAATTGTTTACAACAATACTAGGTGAGTTTGCAGTTGGTGGTGCCTTGTCCGTTACTACGGTCGAAGACACCGTGGTATTTGTATCTGCTCCTTTTGCGCTAGTTATAGCAGAAGCAACAAGTATAAAAGTTAAAATAAAAAATAATATTCTCATAAATTTAGCTTATGCATACCTTGTATAGGAAAAGCATCGAAAGGTAAACAATACCCTGTGGTCTTTAATTTTTCCTTATATTCTGCGGATTTAGACTCATATATATTGAGGTAATCTGTTAATGCTTGCATACACTCTTCTTCATTAGGATACAAAAAAGAATTGTTCTTTACTGAAGGCATACCAGGCATTGAGATTAATAAATATAGTAACCAAACTTTAATTGTCATTCTTGTTCTTTAAGCTCATAAAAATAATTTGTATCGTCTCCTGCGGTCCATTTACTTTTATTTTCGACTGAATAATATTCCGTTGATACTTTGAAGTCAGGTTGCAACGGCTTAGCTGGGGTTAAAGATTTATCATAAAACAATACGCGGTTATTAGGTTGGGCAGCAAAATGTCCATTATCTAATTCAAGTATGTTAAACGATTTGTGCTCCTCTGGGACCTCAGAATAAGATGTATTTAAGGTATTACTGTCCGCATGGCAGTTATCAATCGTAAATAAGTATTCACCATAGTACCATTTCTTACTTGGAGCAAGATATTTACAACGTGTGCCTGCTAGTGATTCTTTTTCTATTATAGTTAAGTGGTAACTAAATGCATCCCACAGCTGCAGCTCTTCTAACGGAAGAGATAACTCACAAGGATTATTAACGAAAGCACTAATAGGCAGCTTATCATATAAAGCACCATATTCCGGCAAATACGTTTCAAAGTAGAGCGCTCTGCCTTGGATTGACTTAACAGTAACCCAAACACCTTCTACAAATTCTCCATGGCCTTTTTGATGATCATACAGGTATTCTTTTTTTATATATACTTTTGTCGGTGGTAGATTTGCTACTAGAAATGACATTTCCCCTCATGTAATGTTTATGTGGCTCATATTTTAACCATTTTATAAATTTAATCCAGTAGTTTAGCATAGTCCTTTAATTGGGGACCAAGGCACTACATGAGTGCTCTTAGTCCACCGAGATGAAATGAAGTTGAGAATTTATGTGTACATTATGTGTTAATTATGTGCAAGAAAAAAATGCTTGACAGGATTTTTTGTAATGGTTTGTAATGGTGTCAAGAAAATAATTTTACTTGACTTTAGATAATGGCTGTTTTCTGCGAAATAAAATGCTTGTTTTGTTCACGTGAACATGGTATAATAAGGTAAATGAGGATGGTGCAACATTCTCGGAGTATGGCTGAACAACAGTCTCCAGGTTGTAAGGCACGGCTTTCGCAAGGTATGGTCGAATGACTGAGGGTGTGAGGGTTGGTACTGAAGTACTTGTTAGCATAGGAAATGTTGACTGGACGGGAAAAGGTTGGGGGTAGTCAAAGAACCCCCCTACTCACTAAGAAAGATATTATGTTAAGTATAAAGAAGTTTGATGATTGGTTAAATAAATCTATTAAGGGTAATAAGATTACTTATTACCGTGGTTATTTATGTGGACCATGGTTACAAAAATTATCACCAACAATGGATGAGCGACGTGTAAGAACAATTAAGCAACATGTATACCGTGCTGCTGAAAGTGGTGTTGTAACATTAGTACAAAAGAAACACGCAGACTTTGATTACGAATACATAGCAGTGAGGGTATGATGTGGGATATATTTTGGTTTTTTATGACTCCTATTAAAATTATAATTGGATTTTATTTGGCGTACCATGCGTCAATGTTTTTGTTAGGTTTATTATGAGTGGGCCAGTGATTAAAGAAGTTAGTGTACATGATGAACTAAAACGTGCACGTGATGCATTTTATGATGCTATGTTTGAAGGTGACGAAGAGCGCATGCTTGCAGCTAATAATGCTGTAGGATATTATGAATCAATGGATGGGATAGCGTGCCCCGAGTACCCAGGATTTTAAGGAGAAATAGAATGACAGATAGTTTAAAACAGGCAGGCGTTGAGATTCGTAAGATATTATATGAGTGTGAACGTGATGGTGATAACTTTGATGTGACTCTTAATAAAGTGAGTGATGTGAAAGTGTTGGGTGAATCATTTTCTACGTTGATGCTGATGAAGATTATAGATAAGTTTGCTGAGGAATATGAAACGCGGAACAAGGCCCAGGCATCAGTACACACAGAGGAAGATTTAAGAGACCAATACAATACGTCGGCTTCACGATGGAACCAAAATCTAAATTAATGGATATTAATTCAGTACCAATGGTACGTGTGACGTGGGTTGATGCACGTGATACAGAGACAGGATGGCTTGACATAAAAGATGTTATGGCTGCACCGTTGGCAATATGCCAGGAAGTTGGTTGGATGGCTGTTAATAATGATGAGAAAATAGTTATTATGCGGTCATATAGTAAAGATAAAGATGATACATCTGGTGGTGGCGCGATTGCTATTCCACAGGGGTGGATTAAAAAAATAGAATATTTACAGGTGGGACATGCAGACGTACGAAATTAATTTATGGTTAGATAAGAAAGTTATAGAGAAGATAGTAAAGCAGTTTGAGAAGGATGAGGATGTGATGGATTATATTAAAGATAATTTTGATACTGATCCAGATCCAGAGTTTCCCTCACTTGATCCAAATCGTGGTTATGTAAGACCTAAAGCATCCAAGTATATTATTACGTGGGCCAAGGTCCATACATATGTGAGGAAAAAAGGACCAACACGAATTGAGCTAACTGAAGACGAAAAAGAAATACAAAAGACTCTTGAGGCATCAATAACTAAAGAAGCAATTGATGAATGGGGTCAAAATGAAATGTTACGTGAAGTAAGAAAAGATTATTGGAGTCACCCAGATGCAAAAGGCCTTGAAGAAAAAAGATAAAGAGGGGTTAACACCCAAACAAAAGAAGTTTTATGATGTCATAAAAGACTTTGTAAAAGCTAACGGTTATGCACCATCATATGAAGAAATGAAACAATTGAATGGTATGAACTCAAAGAGTCAAGTTCATGGCTATGTGCACAGGTTAATTGCACGTGGTTGGATCAAAAATGGAAATGGCAGAAATCGGTCAATTTCTATTGTATGAGTCACATGTATAGTGTATATTTTGCTCAAAAGTTTTTTTTATTTTTAAATACCGGGATATTGGTGACACAGTGACACATTTAGTGAATAATCTATGTAATTCAATTAGTTATGTTGTGTCACCTATGTGTCACTACTCTAAACAACGCAAGGCACTTTTTTGTTTTTTAAGAACTAAAATGAGTAAAAACTCAACTATACAGCGGTTTACAGCATGGTAGATAAAAGATTAGTTGCCGACACAAGTGGTGACACAAAAGACATGTCATTGAGGCATCCAAAAGGAAAGGATGGTTTGACTGACAGACAAAGAATATTTGTTAAAATTTTTACTGATAACGAAGGTAGATTGACTCCAACAGAATGCGCAAGACAAGCAGGTTACAAAGAAGAAAGAGCAGCTGTTACTGCATCAGAATTATTGAATGGAAAACAACATCCAAAAGTAGTAGAAGCTGTATTGGCAAGACGTGCGGAATTAGAAAAAACACATGAAGTTAAATTAAGTAAGCATGTACAAGAATTGGCTAGACTTCGTGATCGTTCTCTTTCAGAGAAATCTTATAGTGCTGCTGTTAATGCTGAGCGGTTGCGTGGACAAGCTGCAGGATTGTACATCGATAGAAAAGAAATCAGAACAGGTTCAATTGACAGTATGTCTAGAGAAGAAGTTTTAGCTAAGTTAAAGGAAATAGGATTAGATGGAAAATTTAAAAAAGAAGGTAATCAAACTATTATTCAAGTCGAAGAGGAATCCAATAGCGAAGGACTTAAAGACATCACCCCAGTACAAACAAAAAATAGTAAAAAGCAGAAAAAAGTATGACCGTAAAAAACGAGACAAACTTCTGGAAGAGTTTAAAGACGTCATTAGAAGGTGGTAATTATATTGTTTCACGCCTTGAATCATACGTTACACCAGGATTCCCGGATTGCCTTATTTATAACAAGCTTACAGGTTTCTTTACAATTGAATTAAAGGTTATTAATAGTAATAATAAGGTAACCGTTTCACCCTTCCAAATCGCATGGAATATGCGTCATAGTTTAGCAGGAGCAAAGTCTTATATCTTGGTTGGGGGGCTTCCCAACCACCAGGTTAAACTGTTTCATGGGTGCAAAACCAAGGAACTTGGCCAAAGCACCGTGGATCTCGTACCCGGGTTGTACGAGGGAAGGCTCGAGGACCTTGACCTAAGCAAAATCGTGTCAAACTCCGAAACTCCCTAATAATAATTTCTTGTGGATAAGCTGTGGATAAGTCGCAGCTACGCACAGGGCGCCCGCTG
>WLWF01002146.1_pt1 | contig 14745 bp, 12 predicted proteins | sample 6718331 | NCBI WGS metagenome assembly WLWF01 (sample SAMN12718692, study PRJNA515312) | sponge metagenome | isolation source: marine sponge | host: Mycale hentscheli | place: New Zealand: South Island, Marlborough, Capsize Point | collected 2003-05-01
TTACCTTGAACAGCTGTCCACCCCACCATATCGTATTCAACTAACATGGTTTCGAAGGCTCTCATAACATTACCTTCACCGTTCCATGAATCAGCAAATGATTTAACAGACTCAACACAATCGATGTAATCTAATATGATAACATCAGGTTTGATTCCTGTTGCGATTAGGTGTCTTATATAGGACCTAATTGTGTTAATGTTAACTCCTTCAGAGGTAAATTTCTTTATTACTAAGTGATTCTCTCTATCTGTTCTTTTTTGAACTTCTTTAATCACGTCCTCTTTATTCTCTGCGAGTTCATTAAGGTTTATTCCCGTCCAACATGCCGCGTGTTTACGTTGTATCACCTTCGGCATATCCTCGAATATTATTTGTAAAACATTGTGTCCAGCGTTGTACGCTGAGTTAGCAATCTTTGTTAAAACGGTGGTTTTACCCACTCCGTAAGGTGCCAAGACTACTGCCAATTCACCTTTTGATATTCCCCCATCGGTAATGTCGTCTATACCAGTTATTCCCGTAGGAATTGGGTTCCTATAATCATCCTCTAATACAGATTCAAAATCATCCTGTATTGATACACCATCGTCTTTTTCAGCTCCAACAGATAAAGCGTCTTTCAATATCTCCGCACATTTCTCGTAGTTATCGAAATCCCCTTCATCAATTATGTTGGTAATTTGGTCGTTAGCTTTTTTTAACTCTTGTTGTCTACAAAAGTTAAGTGATTTCTCTTGAACGAACTTCCAATCTGAAACAACTAGGTCTCTCACTTCTTTGGTGATAGCAAATATGTAATCTTGTGTTACCGTATCTTTAATCTCCATTTTTAAAACAGTTTCCAATGTATCCCACTCAGGTACTTTATCAAACCTTTCGTAGTAATCTTTGATTGTTACTATAAGTAGTCTAAAGTACTCATTGTCGAAGTATGGAGCGTGAATTATATCAATAATTCTTTCTGAAAATTTCTTATTAGCTGGATGTAGTATTTGATTTATTAATTCTTGTTGGAACTTGTAACCCAAGTATCCGAGTGTAACTTTTTTTCCCATAATCTACCAGCTTTTTGTGTTTAATAATAAATAGAAATTACAGTTCAATTCCGCTATATTCCACATCAAAATTTTCTTGTGAAAACGTATCTTGGATAGTTGAGATAATCGTTGGGATTAGTTTTCTAACGTCAACGCTGTATCTAACTCTCTGAGGGTACATATTTCCACTAAACCTTTTGATAGCAAAAGTTCTGTCATCAACTTTTATTTCAAAGTCAAAAACATCTTCTTTTTCAAAAAGGTCTTTCTTATTCGCATCAACTTCCTCTTGGGTTTGTTTTTGCCACGGATTGTATTGTCTATACAAATACTCAGTAGATTTGTCTTTTAAATCACTCTCGATGATTCTTACACACTCATCAACACACCATTTAAGGTCCATTGAATATTTTACATCTCTGTTATAGTTTTTTACTGAGAAATATCTTTGACAGATAATATTTCCGTTGATGTACAATACAAATTCAAATTTTTTCATAATTTTGTTTTTTAATGTTACTTTTGTTTTTTAAATTTAAGTTTCTCTTTTTTGATTAATTTCATGAATGGTTCCATCCATGCCACGTAACCATCGTGACCACCAGGTATGTTGTACATGACACCGTCTTCCAACATCATTTTGAGAACATTCTTATAGTCTCTACCCTCAGGGTCCATCGGTAAGTCTATCATTAACTGAACCTCTTCCTTAGCCTCTTCAGGTAATAAAGGATTCTGTAGATTAATAATCTTATCGTTAATTTCATAGAACTCACCTCTGTGACTGCCTTTGGATACACCGTCTACAATATTCTGTAGGGATTTCAGTGGTTTATCCCTTTCTTCTAGTAACTCTTTAGCCCTTGTTCTAATCTCCTCAACCGTTACGGTTCGTTCCTTTATTTCAGGGAAGTGTTCTAAAAGTGTATTCTCCGTTACCAATGAGATACCTTTAATGAAGTCCGATTTACATCCTTCAATAATCTTAACTGTACCAGCGTTGGTATAGTGATGATTAAAGTACCAGCTGTAGTTCCCTACCCCAACAAGTTGTTTCTTGTCAGCCAAATAAATCGAAACTTCTTCCGTTATCATTTGACATAGGTCTCTGTCGTTGGTATAGATGATGACATCTTCGTTCTTCTTCTTATTAAGAGCGTAATAAGCCATTAGGTCATCTGACTCACAATCAGGATGTATATACTGTCTAATATATAAATCTTCGGCGTAAGTCTGAACCCTAAGTTTTTGTTTTTCAAACGATTCGTCGAAAAAACTAGGTCTATTACCTTTATAAGAAGGGTAGTAGTTAAGACGTAGTGTTCCACCACGTTCACCATCCCACATTAATACTATCTTGTTGATTTTTAGTTCTACAACTAATTTACGGAGTGTAGTATAGAATTGGTAAAGTCCCCCGATATGTTGGTCTTTGTAGAACAAATGTTTTGCTCCATTGTAGGACCTCTTTAAGAGGACATTACCATCTATTACTAGTGTTGTGAACTTTTTGATTGGTCTACCCATTGTTTGTGAAATTATGAGGTTTCACAAACAATGGGTCGTTTTCTTCGGTTTCTTCTTCAACCAAAACACCATAATCTTTTAATAACTTAGTTATTATTTCATTATTTTGGTGGTCGTTATATAAGTACCCTCTTACAGCTTCCATTATTACTTGGAGACCTAGAGGTTCATGGTTATCATAGTGAGGTTGACCCTCACCATGTAACTCATATTTTAATTCTTCTAATCTTTCTAGATTAATTTTCATCGTATAACGATTAATTGGTTAATATTCTGTTTTCTTTACTCCATGAAACCCAAAGAGTCTTTGCTTTCCTTAAGGTCGAAAGCGTCCCCACCCATTACATCTTTCCAATACTCGGCGTATTCTTCCTTGTATTTCTTTATTGAGTCGGGTGTGTCCTCAATATAACCATGTGGTGTTGCTATAATCTTTCCGTCCTTATAACCTAAACCATTTACATGGTTTTTAAGAATAGAGATTTTAGTCTTCGTAGCGAAGGCTACCTTTCTACCATTCTTAGTGGCGTCTAGTTGGGAAATCCCAGCGTTCTTTTGGTTACCAAATAAGAAAACTAATGCTGAGTTCAACCAAATGGCCTCACCACCTTTAGCTTTAATCTTCGGTTGTCCGAAAGGATTGTCGGGTAATTCTACCCATGGTTGGTTAACTATAACCATTGTATTATCATAAGGATAGTCATCTCTTTTCGAATTTGTAATCCTTGATGTTAATCCCATTCCAATTTTGTCAGCTAACACTCTCGCGTTATGCATCGAACCACCTTTTCCTTCAAAGGTCATTTGACACGGAATAGAACCAACAGAGTCCCATAAAAATAGGTAACCTTTTAATGGTTGTCCATCAGGTCCGTCAGGCATTCCGTCTTTTTCTTGGATATCTAACAATTGGTTAACAAAATCTGTTACTTGTTCAATTGTTTGGAAGTCGTCGTTAAATAGGAACATCCCATCAACAACCTCATTTCCATCTTCATCCTCTATAGTTTCAGACTCCAATCCTAATTTTCTACAATAGTCCCAAGACCATTTTCTTTCAGTAATACAGAACACAGGTAAATATCCTTGTCTAATCGCTGAAACAGCAGAACCAATTAAGGCTGTAGTCTTAGACGAATTTGAGTGTCCTAGGAACATATTGATGTTATGCATCACGGGTCCTGGTAACCCACTCGCTTTGTGGAAAGCCTCCCCAACATCGAAGAACGATGTTGGTTTGTACTTTGTCTTACTACTATGAGTCTTCTTAAGTGAATCTAAAGAAAAACTCTTTTTCTTAATTGCTTTCTTCTGAGCCATATATTAAAATGGTAATTCGTCTTCGTTATCGTCTTTTGACGCAACTTCGTTAGAAGTAGTTTCTGTTGGAGTTTCAACAGGTTTAGAATATGTTGCCACAGCTTCACCTACTTCTCCTTTGGCTACGAATTTCCCTAATCCTTTATCATACTCAGGTGTGTCACCATTCGCGATAATTTGTAAGTACTCAGTCGGTTGTGCCTTATAGATATCTTTCCATGTTGTTGTATCAGACATCCAAGCTTTCGCTTTTGTAGCGTCTTCAGTCAACAATGAAACGTCTTCTGACATAATTGATGTAATCTTTGTGAATTTTCTGTCATCTCTTCCTAAGATGATAACAAGGTCTCTACCTTCTCTTGGGTGAGTTACGTCACCTTTCTTTGTGAAAATAGGAATCATTTTATCGATAGCCCCTTCACCTTTCCAGTTGTGTGGGAATCTCCAAAATTTAACTCCGTCTTGTTCGTTATCTCTATCGATAAGTTTCACAATATAGAATTTCTTTGCTTTAAATTGTTTTGAAATCTTTTTGTCCTCTTCTGAACCTGTAGCTTTTAATTCAGCTTCGATTTCACATAGTGGACACTCACCACCATCGTTGTGCTTCGCACAATATAATTTTCTCCATTTACCACCTACTTGGATACTGTGCCAGTGTCCCTCTTCGAATGGTGATGACCCGTCAGCTGTCGGCATCAATCGGATTGTTTGTTCCCCACTCTCTTCACCGTCTTCTAATCTAGCCGCGAAGTACTTTGAGAAATCAGGAGTGTTATCGAAACTTTGTTGTCCCGCTTTGTTCTTTTCATACTGTTCCCTAATGGAATCTAAAATGTTACTCATAATGTTTCTGTTTTTTAGTTTTAATTATTATAAATTATTTGATTTAAACATGTAATAAGAATAACGCAATAACCCATAATCTAAAGCTTTTAGGGCATAAAAAAAGGGATAAAAATCTTTAATTTTTACCCCTTATAGTGTATTTTTATCGATTATTCAATACCTGGATTAAACGAATTTTTAATCTCTAATTCATTATAATCTTCTAGGTCATCTTTAGTGATTTCAAACATCTCTTCATCGTTGTCAGTAACCTCATAATTGTTAGTTGGGTCGGACACTTTATCAGACCAATAATCAGTAAGTTTCATATTGTATGGAAAAGAATCTAATGACCTCATCTCTAATTTCTCTTCAGGTGTTTTAGTTTCAGTTTCAATCTTAGATACTTTATCCATAATTGAATCCATCTTTCCTAATTGTGCCTCAAGGTTAGCGAACTTATCCATTAAGTCTTTAACATATGTGTTAGTCTCTTGGGATGCTTGTGCCGCTAGTTCAGCTGTTTCTTTAGCTTCGTCTGATTTATTAACGATTGCTGTAACATCAATCTCTTCAACTTCTTCTTCATCACCCATTTCGATGTCATCAGCCGCACTGAACTCACCAGCCGTTCCAAATTCATCTTCCATTTCTTCTCCACCTTCTTCAGGGGAACCCTCATCACCAAAATCAAAGTCAGCGTTTTCACCACCTTCAGCGTCTCCGCCTTCTTCACCTCCAAAATCGAATTCATCTTCTCCACCTTCTTCTTCACCACCCTCATCAGCTGCTGGTGTTTCTTTAGCGAAGTCAAACTCGTCACCACCTTCTTCTTCAGGTGCTTCATTTATTGTTCTTTTACCTTCAACAGAATAACCCATAATTGAGTTAAATCTCTTTAAGTCTTCCGATAGTTGTTGCTTGTTATCTTTCATTATCTTGTTGTATATTCACTTAATAGTTGTCTACCATCGTTAGTGATGATTTTCTTATTTTCTCTATGAACTAATTCATCAGGGTCTTCAATCTTACATTCCTCACCCTTACAGTCATTATTTAGAACTGTATTCAACTTGTTAGCCAAGTCCTTTTCTTTGTTAGTATCTTTATTGTCCATAATCCTCTTTTTATATAAATATCACGAATCAGACAAAAATACTCGACTAATGTCGGATATCTCCAACTTGTTGTCCCTAAGTAATACCAACTTGTTTCTATACTTATTCCAATCAACCTGATGTTCTTTGTGATTTATATTACCATCAGTTAGTCCTGAGTCTCTTTCGATTAACTTATTAAGTGCATTAATCGTAAAGAAGGTCTCTTTCTTTTTATGTATTTGTATTGTTTTACGTAGTTCTCTTTTGATGTCAAATCTAACACCAAGGTCTATCTTAATTTTATACGTTAATAGATATGTAGACTCATTAAGGTCAAATACGAAGACCTTGTCTGAATTGACATTGTGGTCTTGACTCAAGTTATGTAGAAACTTGTGTAGATAGTCTTTGTCGACAAATGAGGCTAATAATAGTGTCTTATACTGCATTCTTAAATTCCAAATAAGGAGTATACTTTATGTCTAAATGTTTTAGTTCCTCAGTAAATCCCTCTTCGAAATCATCACCGAATACATTTAAATGGTCTTTAAGTGTATCAATAACTTTAGTCTTATCAAAGTCGATAAATTCTATCAACTCCAAATCAACCATATAGATATTATTATCCTTATAGATGTATACAATCCTCTCCTGAAATAAATATCCCACACCACCCGCTAACTTCGTTAATCGTGTGCATAGTTCGTCAGTATCGTTTATTTTGTAGATTATTGGGTCTATATTATACGTTTTTAAATTTTTAACAAGGTCCGTATAACACCTTTCTTTGAATTCTTTTAAATTTTCTTCATATATTCCTCTCTTCTCTTTCCTAGAAAATGTCCAAAATATACCACCATAACCATCTTCTGTAGCTGGTGTAATCATCTTACTTAATATACTAACATCACCAAAATTATTTTTTACTGTCTCCCAACCAACTATTAGTGTTGGTAGTTTACTTTCACCGTCAGCCATGAACTCTTCAATAGAAAGACAGTTAAAATATCTTTCATCAATTTCTTCATTACAGTTGACAATGTTTCCTACTTTCATTATGGCCGTTAAACTTTTTTGTGTATATTTGTATTGTTGTTAATCACTAATCATTTAAAAATAAAGTATATGTCAGAAATAATCAAGAAAGAAGAGTTTGGGTTCGATTGGATAAATGAAGTAGCTACGGCTAAAGTTGAACGTTCTCAGTTACTTGGTGACGACATTTCTAATTTTGTATTCGGTGGGAACGCTACATTTACAGTAGTTAACACTAATACTAACAAGTGGTTCACATTCAAAGTGAAACAACCTAAAGGAAACAAAGAAGTTTCTTTCGTTTCAGTTCTTACGGGTTCTGAGAACGGTACTTCTTACTCATTCCTTGGGACTTACTTCTCTAAAGGTGGTAACTACCGAAGAAGTAAAAAATCTTCTATCGGTTCTGACGCTCAGTCAGCTAAAGTTATCTCTTGGTTCTTCAAGACTTTCATTAACAATGAGGAAAAATACCCAACAGTTCAAGTTTTCCACGATGGGAAATGTGGGTCTTGTGGTAGAAAACTTACTACACCTCAGTCAGTAAAATCAGGATTAGGTCCTGTATGTGGTGGGAAGAACCGTTAATTATTCATTACCTTGGTCTTCTTGAGCTTGTGGTCCAAATAAATTCTCAGGTAAATTAAGTTTCTTATCATATACTGTTTTACCTGTTTTGTTTGGTCCATCTGTGTCAGGCCAATCTGTTACTAATCTGGCTTCACTAAATCCTCTATTTCTAAGTTCACCTATTAATTTATCCCATGGGAATTCATCTCTAACATCTTGTTTATCACGAGATGTCCAATGGTGAGATGTTATGTTAGTAATAGTTGGGTGTGCCGCCTTAGCTAGTAGAATAGCGTTAACTATTGAGTCCCATTGTTTCTTAGGACTTACTACTGTAGTTCTAGCCTTACCTTTTTTCGCATTATACGGTAAATGTAATTCATCCATTTTCCATTCAGCATCTGTGAATGGATATCCATGTATTTTATTATCTTGTCTATTTCCAGGGAAATTGTGAACACCATCAACAATACCATCTACACCTAGTTTTTGGTGATACTTTATACCACCAACATATGAAATACCAACAGATTTAGAATTCATACCATGACATGGTTGTGTTTTAGATGGTGGACATCCAGCGTGTGATGATTTATTTTCAATAGGGTTTGTTTCCCATAAACCACCATCGGTATCGATTGTGAATTGATAACCAACAGATGTTGTTGGGTCAGCGTGGAAACTCCATCCAGCCGTCCAGTGTAGAACAACTGTTGTAACTTTACTAGAATTAAGTTTACCCGCTGATTTATACTTCTGACCTTCTAATACCTCAATTCCAGCAACAGTTTTCTTACTTATAGGTTTCGATGTTATAGGAACTGGTCCAGTACTTGGTTCTCCGCTTGATATGTTATTAATCCCAGCACTTTTATCAGGTATACTATCTATAACATCAGCTGCTGAACCTGAACTCTTTTTAGGGTCAGTTTGACCTAATACCATTGTACTATAAGCATCAGTTACAATAGGGATTACTAATTGTGGGACCCTAGTACCTTTAAATGTTGTGGTTACGTAGTGTGGTTTAATGTTGTGTTTAACCTCCGTAATAATATAAGCTCCCCAAAACATAGGTACATTTTCTAATTGGAAATACATTAATGGTTGTATCTGCATATTACCCATCGCTTCAACTTCACATGTATATGAACGTGTTTGGTATACATTGTATAAGTTCTGTCCTTTAGAAGACCTATTATTTTCATCACCACCTTTAGCCAATTGGTCTATAACCATTAACGATTCTTGTGTTTCTTTAAATTCAGCTTGATTAAGATTTACCGTCTTAAAGTGACTTTGATTCTCAGTACCGTATGAAACTAAGAAGGCTGTAACGTTATTATTACCTGTAGCAACATCTTTAGGGGTATCTGTACTAGCATTCCCATTAACATCTTGTATTCTAAATGAATCGTTTTTATATTCAAAAACTGTTTTATTATCTGAACTACAGAACGTTGAAGACTGTCCAATGTCTAAGTGTTTTGAATTACCACCTATATACATACACACAAATGATGGTGATGTATTAATATTATTTAATGTGGTTACTGGTTCAAACATTTGTTCTAAATCCTTTAATGATTCTTTTCCATACTGTATGAAAGCTGGTAATGGGTGAAAATCGAAATTGTTTTTACTAAGTAGTTCGGTTACTGTTTGATATAATGATGCTGTTGGGTCTTCAGCTATTTTCTTTAATAGTGTCATATCTACGACAGCTTTATACCCAATATCGTTGAACCCTCTATCTATAAAATTAAAGTGGTCGATTAATAATCTATTCTTATTTGAATTGTTACTAACCTTATTATAGAACATTTTAAAGTTGTTTCCACCAGATGACCTTGCTACCCATTTATCGAAAATAGATTTAAATGATTTATATAAGTTTAGTTTTATATCAGGGTCATTCATTGCATTTTTACCAGCGATATCTTCAGAATCATCACCACTACGAATAGCGGTTAACCTTTCATCAATAGCTGATTTAAATCCTTTAATCCAACCATCTACAAATGCATCAAATTCTTCTTTACGAATATTAAATTTATTAGATATATCTTGTTCAGCTATACCATAAAAAGCTTTAGGTGTCGCATATCCAATAATATCGTATTCATCGAAAAGTTCAGTATACATGTTATGTACCTGTTCATTATCTTTATAAGCTGACGAGTCTGAATCAGCGGCTGATAGTGAATGTCTAACACCATACCTATATGCCCCAGTATCAATATTAATGTAATAATCAAACATATTACTAAATCCACCTGAACTTAATGGGTCAAAAGAATCTAAATATTCCTTTTTCCAAATACCTAATGACCATTTTTCAAATTTATCAATAAATTGTTCTTTTATGTTAGTAGGTAAATTTAATAATGTTGTCATATGGTCATCCATACGCATGTACTCTACACCACAACTATGGTGAATTAACGCAAATGAGTTACCTTCTTTAAAAATATGTGGGTGGTGTATCGGTTCAAACTTTTTAAATCCATAGGTACCTGTACTAGCCAATGTCCAAATAATAGGGTCGTTATTAACTGAATTAGGTCCACTATTACCTTGTGATGGCATATCAGGGAAATAGTTTGTTTCCCTAAGTCTCCATAGTAAAGCTCCTGTTAATAAAGTAAAATGTCTAGGTACGTTAACTTGTGAGGCTACACCTCTAAAGAATGGTACAGCACTGTGACCATCATATGATGTCTTTAGATTACCACCGTCAGACCAATTAGCATAACCCTCACCGTCTTCAGCATCAGGGTCGTTAGCGTCTACCCAACCAACCGATATTAAATTAAGGAAAGCTAAAGCTTTCAATGATTGTTCTTCGTCTGTATGGTAACCATACTCTCCTGAATTTACAAATGATTTATCTTTTGGGTATTTATACTGTTGACTTGTAGTTAAATTTCTAGCCCACAATGGTGTTTGGACTAAGGCATCACCTGTCCCACTATTTGTAGACCAAGGTGTACCAAAATCCACGGTTGTGTATCCATCAAAACCGTCACAGTTATATTGGTCTATGGAACCTATACTTAAGTTACCATCACTTTGGAAACTTGTTGTTCCTTCACCGTCACTATAATTAGCCACTTTATCCCAATCAACTAAACGTAAAAAGTGTTTTCTTTTTTCTTCTTGTACAGTTGGTACTTGTGTTTGTGAATCTAGTTTATAAATAGAAAGACCATCTGTTTGTGTGGCTTCTATTAATACATAATCTAAATGTTCTCTAGTTCTTATAGTTGCCGCTATCCCTGATTTACCCCACGGTCCTGTACCTGATGACGCTATCCCTTTTATCTTAGTACTTGATAATGTTGTTGACCCATCTATATCACCAGCATCTAATATTCTAAAAGTATCATCGTTCCATGGGTTAGATGATACAGCAACACCATTATTATCATCACCAATCAATATTTGGTTACTGTATGTGTATATTATTGAATCATCAGTTAGGTCATTAAAGTATTGCTTACCTTTACCACCGTCATTGCTATTATTCCCAGTGGCCATCTTCTTTAATAATTTAATTATGTTAGAACTTGACACCCCTGAGTTTTCGGATGTAACCCAATCAGAAAATTTCGGTGTCTCCAACCCACTTACTATTTGTTTTATTACATTATCTTTAAAGGTTTGAGAATCACCGTCAACTAAGGTTTGTAATGCGAATAACAAATCTGGTGTAGCTATTGTATTAACAGCATTAATACCATCAACCTCACCGTATTTTTTCATTAATGAGGCGTCAACTATTCTAATAGGTTTATTAACCTCTAGGCGATATTTTTTCGTACCTTGTGTACCATTATTATTGAAAACTGTGGCTAATGGTGTGGCATTATTTAATCTACCTGGTGTACCACTATGCATTTCTCTAGACTTCCACCCAGTTAAACCATTCACCAATGTATAATCACCAACTAAAAAGGCTCTCTCACCAATATTTTTTAATACCGTATTATAATCTTCGTCTCGGTAATAAGCGTTTGGTTTTACTTTGTCGTCTATAACATCTAGTAAACGTGATTCCATAGGGTTTAGTGGTATCATATTATCGAACCCACGTTTCCCTTCTACATCACCAGTTATCAACTCTAGGTCTTCTTTAAGTTCTAGATAAGCCGTCAAAAAATCTTCAGTAAATTTAACCTCTTCCCAATATCTTAATTCAGCATTAGTACCTGGATATTGTTCAACACTTGTCCCTGGAGCACCTGTAACTTTATTATTAATCGCGTGATAAGTAGGCCAAGGATAAAGGTCAGCTCTAGTACCACTAATAACGTCTTGGACGACACCTTTACCTTCGTGTGTTATTTCAGCTTGATATGATGCCTCAACTAACAATTTTAGAAATAATTCCATATTAGTTAAGATTATTGTCATAACGTTTCTAATAGTAGGGGTATAACCTAATACTTTTTTAACCGCTTGATTTACAGTATCTACATTTTCTTCTTGTAATTTACTTAATACTTCATCCAACTTAACTAAAAATTTCCTATTTTCTAATAGGAAAGCGGCACCTAAATCAATATAATAATATTCACCATATTCATCTTTTTCTGTTGATGTTAAATCAGTAACATATAAACCTTTTTGGTTTTTTCTACCTTCAAGTTCGTTACCTAATGATGTTTTTACTGTAGGTATACTTACATTCGGTAAATACGTTTCTTTAGCTTTGTTGTTATTAATTGCACCGATTTGGGTCTCGTAAATACCTTGTGGTTTATCTTTAGTTGGTTTGTTTTTACCAAAATATGTCACAACTAATTCTCTAACATCATTTATAGTCGCTTCAGTTGTAGTTGTCTCACCTGGTGTTGCTTTTGTTTTTGGTATTCTTAATTGGGTTAGTCCTGATTTTTTATCACCACTAGATATAATTTCACCACCAGCTTTTAGGATTAGTGGTTCATTAATAAAATTATTAATTGTACCTTCTAGTTGGTCCACTAGAGACCTTAGAGAATTTAATCTACTAACATCTTGGAATTCTTCTGAATTAGCCACTTCACCTAAAACTTTTTCTAAAGAGTTTATATCCTCAATCATTTGTTTTAAAGTTATCGCCTTTTCAGGTAACCTATTCTCTGTTCTAGCCTCATTATCATCAATGTTCTTATTTAATATTTCTGTGGCTGTCGCGTACTTACCTTGTGAAAGATTATCTTCTACTTGACTACTAACATCTTTTAAAGCTAAATCTTCATTTTGGTCTCTTATTACTTCATCCCATAAAGCTTGTAGTTTTTGGTCACCACCTGTCATATATGGTGCGGCTAAAGCATAACCCATAGATAAATCAGCTAAGAAAGCGTATGTATATCCAATAAAATCAGCTTTAATTTCAAAGTTACCCGTACTTGGGTTAAACTTGGTATTAAATTTCGTTAACGCTAATGTATATGTTACAGGTTTACCATAGAACCCTTTTATTGTTAATTCAAAAACAGGGTATGGCATATGGAAAAATGATGCGTATGGTGAACAAGGACCTTGTTCAAATAAGGTAGCCCCACGAATATCAACAAACTGTATTTGGATTTGTGGTATGAAACTACTTTTAATATCTATATCAATACTTGTAATACCAAAACCACCTAAGTCAGTCCCACCTTCTAATACACTACCACCAATACCCGTCCAATCAGTTGTTAAATGTTTGGCACCAGCTGGATATGTGTAATTAGTTTCGTCAGGTACATTACTAAGTTCTTGTTCCAACTCAACTATTCTATCAGGTTCTTCCTGAACTATTGACCTACTCTTGGTGATAGCCTTTAATTTAACGTAAACCATTAAATCTTCATGACTAATATTTTCACCTTGTGGGTTAGGGTCAACTATTCTAACCCCGTTTTGATTTTTCGCTTCAGCCATTATAAACCATATAATTCAATGTGTTTTGTAATCTTCCCTTGGTATTCTTGTAGTGTTTTTTTAAATGGGAATGGCACTCTAATATTAGTACCTACTGGTATGTCGAACTCCAACCCACCAAAAGATGGATTAGCTGTAAGTATTAGGAAACCATGTTTCCCATTTCCATAATATCTCTGACTAAGTATATCAAATCTAGTATTCTCTTTAACTTGTACTATTATATCAGTTGACTTTTCATCTAACCTAATAAAAGGGACGGGTTTAACTTCTCCGTCAACTTTAAAAATACCGTATCTATCAAAATATTGTTCTGCCATTTTAGTTAATATAGTTTAAATTACGTTTTTTTAAACGTTAAATTTACTAGTAACTTTTTCAGTTACCGTTATTTGGTCACTAGAATCATTTACGTTATTCAATATAAATCTGAATACATAATTAATTTCCATATTGTTTGCGTTACAAGCTTCTAGATTACCAATATAATCCGAGTATACAGCTGATTTACCGTCAGAAGATATTAAATCAGATTGATTAATACCTTGACCCTCATCACAGTTACCACTAACATCCATTTCAAAAGCTATTATAGTCCAATTATCTTTTTCTTCATCTTTTATTGTTAATGTAGATTTATTAGGAATTGGTTTACCTGAATATAACCCACCTATTGTTTCAAAGTTGGTTGGGTTACTACTTTTCTTAGCCTCTTCTTCGAAACTACTATCTTCAGGTACAGCATCATTAATCTGTTCAGTTCTTTCTTTTGTTATATTATCAGTTAACTTTTCTTTATCTAATCCACCAGCACCTAATGTACCATCACCATCATCAGGTTTTGTTAAGTCTACGGTTATTTCACCGATTTCCTCACCCTTTTTAATATCACCTGAAGCCTGACTAGGGGAAATAAACGCACCATAACCAAATGTTTCTTCTTTGATTGGATTACCTTTTGAGTCTTTTCTACCAAATAAACCTTCTTTATCAACTGTTGTAACTTCTTTTCTTCTGTTATATACACTTGTATTGGCAAAGAAGTTAAATGATACAGCGTTTTGTAATTGGTTAATTGGTCCACCTAATGAAGAACCACCAATAAATTTAAAGTTCAAATCCACTTTAGCTAACATAGGTTGTACACCAACACCTTCAGGGTTTAAATCCCATTGTAATGGGTCAAATGTAAAGTTGACTGTGTCAATAACAATCTTAGTATGGTAAAAGTCACCAATCCTTAATACACAAATAGGTGGTTTACCAAATGCCATATTTTGTGGTTCCTTTCTATTAATGTTAGGTCCTTGTCTTGTACATTGTTTCAAGAAGTTTAACCTACCATTCATACCTTCAGGTGTCATTGAATGGAAAGCTGGGTGGAAGAACTGAACCTTATCTTTTATACC
>WLWF01002147.1_pt1 | contig 14738 bp, 35 predicted proteins | sample 6718331 | NCBI WGS metagenome assembly WLWF01 (sample SAMN12718692, study PRJNA515312) | sponge metagenome | isolation source: marine sponge | host: Mycale hentscheli | place: New Zealand: South Island, Marlborough, Capsize Point | collected 2003-05-01
TACGAATAGAACGAGCAATGGCATTAGAGTTTTTCAGTACAATCAAGTCATCGTTTAACGGATTAACTTCAAAGATTGCACTGATGTCTTTAAACCCTTTGCTAATTCTTTCAGCAGGCACTTGTTTGATACAACAAATCTACCTTATTTAGGTGACTAATCTTCAGTTAGTGTTATCTGTTCAGAACCACAAGTACAGATATGATCAGGGTCAGAACAATCAGTTGCTTCAAAAAGTCCATCTGTATTCACCTTCCTCATTTGTCGAGGGTTTTGTTTGTCATTTGCAATTTCTCTTAGGAATTCGTGTTCACCCATCTTGTCTCTCCTTTAAATAAGCCATAGGCATTAAAAAAGTCCTAGTTATATAGGACTCTAAACTCAACCTCGGCCTTGACCTCGGTAACGTTTTGGTGCTTTGTTTCTGGAAGTGGATGCATACTTAGTATGAGAACCATTTCCTTGACGTGTTTTCTTTGGTGTAGCTTCAATGAAGGTTGAACCAGTAAGTGACCGCTTGAACTTTGCCATAGTATGATGTATCTACTTGATTATTATAAAGGGGTTAGAGAGGATCCTAGAACCCTCTGTGACAGTTTATCAAATGATCCTAGTCTTCTCATGTCCAACACGAATACGAGGATCACACCAGATCTCGATACCAGCTTCGATAGCATCCAAACAGAAGGATACATCTTCACCACACATATCTTGAACTGCTCCAGATTCAAAGACTTGCATCTTAGGAGCAAACCATGGATACTTCATCTCGGGATGTTCAAAGACACCATTCTTAATCATCAACCAACCAAACCCTGCATAATCAACAGTGAAAGGCTTCTTACGTTTCTGAATACCATCAACCATCTCATGATTCATGACACCACCGTTATTACGGAAGTCATCTTCATCCAACCAGTGAGCAACTGATGTAGTACGTCCATCTTCAGTAGCATACCAACCACTGACAATCTCTTTCTCTTCACCTTCAGCTGGGATTGCCATATCACAGAGTTGCCAGAACTTCTCTGTATTGAAGACAATATCACTATCAATCCACAACTGATAATCATACTCTAGTTTACCATCCCAGGGAATCTGATCTGGTCCACGAAGTACATTAGCACCCAGACACTTACAACGAGCAAAGTTCACCATGGAACTATAGTCTTGTGAGATCTGAATACTCATTTGGTTTTGAACCATATCAAAACACAATTGTACAAAGTTCTTCAGGAAAGTGAATGAACATCCACGACCTGGAAGACAGAAGACAATTGTCTTACCACGCATTCGCTCTTTGATCGCGTCAATATCCCATTCAGGTTCTGAACTAGCTTTCTTAGTAGTATTGGGCTTTGCTGCTTTTACTGTAAATCCTTTGGCCATGAGTTAATTAATCACTCCATTTCATTCATTATTGTATACGATATTTAGTTGTTAGTCAACACGTTTCACAAGTCCATATTCAGATAGAACTTCATGAAAGATCTCTTTAAGTTCTTCTCTTTCCTTAGGTGTGAATACATTGTTAGGACGGACTGGAAGGGGTCCAGGATCCCCTCCAGTACTCTTCTTTGTGAATGAGAGACCTTCACCCTCTGCACTCATATTCTGTGTACTCATCTTCATTAGAAACTTGACTCCTCCAATACCTTAGCGTCACACACTTCATAGGTACACTTCACTCCTTCCATAAAGTAATACTCCCATAGACCGTTGAAACTATCCTCGTTCAGATTGTGATGTAGACACTTGTCATCTGAGTAGATGTGATACACTTTGTTCAACATAGAAACCTCCTAAGGTTACACGTTATCTAGTAGTTCTGAAAGAATGTTATTTTCTTCCAACTGACGCGGAAGTTGATAGTTCATAACCAACAACTCTTCCTTCTTGTTACCATTCTCTTTACGATGAGCTAAGGAATACCGGAACTCAAATGTTTCCATATGGTAATCAGCAAACTGTTCACGTAACCATGGATGTTCATTATAGGTGATCATCCAGTTATGTGGTGTATCCTTACAAGCTGTCACAAAGTCCTCATGAACAAAACCCGTATGCATCTCTTTGTTCTTACCATATAACATATCCTTAATCAGATATGGTGGATCCAAGAATACAAAGACATCCTCACCAGGAGCCGTCATCAAATCCCGATAGTCCCCATTCGTAATCCGCCATGGTTGGATAATAGAGGATATCTCCGGTAATTTTTTAATCTTCACCTGGTTAAAGATCGTATTCTTATAAGAGTCACGAATAAACGCGTTTTTATTCTGTTCTGTAAATCCCCCAAAACTACTTCGGTTCAGAATATAAAAGGCGGTTGCAAGATCATGTGGATCTGTAGAAGTATTGATTAACTCTCTCATCTCTCCATAGAGATCTCTGTGTTTCTGTTCTAACTCAGTAACATCAGTAGCAACACAAGCTTTATCTTTTAATTCTAATATACGATTTGTGAGACTATCTGAGTTATTCTGTAACTGTGTCCAGAAACAATACAGATTATAATAAAGATCATTCACCCATACAGGAGTCCCTGGATACATCGTAGAGAATGCAAGTGCACAACTACCACCACCTAAGAACCCTTCCCGATACTCCTTGATCTGTGAAGGTATCATATTCTGTCTGAAGAGATAATGGATAATCCTTGACTTACCTCCAGGATACCTCAGACAATTTGGATACTTCTTTCTTTCTTTAATAACAGGCATGGGTGTTCACTCTGATACACTTGGGAACAGTCTTATTATAACCTCTGTGGGGATCTTTGTCAAGTGCTTCCTGTGAGGATCGAACTCACCTTAGGCAAATTATGAGTTTGCTGCATTCACCAGATTGCTAAGGAAGCTTATAGGGGGTAATTTTTATGGGGAGGATTTTTTCTGAGGGGCTCGGCATAGATTTCGAAAATAATATACGGTGATATTTCTCTCGCTCTTTGTCACCTTTGTAGGTTAGGAAAGTTTGAAAATATTCATACCCCCCCTTCTTACGTTTTACGCCATAACATAATTAAACCCATAATACATTTTACCATATAACAGTCATTTTGCCTATACAGTCTGTTCCACTATGTGTACTGTCCACCACATCACTAAGTATTACTTTGCAGAGAAAAACTCTGAGGACTGTGTAAGGAACCACCCCCACACATCTCAGAGTTTGTTTACCACTTCACTGTGCCACAATAACACGAACCACCATGCTATTGCCTCGTCTGAGTTTAACGACCTCACGCATGGTCGTGTATATTATTACCGTATCTCTGTGGAGGGTGGTGATAGCAACTGTTCGATTGCTGCGTTCCTCTCACTCATCTTATTTGCCATCTCGGAGTTCATAACTGTGATGAACATGTTAACACCTAAGACAGTGAAGAAACCTAGTAGGATGATTCTCATGGTGCGAAGAAGTTAGAGAGTTTAAGTAATTTGTTACTGATGAATGCTCGGACCTTCATGTTAGTCCAACACACATAACCGATGAAGAGGAATAGTAATAAAGTACTCATTAGTTCCACCCTGTTGATTCATCTGGTTCACCATATCCTTCGAAGAGCTCATCATATAGGTTGTCTATCTCTTGTCTCTTATACTGTTGATTAGTCCATTGAATCCTCTCTCTGTAGAACTCTTCCTGTCGTCTGTGATATATCATTCTCTCACGTAGATCATGGAGGATGTTGTTACGTTCTGTAAGTGTCATGAGTGTTAGTTAGTGGTGATCAGTTGTTCTCTTGATTCCAGAGCAAATCTCCAATCACTGTACAAACATTGTCAGTGATTGTGATGCCCTGAGCCTCACAGAAGTCTAGACACATTTCCAGATCAGGTGTCATCTCCTCGACGAAACTGTAAAGGTCAGAGAAGACTGATTCGGTGATCATAGTGGTTGAAGTGTTGTTCATATCAATGGGGCAGTTTAGTGGTGAGTAACAATAACTCTTAAGGATTTGGGAGAGGTGTGCTTACTGACTTGTGTGTCATGCCTCCGGGGGAGATAGACAATCCTCTCAGAGAAGTCCCGCGGGAGGTCGGTACCGACGAGGGAGAAACAATGAGAGGGAAGGAATCTCACCCCCCCTTACACCTATGGAGCACTTTGGAGGTGAGTGACATTATTCCTCTGTATCTTCATTATACCAGAAGTCATACCAATCATCCTCTGTGGTCTCAGTGTTAATCATGAAGCTCTTTATTCTTACAAAGATATTATAACCCTCTGTAGTATAAGTGTTAAGAACTCTGTGACATTTCTATAATTGGGTGTTATAAGGAATGAAAATATTTGTGTTTCTTATGTGTAAAAAACTCTGTGACACTTTTTATGGTGGGTGGGGTTGACAAAACAAAAATCCCGTGTTAGAGTGGGCTTAGATCACTAAAAATCTGACCATTTATAACAATAATAAAACACAAGAACTGAAAGGTTTATAACAATAATAAAACACAAGAACTGAAAGGTTAATGAGATATAAGATCACACCTTTTCCACATATATCTCCACTTTATCCACACCCTTGTGGAATACTATAAATCACGAAGACATATTTATAAAGGTATTTTAAAACGTTTTTTAATGTTCTTTTGTATCCATTTATACCATATTAGTGTATATACTCCCTAGCATCTGTAGAGTATCTGTGTATACCCTATGAAGGTACTTCGGAGGTTTTCCACATACTATTCCACAACTATAATGTGATCACTTATCATCATAATACCTTATTGTTTTATGAAACTTATCGATTGGATCTTCCTTCATACCTAATACCTGTTGTATCCTATTCCTTACTACTAGCATATCTTCTTCCTTATTAATTGTAATCATATTAACTATTCTTTTTAACTCTTCTGTATTGAACTTAACATAGTGTTGATCAATGTGTGAATTGTGAATATCTTTCATGATGGGAAGTTAGTACAGACAGCATCACATAGTAGAGTAACTAACTCTTCATACTTATCATTACTAGAGGGGAAGTTCTCACAAAAGAAACCATCACATATGGAATCAATATCTTCCATTAGTAATTCTCTTTGTGATAACATTTCAAAGTGATTATTCATGTGTGTTTTGATTAGTGACATGATCAAAGTTCCTCCATCATTTCATCAAGTTCAACAATGTTCAAATTAACATCATTCCATTTTACTCCATCAGGTGTTTCTTTAGATCCACAATCAAGGATAAGTTCAACTAGATCATTATATCCACGACGACGAAGACGACGTGCTTCGTTATACAAACCCTCGTCATTACCAATCCAGAGTGCTACATTCCAGGTTTCATAATTGGTCCACCCGTTATACGTGGTGTCTTCGATTGTGGTTTGGAAAGTTGAGTTAGTCATGGTTGAAATCAGTGGTTACATCAATAGGGCAATTTAGAGGTGAGGTATATTAATTCTCATAGATTGTAATATGTTCGATATCCTTTCCACTTCTTATTATACTCTCTCTTTAACTTTAACCATTCAAGGTCTTGTGAATACTTAATCGCTTTATACGTGTCAAGGATGTTCTCTTTAGATAAAGGTGATTCCTTTGGTATGTAATCATCCTTATCCATATCTTTCTTGGTCGGAGGGAGATCATGTGGACGATATGCAGAGATGAATGATGCTAACTGATGACACAATGGTTCTGGCAATTGTGTGTTTGTCAGATGATAAATGTGGTGATTCATACTTCCTGAACATAAACAATTGACTCCGTTTGATACCCTCACGACGTTGTACGATATCATATGCTGCATGTAGATGTGGTGCGGAGACTTCTACATCATAACGATATCCGTCCTCATTGATAACACCACGGAAACGACGTTGATTAAACATGATTAGAAAGAAAGATTGATGTTGTGTTGTTTGTTTGGTTCAATAAAATCACTTGCTGATTGTAATGAATCGGAAGCAAATTGTCTAGCATCAGCGGATTGCCAAAGAAGAATACCGATGATGATGATAAGAACTGGTTTCATGGTTTGGATCGGTGGTTATGTAGATGGAGCAATTTAGAGGTGAGTAACAATATTCTTATTGATTAACACACCCAACTAAGTAACCCATTGCAAACGCATCTAGATTCTTTTGTGCCATATATGCCTTACGTTTTAGGTACTTAATTGCAACTTTTTCTTGATCATCTTTGCGTTTCTTTTTACACTCTTCATCAATTATGTTTTGAATTTCATCAATTATTTTTTGAAATTCTACCTTCACAGTATCATCAACAAAAATTTGTGCCTTCTTTAGTTTGATTTGAATAATCTTACGGTTTGCATAATCATCATCCAAACCACTGTCAATCTCAAACTTGGCGCAATCTACATCACTCAACAACTCGTCAATAGAGAAATTTGTTGTCTCTACTTTATCATAACTGATCTCAATCTTATCAAAATAATCAATCATTTCAGGGAGAACTTTCTCCTCAAAATAATCATTACTGAACTCAAACCACTCTCCACCAGTCTTAAACTCTTTGTAAAGTTTATGAAAATGACCTTCATGAGTATATGCATCTTTACCTGCTTCAAATGTACGAATCAGATGAATAGGGAGAGGATTGCTAGTTTGAATGTCTTTGATTCTTCTTTTAGGATTATCACTAACACCAATCTTGACATTCACTTTGTCATAAATGCCACGAATTTCGGCAAACATGACATAAACGTGGAGAGTTGTGGTTTTCATCAGTTAGCAACAGTGAATTGGTTGAAGAGAATAGATTCTAAAGAATATGCTTCAGTTTCTCTCTTATCATCATCAAATTGTCCACTTTCGTTTTGAACAACATGAACCAATTCGTGCATCAATGTAATGATGTAATCCTCTTCATTTAAATTACTGTGAATCTGAATGAATTGTTCTTCACCATTAACCTCAGTAAATCCGAAAGCATTATCATCACTTAGATCAGTGTGAAATACCTCAACATCACTTTGGATGGGATATTGTGATGTAAAGAAGTCAAAAATATCCTGTGTAGGATAGTTCAATAATTTACCGGAGGTGAATAACATCAGGATCAGTGGTTATGTAGATGGAGCAATTTAGAGGTGAGTAACAATATTATACCATACATCCTCTGTAAGGTGTCATAAATCGATTTCTAGACGTTTTAGATGTGGCGGAGGTGTCATAGGTCATCTCAAACGAAAATATGGAAAAAACAGTTTTTAACACTTTGAGAACCCTCTCCACCACTGAACCAAAAATAGTGCATCTGTATCACCTGTCAAAGGGCAAAAAAAGGGGTCTTACCCCACTGAAATCATCTCCTCAAACCTATCTAAGGTTGCGAATCTGACAACACCAGTCTCATCAGTGAGTTCAATCAAGGGCCACATAGGTGAATCAGCGAGGAACTTACCACCGGTAATAGTATGAATCATACCGGTTCTATCGTCCTCTACTTTACATCCAATTGCTTCTTGAACCCAGTTGAGAAATGCCATGAGGTGAAAGGTGAACTACACTAGTGGAGCAATTTAGAGGTGAGTAACAATCTTTGTTGTCTCACTTTTAGATAATAATAGGGAATACTTAGTGCTGGTTTGATGTAGAAGTCTGCCCAACAATAAACATAAACAATAGAAGGGACGAGATACTGACGAGTGAGTATTCCAAGTTGATAAAAGAGGTGAATGAGTTCAGAGAATAGATTGAGAGTTTGAAGTAGTTTCATAATTAACGAACGTAGAGGAAAGAACCGTAAGGATCTACCATACCGGGATGCTCAACTAAGGACTCAAGACAGAACCGGATACCCTTAGCAGGTGCCTTATGTGATGCGGGTTTATATACATATCCAGTCTCTTTGTCGATGAACATAAACACACTATCAGTCTCATATGAACCATCGGAGTTAACACGACCTTGAAGAACTTTGATATACTTCTTAGCGACCTTATAAGACAGACGAGAATAGAAGGAACGACCGGACTCGATTGAGTTGACCTTCCAACGATCATTGACCTGTTCGATGAGTGATTCAGTAAGGAATTCGGTTTTGGTTTGTGTGAGTGTCATGAGTTGAATGAGTGATTACAATAGTGGGGCAGTTTAGAGGTGAGTAACTTTATTAGCTGTGAACATCCATGAAATCTTCTAACGTAAATCCCTCACCTGTGTCAGTCTCTTCAATTAATTGTTCGATTGTAAGTTCTTCCATCTCTTTGCGATATTGTGATGGTGTTGGATCTTGTGGATCATAATCATCATGACAGAGATACTCCCACTCATGAACAAGTGCATCCACAAGTTGTTCTTTAGTGTAGTTCATAATACATCCAAAGATAATTGTTCAAATTGAATGTGATCACAACACGAATCATCATCGTGTAAATCAATCATGTCGGTGTCAACATGTTTGAATAGATTGTCAAAGAGTTCGTTTACAAAATCTTTGTTTGATTGTTGTTTTGTCATCTTAACGACCATTAGTGTAGTCACCTAGGAGTTGATAATGTCCTTTGACATTGTAATATCCAACCTCTGCGTATCCATACTCTTCAGAGAGATTGAAACAGATATCCCATGCCCTATCAAGATCACCGGGGCAACTGGTGTTCTCATAAGGATCGGATGGACATTTGACGAGGTAGTTAATCATAGTTTAAATGTGTGGTTACATAAGTGGAGCAGTTTAGAGGTGAGTAACAATCTATCATAGAACTTGAGGGATTTCTACCAATTCAGGTTCTTGATCATCAAACTCGTGAAGATCGTAACAAGTCCAGAAACCTTCTTCCCAAACATATGCGTATTCTTCACCTCTATCAAGGAACTCAAAGAGATCCTTATCTAAACGTGGAGGAGTGTTCTCACCACGTTCTGAGTAATACTGAGGTGATGCTTCTGACTTGACTTTAGTATAGACAGTCTCAACATCTTTGTTCTTTACCATCTCAAACTTGGAAGAACCATCGGGTTGAATGACTTCAACTTTAACAGGTTCAGATTCCCAAGTGTGAGTAGAATAACATGCGGACATGTCACCTCCATCAATCAAATCGGATGCTAGTTCTTGTGAGTTAAAGTGCTTCACAAGTTTAACACCCAACCACTGAGGATACGAGTCCCAATGATGATAAGATGAAAGGATTGAACCATCAGTGAGTTTGATTCCAATTCTGCCTCTGGTTGCCATGGTTTGAAATGTGTGGTTACATCAATGGGGCACTTTAGAGGTGAGTAACATTATTTCTTACATATACCAAGAAGAGCTTTAGCAATAGTGTCAGGTTTTACACTTTTAGCTACAGCAAATGCCTCCAATTCATTCAAGAGAACATCATCACCAAGTGATCGATATGCCTCGACAATCTGAAAGAATTCCAATTTTGTCAAACCCATCACCACAAACTCCAGATATTCTATTTCGTTACTAAAAAATAGTGACATCTTGTTATTATCAATTCCTTCCATACAATCCTGAACAACATGTTGTGACTCATGTCTCAAAGTATCATAATCATTTTCTGTCCAGTCAACTTCTTGATCTGATGTTTCAATTCTATCATCCTGACATATGACAATTGCATCATAGTCAGGAGAATACATACCAGATTTACTACCATTACATAACTTTGTTTCATTCAAGAAAACTTCAACACCTACATCATTCAGAGCTCTTTTTAGTTCATCATGACTTGGGTCTATCTTTGCACTTACACCTGGAATTGTAAGGAGTGATAGACCAATAGCACTTGATGTGATCTTTTGAATTAACCTCATCATTCTTCTAACCAGATGAACTCAACTCCACCATCTTGAGGATCTTGACCATCAACAATCCACTCATCCATGAGTGCCTTTGATGTTTCTAAATCTTCTTTATCTGCGAACTCCATAAACCTATCGAAATAGGTTTCACCCATCACATCGATAACCTTTTCCATAGTCTGACTAAGTTCGTTCATTAGTTGTTCTCCTTAATGGTTTTTAGGTTAGAGAGGAGTTGAGTCACTACACTTTGTGAGTATCCAACGGCAAATGGTGCCGTGTGACAAACATTTTTGGGATCAGAGTCATCACAATCGTAGTTTACTTTATTGAGAACTTTGAGGACTTCCTCCACACTCTCAACAATAGTGTCATAGTGTGATCTTGAAATTGTGATTGGATCCATGGTGTGTAACCTTACATAGATGGAGCAATTTGGGGGTGAGTAACAATATCACCCCTTCTAGTTAGTTGAACTTACCAGATACAAAATTGGTGTAACTGAATTGAGGACGATCGACGAGTTTGTAAGAACGACCGGAGTCAGAATAGAATACGAAACCCTCACCCACAACCTCAGTACCATCAGGGAGATAACACTTAGGAGAGTCGTGAACGATCATAGAATCCATGAGATCTTCTTTGACATCAATCAATAACTGATACAGATTGGTGAGGAAATTGTCACCTAGAATCCAGTTAAGATCACGATCTTCGGGTGTTTGTCCTGACTTGATAAGAGCGTTGATCTGTTGTTGAGCTACGAATGACTCTTTGTCAGACATAAACTGAACTTTACTGAGATCAAACACGGGAGGTTTGACATTCTGGTGAATAAAATCGACAGAAGGTTGAACCCACTTGATGTGTGGGGTGTCAGTAAATACCTCAAGGAGAGGTTCAGCAACTGCATCAGACAACTTACCAACTACATCATAGATTGTATGAGGTGCGATGACAAGTTTTTGTTGAATGACTTCAGGAAACACATAAGTTAGGGTATTGTTTTTGAAAGTATCGGTACGACCGAAACCCATGAAGTCACCCTGATAAACACCAGTAAAGATGTCACGGGGAATATACTTCAACATCAAGAATAGCATATCTGCTACATCTTCCTGATGACCGAAGTGAGTGTGAACATCCTCATTATTGTAACAGATACGATTCTTCTTCTTGTTAAATGCCGCTTTAGTACACACAAAGAACCGGCCGGTTTCTGGATGTTTACCCCACACAATAGAGGGTGCACCATCAATCTTTAGGGACACATGTCCAGGACCATAGATATCTTTGAACGCTCTCAGATCACCCGTGAGGATGGTGTCTTCTGGGTGTGGGAGATGTGTGTTTGCCATAGTGGTCGAAGTGTCTTACAGTAGTGGAGCAATTTGGGGGTGAGTAACAATAAACTCACCGTTTTTGTGAGACATTGTTGATTACCACACGATCTGTGGGATACCGTGCCTCTACGAGTTCTTTGATGAATGAACGCTCTGCCCGATCAGATTCAATCTCAAAGTTGTGTCTTCGTCCCTGTTTATCATACCAGGCACCTTTACAATTAAATGTTGTCATTTGTATAATTGTTGAAGTTTGTTCTGTCTACCAATGGTAGCAACTTCGTATGTCTTGAGAAGAACTTTACCATCATATGTCCACCGAAGTTGTTTAGTCTTCAGTGAACATACACGTTTGAGAGTACTCATTTGCCTACTCCATATTCAGGTGACTGTTGTTCTGCCTCATAGATTTCAGAGAGAAAGTCTTCAGGAATGTCAAAGATTTCTCCTTGACTATCTTGAATTTCAGACCAAAGTTCATCATACATGATCAATTCTCCTCCTCACCTTCATCAAGTTTTTTACCTGCCATGGATGGACCAATCCAAACTAAACCATCTTCATAGTATTCAAATACATGACTACGACGAAGTTCTAGGAGAAGATCATGACGTTGACGTTGATCTTGAGTAAACTTAAAATCCTGTTTACGATATGTTTTCTTCAGTTCAGCAAGTTCAATAAGAGTTGAACAACGTTGTTCAGTTGTAGAGTGTGACATGTGTTCGTGTTTCTTACATCAGTGGAGCAATTTAGAGGTGAGGTATATTATTTCTTTCTACGTTTCTTGTGTTTGTTGATAAAGTTACGAGCACTATCTTCGTTGTTGCATACTTTGAGTTGTTTTCCTTGATGAATAATCATCAACCTACCACCAATAGGTAAACAGGCATACATCTCTGGATCATCCCAAGTACCAACAATGAAACTATTCTTAGGTGGTTTCGGTGTTAGTATGTTTGAATTAGTTGGTTGTTCTTTGTTCTTCATATACCATATCAAGTGCCCACTGAATATCGGGGTCTTTCTTGTTCTTATTATAATACTTCTTATCTTCTGGTGTCAAGAATGATAGATCCGCACCTTCATATACCTCTTTGGTGTATTCTCTAATCTGTCGTTTAGATAATTCTTTTAGTTTTGATGGTGATACAACCTTGTCAACAACTAACTGAATGGTCGATACCTTATTACCAATCTTTGTATTGATAGTGAGGTTTTTGGTTGCAATATATTTCATAAAAAAAGAGGGTGGTTATCCCTCTATTATATCAGCTATTCATTCTTTTGGCAACCCTGCCTAATATCTTTGTTCTACCTTTAGCATCTGGTGCTTTCCCAGTAGCATCAGTGTATTTCTTGGTCTCCTGGTCCTTCATAATACCTTTCAACATTCTCTCACCTTCTCCTCTCTTCTTGTCTCTTTCAGCTCTTGTCATACCTGAGGCAGGTGTTGGCTTATAACCAGGTGCCACAGCTTTAGTTGTCTTCTTCTTCAGGAGTTGTGTTGCTTTTTTCTCAACTTCTTTTGCCTTTGGTTTCTCAGTTGTTGCCTCTCCACCACCTCTTTTCGCAGCAATACGAGCTTGTGCTGCTTTCTTTCTCTCTGCCTTAACCTTATCAGCGTAAGATTGTTTAACTTGTTTGTCGTCTCTGGCCCTTGTAGGCTGTTGTTCTACATCAGAACGAGCCTTTGTTGCTCCAATATTCTTTCTGTCTTTATATGAAGCAGCTGGGACAGTGCGTCCTCCTCCAACTGCTTTCATTCTCTTCCTCTCACCTTCACTCTTTTTCCTTTCTGGATACTTACGACCACCAGCACCTGTCTGACGAATAGAGGCAGCACCAGCTAAACTAGGGTCTAATGCCTTGCCTTCAGTCATAAACTCCAGAAAAGTCATAGTAATGAGGGAACTAATACCAAATATTATTTAGTATTCACCATCGGTCTGGCAACGAGAGAGTTTCTACATATGCAGATACACTTTCATTACCTTGAATGTCAAGGACTTTCTCCCAATCAATATCATGAGGGGAAAAATCTTCTAGAACTTCCAACTCCAATGTAATACGAACTTTTTGCTTCTGGGCGTAAGCGAGAGACATGAGGAGAACCGTTTGGATTACCTAATCATTATATAGCAGGTTTTTCCATATTTGGTGTGTTAGTGTGGCAGTTTGACGATTGACCCCATAGGTTTTTTACATTTCCTGCAATAATAAATCCATTTGTAATGACTAACTGGAGCATGATAAAAGTGCGGATAATGGCAATCTTATCCGCATCATCTTTGTTTCTTCCTTCTTTTCTACCTAGAGCTAGAGCCCACAATCTCCAAATTAGCTACGATATCTAATAGGCCATGTGAAATGCATACCACCACACAATAACAATATTAGAAATGCGACATAGAGAGTTGAAATCATTGAATTGCAAACGCAGATGCTGAATAGTAATAATCAAACATAGCATACCCTTTACACTTTGCAAGTGACATATTATCGATGCGTTCTACAAGAGTATGATGTGATGGTGGATTACTATTAGGGTCAGAAAAATATCTATAGAAAGAACTACCACTAGGAGGCACTTCTCTTTTCAATTTTTCTTTCAACTCCATCATTGCCCAAGCATTTCTATAGTTTTCTAATGCTTGATCAAAGTTTTGTATGGTCATTGAATATATCCTTCCTTAACAAGATACTCACGAGTTAGTGGAGTAGGTGGATACTCAGTCCACATCTGTCCAGCGGCACAAGCATTTAGTGCGTCAGCAGTCATTGCTTCAGTCTTACCTGCCCATGATGCTTCTGCTTCCCAAGGCCATGCAGACTTTGGATAGGTTGCTTCTACCATCTCACGCCAGATAGGAGGAACACTGTCTTCCGGCATGATGATTGCGATCAAACTATTATCAATCGTTCCTGCCATACAATCCTGTGCTGCATGCCATCCTTCATGTCGCATCACACTCATCAGAATATTTGGACGACCCATAAATGTTTTATTCAAAAAGAAGTTATTACTTACAGTATGATAAACACCACGATGTCCTACTGGAAAATACTTCTCATCAGCAAGATACACCTTCACACCAATTTTATTCAGTGACATGAGCATAATGTTAAACTCTTGTGCCACTGGAGTGAACGATTCAGTATTATCATATTGTGAGGAAATATCCAATAGAGAAAATACTTCCTGAACATCATCAGTACACTCCTGAAGCAACATACAACCCATAGAATCCATAGTGTAATATTCTTCGACAGGTTCTGCAATCACTGGAGCAGATGCGGACAATGTTAATGTTGCCACCAATGCTGTAATAATCTTTTTCATGTTAAAAATTTAGATAGTGTATGTATTCACATCAAACCAAGACTTGCAACAACTTCTTGTTGTTTCAGATATAGTTTGATATGAGATTTAGTCATGTCTCTCAACACCTCAATATCATTGATTTTATCAATGTCTCTTGATAGTTGTTCGAACGTGAACATTCTAGTTGGTGTTGCCAACTTGATCTCTTCGTGACTCATTAGGTCTCCTGGTTTTGAGATACTCCAGTTGATGCCAATACCAGTTGTGACATACTACTAGAGTGTGAATCTTTTTGTGTCTTTCTATTTGAGTATACTCACAGTTA
>WLWF01002149.1_pt1 | contig 14732 bp, 21 predicted proteins | sample 6718331 | NCBI WGS metagenome assembly WLWF01 (sample SAMN12718692, study PRJNA515312) | sponge metagenome | isolation source: marine sponge | host: Mycale hentscheli | place: New Zealand: South Island, Marlborough, Capsize Point | collected 2003-05-01
TTAATGGTCTTGATATCCATTTATCAATCCACTTTGATACAGGATCTGTAATTGCTTTTCCTGATCCTGCTTGATTTCTTAATTTAGATATACCTCTTGCACCTGCTCCAATACCCAAAGTAAACAAACCACCTTCTAATCCAAATTTTAATCTGTTTGCTAGTTCTGCTTCTGGTGTTTTAGATTCTCTATCTATTTCTGTAGGACCACCTAAAAAATCTCCAAAGGTACCAGCGTCTTCTACATCACCAACAAAAGCTGCTTCTGCTGCACCACCAGCTAATGCACCTTTACCATATCTTTTTAACTTTTCATTTCTACTTAAATACTTACCAGCTTTTTTTGCTTGTAATGTTGCTTTAGTTAAACCTGATCCTACCTTAAATGCAAGACCACCAGGTATACCAATGTTAACAATTAGTTCTGTAATTTTACCAGCAGCTGTTGCTTCTGCTGCTTCATCAAAAGGATTTAAATTATCAAAATATTCTTCGACTGCTTCTGCTCTGTTTCTATCTACACCTAAATCTAAAAGTGTAGCACCTAATGTAGCTGCACCTTCAAATATTTTAAATACACCAGACCCTAAACCAGATAATATAGATTTAGTTAAGCCTACTTCTTTATCTTCTTTTTGTGTTAGAGGTGGAATATAAACCATTTAGTCCTCCTAATTATCCTGAATACAATGGTCGTTTTACAGGTTGGCCATTTGAATCTACAATAATCATAAATACTTTTTTAGAATCAGTATCAATAAATACAGTACCTATATTTTCTTCTGTTAATAATGCTGGATCTTCGGCTTGTTTGTTTTTAATTTGTTGAGGAACACCAGGAATAGGTGGAGTATGCTCTTCCATAAATTGTGCTGTATGACCTACTAATTTTTTTAATTCAGATCTTTGTGTACCTTTATCTTCATTCATTCTAGTTGTAATAGTTTTACTATTTTCTGCTGAAGTAGCTTTACTTAATTTCTTATCGTATATTGCTAAAGCTTTTTTTGTATCTGCCATTGATTTTTCACCAGCAATGTAAGCGTTGATAGCAGCTGTTGCTGCTGCTTCATCGTATTGTTTACGTTTGCTTGGTCGTTTACCTTCTTCTTCAAAGAACTCACCAAATGCAGATTTAACTGTTGCTTCAGGTTTTAATGCTTTGCCTGCAAAACTCATTAACATATTAGAAATATCTTCACCTCTACCACTGCCATAAGCTTCTCTAAACATATCTTTGTATTTTTTAATTGTGTCTTTATCTATTTCCGGATTAGCAGGTTCATTATCTAATTTAGGATCTGTATTATCTCTATTATTTTTTCTTGCAAATGCTTCTCTCATTACTGCATCAAGAGCAGTCTCTCCTTCTCTAACTCCTGCAACATTTCCTGTAGTATCAATTTCATTTAAGTCTGCCATTTCTGCTTCTTCTGCTGCAGCTAACGCAGCTAATGTATCTCTATCTTTTTGTCTTCCCATAAATTTAGGATAAGTTCCAGTTTCAGGATCTAAAAAGAAGTTATCTAAAAAAGAAATTTTATTGCCTTGTTCATTAGCTTTTCTTAATCCTTCGCTGTATGCTTCCATTTCACCTTCCATTGCAGTTTCATCAAATACACTTGGGTCTGTATCTTTCATAAACTGTAATCCTTTATCTGTTTTAGCTCTATTTAAATAAGCTAAACCAATTGGTGCTCCAGCCACGAGAGAAGCATATGCTGTAGGAGCATTAAAACCTATTCCTCTAATTCCTTTATTTGCTAAAGTTCCAAGTGCTCTTAACTCTTCACGAAAACTACCAGGTGCAAATTGTCTAGGACTATAACCACTTATTTTATAAGGATTTCCACCATATCTTAAACCAACTCTACCACCTTTTTCATAACCTAAACCAGATGTAATCCCCGTTCCGCGACTATCGACACGGCCACCTCTAAACATCGGTCTTCTTAAAATTCTACTCATTAGCCAAATATTCCTAACTTACCTAGTACACCGCCGGCTCCTGCTCCGCCTCCTAGGAAGCTAGACATTGGACTCGCTGGTGCTGCACCTGATTGATAACCTACTGTTGTTGAACCAAAAGCTCCAGGGTTAATTGCTGCTAGTTGTTGTCCAACTAAACCTAATCTTGTGAATGGTTCGTATAAAGATTCTCTTTGTGCAAGTGTGTTTGCATCAAGTCCTGCTTGTGCAAATCCTTGATCAGCTTGACCTAGTGCTTGTTGGTATTGTCCAAGACCTTGTCTTGCTGCAAGATCTGTTCCCGCTGCTTGTTGCGCTTGTTGAAACCCTTGATTTAATAATTGTGCTTGTAGTTGTGCTCTACTCATTGCACCTTGATTCATAAACTGTGCTTGTTGAACTCCTTCTCTACCACCACCATAAGCTCCAGCTTGAATAGCTTGATCTCTTAAACCTGTTTGTTGTATTGCTTGTTGTCTATCAAATTCTGAAAGAGTTGTATCCATTACCTCTTGTTGGTATGGAGACATAAATTGTTGGTATGCATCTGGTCCAACTAAAGATCCTAGACCTTGTGCGTCTTTTGACGCGCCTGTTTGTAATGCTGTCTGTGCCGCTACTTGTGGTGCGTATTTACTTGTGTCAATGGTTTGACCCATTAACGGTGTTAATTTTTTTGTAAAGGCTGTAAGCGCGCCTTCTAATACCGGTGCTGGTAATATCTGTGTTTGTTCAATAGCCATTATACTTGTGCCTCTAATCTGTTCATTATATCATACATACGTTGTGCTCCTTTATTAACACTACCGCCACCTGCTGCTCTTACCGCATCGGCAGTCATTACAAATTCATTTTTAGAAAGTCTTGCAGGTACATCATCTGCTCTTTCTTTAGATCCCATAGGAATAAATCCACCACCTCTATAATCCATTTCATTACCACCTAAATCTAACATACCTCCGTCTTTTAATCCAATGATTCCACCGTTAGCTCTATTTTCTGAAAGTTGTCTTGTAGCTTCTTCAATTGCTTCTTGTTGACTAAAACCTGCTTCTCTTAATTTTGATACAAGTTCCATAAACTCAACGTCTGCTATACCACCATTTTTTAAACCAAGTTCTCCTAATGCTTCATCAATAGTTGCTTGAGAATGTTTTGCTGCCATCATTGCCTGAATAACATTTTCTCTTCTTTTATCATTAGAATATGGATTACTATTATTAGTATTATTAACTGTAAGCGTTTTTGGACTTTGATTTGAAAAATTATCTGCATAATTGCCTGAAGGAGGAATTCCTAAACCCATAGGCATGGGCGCAGGTATTACGGGTATGAACTTTTTATCTTCTGCCCTGATGCCTGAAAAATCATTTTTGCGATCACTAGGTGCTACACGTCCGCCGTCGTTAAATCCAAGAATCCCACCATTTTTTAAACTAGCTATTCCTCCATCTTTTAATCCTATTTCTGCAAGAGTATCTAATATGTCTTGGTCTGTAAATTGTGCTGACTCCATTGCTTCTCTAATCGCGGCTCTTCTAGCGTTTTGAATTTCATCTAAACTCGCTCCTGCTTCTGCCATCTCTGCTGCTTCAGTTTCATTAAATAAATTTTGTGCATCTATTGCCGCTTCGTATGCAACATCAGCTGTACCTAAAGTTAAAGTTGGTGCTAATGCTGCTGATGCTTTTGTTAAACCTGGAAATTTGTTTACTAAATTAGTTTTATCATATTCAAATAATGATCCTGGATTTTTTCCAAATCCTGCTAAATCTGATCTAGTTCCTTGCACATAATCCTGTGCAACTTCTAATCCTTTTTTACCTACGTTTCCAACACCCTCTAAAAATCCAACTTTATCTGGAGCAACTGTTGGTGTATTTGCAAATGTTGTTGGTGCTGATGGTACATAAGACAATTCACTAGGTAAAGCTTGTGGTGCACCTTCTAACGCACCTATATTAGCATTAGACCCTACATAATTAGGATCAAATGATCCTGGTTTAGGTTGTGCAGGTTCTTGTCCACCACCCAACGCTCCAAGTCCACCGGCTATTGCCATTGATAATTTATTTAAATCTCCTAATTCACCTGTTGCACTTTCATCAGCTGCAATCTGTCCGCCGGCATTCATTAATGAAGCAAGAGCTGCTCTTGCAAACATATTCATTCCAGGAGGTAACATAAGTGTACCAATACCAGCTGCGTATGGTGCTAAAAATCTTAATTCGTTTGGTAAAAGTTTATCACTTACTGAAGCAAAAGGTTTAGTTATACCTTTTTCAACGGCACTTGAACCAAAATCTAAAAGTTCGTCTACGCCTTTTTTTAATTCTTTGGGTACGTATTTATCATACCAAGCCATAGTTTTTCCTTATATTGTTAATGTTAAAGCAAGTACGCAACACTTGTAAATAAGCGAGTATCTTACAATTTACTAGGTTTTTAACCATTCGTCAACGTCCTTAAAATATATTAGTTTGACCACCTAGTGGTATGCTTTGTACCTTAATATGAACACTTCTAGATATGTCTTCCTGTTTAGTGTCTGTATTAGGGTTATCTACGTCTTGTTTTGCTTCTTCGTCTGATCCATACTCTTGGCCTGTTGTCATATGTTTTACAGTAACCTCAACTCTAGGTTTGTAAACTGTTACTTCAACGCCATCAATAGTTTGTTTTTCAAACGATTCTTCTTGTTCTACAAACATTATCTGTCCTCCCTGTTTATTTCTAATATTGATGCAATTATATCTACTGCACCACTAGTTGCTTGAACTTTTAATATTTCACTTTCTGTCATAATTAAAGGTTCAGTCAAAATTTGTTCTTTTTCATTAGCACTTAAACTTACATTGTTATCAATTACAAAAGCTGTTCCTGTTGCATTTGTTAATGTTGCTTTAACTACTGCTGCACTTCCAGCATCTTCCGCAACTAAAATAGATTTTACAATAGCACGAGAATTACTTGGCACAGTATACAAAGTTGTATTATCAGTATTAGTTAAACTTACTTTATCATTTTTATATATATTTGCCATTATCCTAATCCTAACCAGGTAAATCTTTCCTGATCTTCTTTTTGTTGTGTTAGATATGTTGAGTTCAATTGTTCAATAATATTAGTTAATGCTTTATTAATTTGTCTTTGGTTATCTTCACTATATTCTTTTTTAGGTTCTGGTAATCTTACTACTACTTTTGTCATTATCCTCTTCTTCCGTCTGGTTGTAAGTCTACTTGAAACGTACCAAATCTCCACGATTCGCCGGCCCCTGTATTTTCTATTTTAATACTTGCATAACGTCCTCTGGCCCTAGTGTCAACTTTTGTTGTAGTTGATGTAATAGTAAAAGGGCTCAATGCACTTGCAGAAGAATTATCTGCAGGAAAATCTTTTACTGAAATAGTCACTTGGCTGTTACCTGTTAAAGTTTTAAAATTTGGTAAAAATCTTCTCATAGCTAGAAATACTTCACTTTGATCTTTTTGTAAAGAAAAGCTAAAAGATTCTATAAAAGATGTTAAGGTAGTTGTACTTCCATTTGGATTAATTTGATCATTTCCTGTTTCGTGTTCAAACAATATGCTTTGACCTAAACCATCTTGACCTATAACTTCAGGAAAAGTTCCTGTGTTAGAACTATTATATGCTGTTGCATAAGGTTTAGGATATACTAATGAATCTATCCAAGTTGTTCTAATTGAATTAGTATTAGTTCCTGTGTACCAGTTACCCATAGGCAACTGTGCATTGTTTTGACCGTAGTTATAAACTACATATCTATTATTAAAATCAGATCCTTGTGTCGGATACCACCAAACAACTTCTGTAAACAAGTTATTAATACCTGCACAAATTTGTTGTCCTTTTGTTGTATCACAATCATCATAAATATAATCTTCAACACTACAAGGTAATGTATTTACTGTACCATCAAAAGAGAAGAAACCATTATTACCCATCCAATATGCAACACCATCAATTTCAATTGCTGCATTCTTACCAATCAATCCACAGTTAGTACCCACTTGTTCAAAGCCAAATGTAAATGGCGCACCTACAAATTTCATTGTATACAATGCATTATCTGTCCACACTAGAATGTTTTCTTTTGCAACTAAACCTCCCATAATTTTTGTACCATCTTGTAATCTTTGTGTACCTGCAGTGTTAGTTGCTTCTGGTGTGTATTCATTTATTTTTTCATTTGTAGAAAATCTTATAAACATATCATCTTGTGTAGTTGGATCTCCAATAGTTGTTTCGGTTCCAAGATGAATTAAGTGACGTGTAGTTGGAGAAATTAAAGTTGTTCTTGTTGCAGTTGGATTATTTGTAGTTAAAAAACTAGAAGTTGATGTTGATGCTCTTGTAGTTAATCTTGCTGCAATATCAGAGTTCCATGTAAAAGTTTTACCATTCCCAATAGTTGCAACTAATACATCACCAAAGTTACTTAAGGACCAAAGACCAGGTTCAAGAATTATTGTTCCAGCATCTACTGCACTTCCATATCCAGAAAATTTTGTAGCATCAGTAACTGTATCACTACTTGAATGTGCTTGACCATTTGAAGTTCCAAAAGTTGCAGTTCCAAAAGCTCCTCTAGTAATACCTGTTAAAGTATTTGTACCTTTTCCAGTGTAAGTAATTAATTCATTACCAACTGCTATAGTTCCTGTTGTTGGGAAACCTGTGTTTGATGTAACATTAATAACGGTCCCCGATCCACCTGTACCATTAGTGTCTGCAAGCAACGCTCCATTTAAAGTAGTTTGTTGAGCACCTTGAACTGTGCCACCATATTGACCAATACCAAAACCATAACCATAAGATTGTGCGGCAGGACCAATAGGTTCATAAGGAATTACACTACAAGCACCACCGCCTGCAGCTCCTGTTGTAGTTTGTGTTCCAGTTACAATCGCTACTAAAGAAGATGTAACTCTCGTTACTTGAAATAGTTTATCTTCGAAAGCAGCATCTGTTAAACCAATACCACTTGGAACAGTCACATTATCTAATAAGATAATATCACCTGATTGTAAATTATGATTAGATGAAAATGTTAGAGATACTTCTTTTGTTGCATCTTGAGCAGACATAACAACACTAGAGATTGTAGATTTTATAGGTGTAATATCATGAAGTTGTCCTTCAAAATACAAAAGTAAAAACTTATCTGTTCCTATTGCAACGTATCTGTTTCCTTCTTTATCAACAAAAGCATGTTGTTTTCTAGCTACACCTACAATAGTATCTGTAAGTAATGATTGCCAACCACCTACTTTTTCTGGTAGGCCATATCTAAATCTTACATTATCTGAATCTACCCAACGACCTTCTGCTCCAACAGCAGTATCTTGTTTGTCAATTCCAGGAGCAAACTTAATTTTCGTAAGCATCTGTTACTCCTATGTTGTTTGGTTGTATACGTATTGCCAACCTTTGGTTGCGTTAGTGTAGTAAAGTTTAATCGATTGATTATTAGTACTTAAAGTTAAATTAGAAGCAGCACCTCTAATAGGTTGGCTATTTCTATTTACTGTAACATTGTTAGAACCAAATCCCCCAGCAGCCGAAGCATCCATGATACTTACTTTATCACCAGCACTAGGTGAGGCAGGTAGTGTAATTGTAACAGGGTTATTTTGTGTATCTATTAATAATACATCACCACTTACAGCAGTATAAGTTGTAATAGAAGATGAGTTAATAGCTAAATGTCCTTCTTGTCTTAAAGCTAAAGCTGTATTTGTACCATCTGATCTTACTATCAATGTTGATCCTACAGGCACTGGAACTGGACTCGATGATCCAGCTGTTTTAATATTTAATGTAAATTTATTTGCTGTAGTTCTATCTGTTGCATCTTCTATAATATATATTCTAGTTGCTGCACCACCTGTTGTTGATGCAGGTATAATTAAACTAATGTTGGCAGTCATTGTGCCAGTTAATTTTAAATAAAGATTCTTACCATTCGCAGTCGCCGATCCATCAGCCAAACTTAATGTAACATCAGAACCTGATGTCATTGCTACTTCTACATAACCAGATGCTGCAGCTTGTAATATTTGTAAATTAGTATTAGTAATTGCACCCCATAGACCAGCTTTTTCACCGGTTGCGACTAGTTCTAATGATAAATCTGTTGAAAAAGTTGATGCCATATTAATAAGGTTTTATTGGTGTCCACACCATTGTTGCTCCTGGTATAATTTCATTCCAAGTTATAACTCCTGCGTTTCCTGTTGCTAGCGTTAATGGAACTTTAAGGTTCGTTACATTAGCTGTACCTGTTATTGTAACAGTTCCAGTCTTAATAGTCAACGCGTTTCCAACGGATGCAACATTAGCTGTTCCAGAGACAGTAACATTTCCAGTGCCTAAAACTAAAGGAACTTTTAATCCTGTAATATTAGACGTTGTAGATAAAGTTACAGTTCCTATACCTAATGTTAATCTAGTTGGATCTGGATCTGCTACAGAAGAAGTTCCTGTAACGGTAAAAGGTCCTATAGTTGCAGTTAATCTATTTTTTTGTGCTACTACTGTAACATTAGAAGCCGATGATATCGATGATATCGCTGTTTCGGCAAATGAAGCAAATCCGAAAAGCATGGTCTATGCTCCTGTCAGTGCTTTTATCTCGGCGTCGGTTAATCCTAGATCTTTAAGTTTTTGTTTACCAGATGTTTTTTCATTTTCTGCATTTGCTATTTCAGTTTCTACAGTAGGAATCATAGCTTCTATGTCAGCTTTAGAAATAGGTGTTGTTCCTTCATGCCAAGTTATTTCACAAGTGTTAATATCATTACCCATAACTGTAACCACTGCATTAGGATTTATTTTTAAAATTGCTTCTATAATCATCCTGCTATCTCCATTAATGTAATATTTACCTGTGATGAATCTGAATTTAAATAATAAGTGTTTGCATCTGTTTTAAAATAAACTTTATAATTTAGAGCAGATGTAGAGCTAGGAGAGTGTAGATAGCTAAAACTCATTGATGGTTTACCATAACCTCCAGATTCATTTCTATTTCCGATTATTATATCAGTTATTGAACTAAAAGAACCACTACCTTCTTGATAATACAAATGTACAGTTCCTTCTGCAGAACCACTAAAAGAACCTCTTCCTCCATTTATTAAAATCAAAATTTTATTTGATGTTGATGAACAAGTTATTGAATCAGTAATTACTGATGCAACAAAACTTGTTGAAGATGTACTCATGTTACTATCAGTGTTAAATGATTGAACTTGCAAAATCTTACCTTGTCCAGGTGCAACACTTGTTGGTATAGTGCCTGTTATTGCATTCGCTCCGCCTATTCTTGTTATCGCCATTATGTATCTCCAATTCTTGTAAAAGTTACAAAAGTTCTATTTCTATCAGTATCACCCTCTAATAAAATATTTCCTTGAACATGATAATAAAATCTTACTTTGCAATTAGATGTGTCTGTAACATCAAAAATAAAAGAGCTACTTGTACTATTTCTTTTTGGTGTTGTTGAAGTTGAAACAGCTACACAATCTTGTTCAGTGTATGATGAATTATTTGTAGTCGTATTGATACTCATTCTATTATATTCTGATCCTCCTGATGTAGAATGAAAGATATAAGTTGTGGTTATTAAATAAATACCAGTTGATGGAAATGTAAATGTTCCTGAACTTTCAGTCATTCCAGTTCCAACTCTACCAAAACCACTAGTGTCATTTCTTTCCCAGTTTGCAGTTATTTGTGTCAAAGTATTTAAAGTTGAAATTGATAAATCAGAAGATAATCTCCATTGATCTATTTCTGTAATTCCATTTGTACTAGCAACAGCAGAACCATTATTCTGTAATGTCCCAACAATATTTGTAGTGTCACCCGATGCGCCGATAGTAATAGTATCAGAACTCTCGTTGATAATGTTATTACCCGATGTATCTTGTATTGTGTCTACTTTTAAAATTGCTGTCATTATGCTCCTATTAACGCTTTAATTTCTGCGTCGTCCAATCCTAAATCTTTTAACTTCTGTTTACCAGAAGCTTTTTTAATTTCTTTATTATTTTTTTCTGTTTCATAATCAGATAATTGTTTTTGATAATTTTGACCATCAATTATAGCTTGTGCATTTTCTTCTGATGTTGTGTCCATTAAAACATTATTTACATATTTTTTAGCCATTATGTTACCACTCCATAAACTGTAAAAGTTCCTGTTGCTATATTATTTCCACTTGTATTAAAAAATCTTACACTATCTCTTGTGTTAGTTTGATTATAATTAAAAGAACCAAGCAGTGTTCTAAATTCATCATCTGCTCCTTCAAAAGCACCTATTGCAGTAACATAAGTATTTTTTGCGCTATCTCTCATATTATAAATAGTTATTTCAACATTGGTAGAAGTTTCTGCTGCACTACTTTGTGATGACATTGGGTTAAAAGAAATATTATTGGTTGTTGAAGCTCTTGAATCTAAAGTATCATTTGAATTGTTTAATCCACTTGCTATAACTACTCTTTCATAATTACTTCCACTATCAAAACTTGATCCTGTTCCAAACCTCATAGCAATAGCATTGTTATCTGTGTCTGGTCTAGCACCTTGAATTATAATTTTATAAACATCATAAGTAGCAGTAAATTGGCTTGTAAAATCTACATTTGCAACATTACTGGATACAGTTGTTGCAGCTAATTTAATTAATGATCCAAATCCAGTTGCTGTACCACTATTTGTAAGAGTTGCACCTGAAGGAATAGATATAGTCTCCCCAGATTGACCAATAGTAATGGTCCCTGATCCAGAGCTCGTTGTTATTGTTCCTACTTTTAAAATTCCGTCTGCCATAATTTTCCTATGTTAATTTAAATCCTTGAAACCAACTTATATCTCCTTGGTCAGCACTACCTATGTTTACACTACTGCCATAGGATTGTTTACCCACAATATCAACTGTATCTGTTGCTGATAAATCTAAAATTGAAGTTATCTGTTGAGTATTATAATATTCATTTCTACCCCAACAAGAACTAAAATTGGCACCATTTTTTCTAATTGAAATTCTAATTGCTTCAAAATCTGCACTAGCATCCCATCTTATACCAACATTAAAAAGATATTTTCCACCTTTACCACTAGGTACTGTAAAAGTATTTGAAGCAAAAGCACTATCTGTGTCAAACCTTTCAACTTGCCAAGTAACAACTGTTTCTGTGTTATTTGCAACAGCTTGCACAGCATTTTTATATACATAAAATGAGGGAGTGTTAGTTTCTGCAAAACCTGTAGCTGTTCCAGAGTTAGCAATAGTAACTCCTGATGGTACATTGATTGTATCACCACTTACACCTAAAGTAATAGTAGATGTGTTTGTACTTCCGACTTGTAATGTCGAAGTTCCTGATACGGTATCAATTGTGTTTGTCTCAAGTTTACTCATTATAAAATTACGAATGTACTCCCTGATGGTATAGTCACTGTTCCACTAACTGTAACAGGACCAACTAACGCGCCGTTAGTAGAACCTGCCATTGATATACTTGTGAACGTCTGACTGTTTTTCATAAAAAATGTTGAACCTAAACTTGCTGCGGTCACCGTCGAGTCCGTCGGCGTTCCAATATCAAATGTGTCACCAAGAATTGTTCCAAAAAAAGTATCTGAAGATGCTGGGTTTGAACTAAAAGAAATCTGTGAACCTGTTATTGTAAAGGCCGCTGGATCTTGTACGACTCCTGAAATAGAGATTATACAATTAGCTTCGTTACCTGGAGACACAGCTGTGCCGTTCACCGTTAAGTTAAACGGTCCTGGTGTTGATCCGGTGAATGACGATGCGATGTCATCCAAAATTTGATACGCTCCTGTTTGAGGAGCTTTTCCAACGTAAGCCAATTGTTAATCTCCTTATTCAGTTGGGATCGGGTTTGCAGTCTTAACAGCAGCTACATGGTCTTTCCAAGTAGTTGTACCATCAACATTGTCGTGGTACTGCATGTCGAGCTGTGAGCCCAGATCACCGTAGGCGTTTTTTCTTGTAGATCTAACTGCATTTTGTCTCTCTTCGAGATCTGCAGCAGTGTCTACAGCATTCAGTTGCTCTGCAGTCGGTTGAGTTACACCTGACACATTCCATGTCTTAATGTAAGGGCCCTGACCGTTCGAGTCATCCTGAAGTAAAACGTCCACCATAAAGTCTACATTTGCTACGCCGTTGTTAGCGCAGTAAGTTTTGACCTTGCTTGATAGTGATGCCATAGTTTTTCTCCTTTGTTGTTATATTTAACACAACTGTGTTAAAATTCTAGTTAATATTATGCTCCTATAATCTTGTATGCTCCGAAATTTGCAAGATCATCATTATCACTACTTGCACCTATTATAGTTTTTGATGATCCAGTATTTTGATAAACTTCTATTTTTATTGTATCGCTTGAACCATTCATTTCAACAATACCACCAGCAAAAAATCCTCCGTATGGAACAAAATCTCTAATACCTATAAAAGAATTAGCACTATTTTTTGTTAATATAACATAAGCTAAAGTTCCAGTTCCAGCTGTGCTATCAAATCTAGCACCTCCATAAACAAAATATTTACCAGCAACATTTGGTGCAAAAGAATATGCTGGTGTAGAAATTCCATTTAAAGTTACAGTAGAGCCAGTATTATTATAACAACCTGCTGTATCAAATTTTTCTGTATTACAAGCTATTGTTGTAGCTGTAGTATTAGCAATAGTTTGATCTGCACTTAATCTTGCTTTAAATGCTGGAGTGTTAGCTAAACCAGCGCCCGCTAAAGTAGCAGAACCTGTCCCTCCAGAAGCTACTGGTATCGTTGGTGCTATAAAATTTGTTCCGTCTATTTTACTTAATGCCATAATCTATCCTATGTATTTAATTTATATGCTCCAAAATAAGTGTAGCTAATATTTGTTGTTCTTGTTCCAGAAGAAGTTACATACACATTTTGATAACAAACATCTCCAGCACTTAAATTTAACATTTGTGTAGCTGTGCTATAAAAAGGAGCATTATTTCCTGGATAAAATTGTACGCCACTTTTGTCATCATTACTACCATTTATATTAATCAGGTGAGTTCTTTCTTCACCATCACTTAAAGGCATACGCATATTACAATAAAAAATATAAACTCCACCTTTTCCAGATGGAACTGTAAAAGTTGAAGCTGAAGCATCATAAGCATTATCAGTATCTAAAACCTCTGTATCAAAAGTCATTTTTGTAAATGTAGTGTTTGAAATAGTTTGAGTTGCACTAGGTGTTGCTAAAAAAGCTGGAGTGTTATTACCAACAGCAGTTTTTAATGCTGCAGATGCAGTAATAGTTCCAGAACCATCAGACGTTAAAATGCTGTTACCGCCAAAGTCCTGTAGTTGATTTGCTTTTATAATTGATGCCATAATTTTCCTATTCTATAATTTTAAATCCAAAAAATCTTTGAAATTGAGCTCCACCAGTTAAACTACGACTACCACTATCATTATGATAAAAGAAAGCATCTACATAATCTCCAGCAGAGAATTCTTTGACAACAACACCACCTATAGTATTGTAACTATCTGATGTTCCTGCTATTTCAAAATATCCAAATTCATCACTACCATTACGCATTAAAGTTATAAAAGCTCTTGCTCCAGCAAAATTACTTCTTCTAACTTGAACACCTATTTCATATTTACCACCTTTTCCAGATGGAACTGTAAATCTATTAGACGCAAAAGCACTATCTGTATCATATAATTCTGTATTAAATAAAAGTTGTGTATTTGTAGCACTTGCTATTGATTGGGTACTAGAATTATAAACACTAAAAGCTGGAGTATTAACACCACCAACCCCTGTCTGTGTTGCACTAGACATGTTAACAGTTACACCTGATGGTACTGTAAACGTATCCCCAGAACTACCCAGGGTTACTGTGCCGTTGTTAGCGATTGGTTCTATGTTTGTTGTTTTAATTGTTCCCATAATTATTCCGTCATTTTAAAAATTTGCATTGATGCTTTTTGATTTTCAACTCTTGGTGTTCCAGATGTTACATCTACTTGTACATAACCTTCAATGTAATCACTAGAACCATTTAGTTGAACTATTGTACTTGTATTTATTTGATCTTGATAATTTAAACCTTCAGCATTTGCGTCCCAATCTCTTGTAACAACTGATCCTGTAATTGCTGATCCATTTTTATAGATACCAGCGACGTGTTTATCTATAGAATTGTCTGCTGTATTTCCTATTCCAACATTTAAAGATACAAAATAATATCCTGATGTTTGTGGAGTGTATCTATAATTTGTTGAAGAATCAAAAGCTCCTGCACTATCTACAACTTCAACATTAAATTGAATTTTAGTCCAAGTAGCATCACTTATGTTTTGATCGCCATTTCTATACACAGAAACATAAGGTGCAGTTGTTCCACCAAAACCTGTAGCTGTTCCAGAATTAGTTATTGTTGCTCCAGATGGAATAGTAATAGTATCTCCAGAACTACCTATCTCTAAACTTGTTCCTGATTGTGGGTCTACTTTATCTACAAATAATGTTGCCATATTATACTACCGTTAATGTTCCATTCACTGTGACTGTTGCTGTAAAAGATACTGGACCACATAACATCATGTTGTCCGTTGCAGCAACTGTAATTGATTCTGAAACTGTTGCTAAATTTTTATATCCACCGTTGATTGCAGAAATCATTCCTGCTTGAATAC
>WLWF01002152.1_pt1 | contig 14722 bp, 15 predicted proteins | sample 6718331 | NCBI WGS metagenome assembly WLWF01 (sample SAMN12718692, study PRJNA515312) | sponge metagenome | isolation source: marine sponge | host: Mycale hentscheli | place: New Zealand: South Island, Marlborough, Capsize Point | collected 2003-05-01
GAATTTGCTTACATTTTTTATCTGTATAACAATAGTATTGACCTAAGGGACATCTCTTTGATGCTGCCTCCTCAATAAACTTATTAAAGTCTTTCATTAGTCAATAATCAAGGAATACCACTGTTCACTCATACCCATAATAATATTATTTGCAGACTCTTCATCTTGAGCATAACCTTCATCAATCAAATGCTGAACAAGTGCAGCATGACGGTTTAGTGCTTCTTTATGCTCTCTAGGTGTCGGTTTCATTTCAAGAATGCTTTTATCTGTATTTAGACAAAAAAAGACCCCCTTGCGGAGGTCTGATGAACTTTGTGTATCCGATGGATCACATAAGGTTGGTGACTTTAACGCGACGATAGTAGCGGTTAGAGTTACGAGCGATAACACCAGGGTTATCCATTGAAGCGCCACGGGCGAATGGGTTTGCGACCATGCCGTAGCGAGTCTTGAATCCGATTTTAGGCTGGAAGGTGTTCTCTCCAACTGCACGAACCATCTGAAGAGGAACGTAAGGGCAGTAGAACAGACCTGCGTCATAAGGTGAAGAACCTTTATAACCAACAACGTAGTACTGGTTAGCAGCAACGTTAGCAGCATAAGGATCGATGTAGACGCGATACTTGCCTTGAAGAACACCAGCGAAGGTGTTACCGGAGTCGTCAACGTTAAGATTAGCGTTGAGTGCAGGGGTGTAATCAAGAACACCTGCCATGGTGAGTGCAGAAGCAACGTCAGCAGAGCAGAGGATCATATTACCCTTTCCTCTACGAGTTTGCTGCGCGATAGCGTTAGCATCTCTTTCCATCTGGAAGATGAGACCCTTGAACTTCTCAACAGACCAACGTCCGTTAGAGTCGATGTCAAGGTCGAAAGTACCACCGGTTGCAACATTAGCCTGAGCACCAGGAACAGCAACGTTATAGATGGTTCTGATGACTTCGCGGTTGATCTCAGCAAGAATCTCTGTGGAGAGAATGTTTGCGAGTTCCGCTTCAGCATTCAGACCATGAATTGCTTTCAAGTCCTGAGCGAGTTCGAGTGAATACTCAGCTTTCAGAGCGCGTGACTTGGCAGTAACGGTAACTTTCTCAATCGAGAAAGCCATCTCGTTGAACTCATTGCTCGTGCCATCACCCAATGCTTCAGCATTCTGGGTGGTCATTCCGTTACCTACGTTGTAGGTTTCCTGATCGCCAACTGCAGGGAATGTACCGTCAAGAGCACCAGGGTTGGTTCCTTGCTGATTAGTAGTACCAAGACCAACGGCCTTCTGAGTCATTCCACCTTCAAGACTGAATCCATCATTCTGACCAGAGAATGCGGAATCTGCTTCGTTGTAGAATGCCTCTTCGCCACTCTGAGAAGCGTAGCGGGAGCGCATTGCGAAGATCAGTCCAGTAGGACCGTTCATCGGTTGAACGCCAGCCAGGTCATAAGCGACCAGGTTAGGCATGGAGCGTCTGATCAGGGAGATCAGAACGGGATCGAAATTACTGATTGCTCCAGTACCACCAGTGGTGGAGTTAGTAGGAGCTGCTTCTCCGAGGAATTCAGATTCCTCTCTAAGCATTTTTTCTTGGTTCTCCAGAAGAACTGAGGTAACCATTCTCTTATGAGGATCTTGGATTTCTCCGAGACCGTCATGATTAAGGATTGGTGCCCACTTCTCCTGCAGTTGTTCGGCGTTGAACATTTGCATTTGAATTTTGCCTCTTAAATTTTTTTGTTTTGTTTGTTGTTAATAATTTAAAAAATCACTTTTTCGAAACTCTATTCAGAGTCTGAAGATATGATTCCATCAATCCAGATACTTCTGGTTGATGTCCTCCTTCTGCACCTTCAGAAATATTTTCTGAATGGTTTCTTTGTGCGCTGGGATTAGCAGAGAAATAAGAATCTCTCAGCGTTGCCAGTTTTTCACGATAGTTAGATTCACTTTCAAACTCAACATTTTCAGCAAGAGAAGCGAGTTTTTCCTTTTGGGAGAGAGCAAGACCCTCTGATACATCCGCAAGGATTACATCGGCAACCGATTCTGATAATCTTTTGTTTAGAGCAACGTTCTTATTGATTTGCTCATTGAGTTTATCTTCCATTTCATCAAGTTTTTCTACCATACTATGAATTACATCATATTTTTCTTCAGGGATAGTTACATAATGATCTTCAAAAAGTCCTCTCATTCCAGTGAGGAATGATTCGGTCATTTCGGTCTTAAGACCGTGCTCAACTGCGAGTTGATTTTCAGAAATCCACTCATCAGCAACATACTCAAGATAAGCGTCGGTACGCTCGGAGAGTTCTGCCTTAACAGCAGCAACTTCCTCTACAAGAGAATTCTCATACTCAGACTTCATCTCTTCTTTGATTTCTGCAATCTTAGTTCTAATTGCTGCTTCAAAGATGGTGCGTGCCTTTTCTTGGAATTCTTCGGAAAGTTCTTCTCCAGAAATAAGAGCATTGATGTCTTCTTCAACATCAATTACTTCTTCCTCGACAATTGCTTCTTCTGAATCTTCAGTAGTTTCGGCAACAACTTCTTCTTCAGTGGTCTCTTCTTCGGAGACTACTTCTTCTTCGGTTGTTTCCTCTTCGGATACAATTTCTTGATCCTCTTCTACTTCTACTTCAGTTTCCTCTTCCTTCATGCCTTTTGCAGTTTCCGCAGGTTTGGCACCTTTGTTTACAACATCTCTAACTTGTTTAAGAGATGCACCAGGAGTGGCGAGTTTGTTAGAATCGTCATCGGGTCTAGAGTTTTCTGGGGTCGGCCCACCTAGATCCTCATACGTAGCAGGAGTACCACCTGTGGTTAACTTCTGCATTGGTTCTCCAGGCGCAGCGTTTTTAGTTACTACGTTTTCCATTTCTTGTAAATTGCTACCAACGGACATTTGATTAGACATGATTGTATTAATCTATATTTATTTATAATTTAAAGATTTGAGAGGAAATTATTAAATAACTCCAGCTTATGTTCCTCAAGTCTTTTTTGAGAGACAAGAGTATTAATTCTTTGTTGTGTTCTTTCTGCAAGTTGTTCGCGAAGGATTCCTCCTTCCCAAATCCACTCTTTTCCTTCCATAATTCCTGATACAAATGCATCAGGTGCAGAAGGATCGGCAACGATATCAGCAGCAGTTGCCAACATGAAATCTTCGCCTACAACTTTGACACCATTAGTATCTTCTTTAATGGAACCAATACCACGAGAAGAGACTCCAAGCATCACACCTTCATCAAGAAGTGATTTTGCAATCTTACCCATCGGAGTATCAAGCAGTTGTGCTTTACCTACAAAATTATTTCCTTCCTGACGGAGAGAAACAATCTTATGAGAAACACGATCTAAATTGACAGTAGGACCATCGGGGTGTCCAAGTTCTCCAAGAGCACGTCCTTTATTGACGAATGACTCATTATATCTTCCAACTTCTTTTGCAAGAGTTGAAACAGGATACATTCTTCCATTGCGATTTTTAATTTCGCCCTGAAGGAAAGTCCCCTCAATATACATCTTTTTACTAGAACCTTTGCCTTCGGTGACAAATTTGACGCTAGAAATTTCTTCCGTGATTAGTTTCATCAGGCTACTCCGGTAATTTGAACTTGTTGGACATATACACCCGAAGCAGTTCCAACTGCTGCTACTTGGAAAACATCTCTCAGTTCGCCCTCACCATCAGTGATTGGTCCTACACTAGTAGTGTTGTGAGCAAGAGTAAGTCTTGTGCTGAAAAATCCGGGATCTCCGTTGGAATTTCTACTGAAAGATCCATTGAGAACTGAAAGAACTGTAAGTCCTATTCCCGAAGTACCACCATTAGCACCGGCAGGAACAATTCCAGTCAGTTGAACTTTATCTCCAACTTCGAATGGACTTCCACTTCCTGCAGGAAAATCAATAGTTGTAGTAGCACCAGTTGTGACACCAACAACTTTTTGCGATTTTGGTCTTCCAATACTCAGTGTTGCCGAAGTACCCGTTGGAATATAATAGTCAAAAAGTGAAGCAGTAGGATCAATCCCAGTTACAACATGTGCATCTCCACCAAAAGCAGTTATTCTAACAGTATCGGTAAAATGAGTCATGATACCAGATGTTGCTGTTGCTGCAGAAGCAGCAAAAGATACTCCGCTTCCTACCGGTTTATGTGCCATTATTCTTGATCCTCAGATGATGATTGGTCCTCAGGTTCTACTTCACTGAACATAGAAGATGCAACTTCTGGCTTGAGATTATCAATCCTTTCAGTTGCTTTTGTGTATAAAAGATCTTTAATTTTATCACTGACTTCTGCTGCCGACGAATCGACAGCAATCAAATCTACAATTTCTTCCATAAAAATTAATATAAGTCCTATTCAGTTATTTATATCTCTGCTTTTTTAGTATCTTTTTGCATCTCTGCATCAGTGATACCACCATCAATTTCTGGTTCCATTGGGACATCGCCCATTTCTCCAATATCCCCACCTTCTGCAGGTAATGGTTCTCCTGTTATAGGATCAATAGCATTGGGATCTGGAATAATTCCATCTTCAATTTCTTTTTGAATTTGCTCATCAATTTCAATAATTTCGGCATCAGTTTGACGAAGAACCTTCTTACGAACATACTCATTTGAGTAGAATTTGCCGATGTAAGGTTCAATTGTTGCAAGCGTTCCTAAACGCTCATTCATCATTTCAGTTTCTTTTAATTCTGCAAACTGATTATCATAAAGGAAATCATATTGAATATGATCACTAATTTGATTCCAATCTTCCGGAGTACAAATATTTTTTAGAATCAATTGAGTTTTCAACATGTCATTAAACATGTTTGCAAAACGCTTTCTCAGTCTTCCAACAAACTTGGAAAACTTAAGTTCATCACGAAGAATTTCTGAAGAACGACCAAGATTAAATCCACCATCGGCAGCAATTCTTGATTCTGGAACTCCAAGTGCTCTATAAAGTTTCTTTTGGAAATACTCAATATCAGCAAGTTCTCCTAAGTTTTGTCCACCAGGAAGAGTTGTGATTTCAGTTCCTCTACCACCTTCTCTACGAGGCAACCAGAAGTCTTCCATCATACTCATAAATTTACGATCATCACGGATTTCTCCGGTGTTCGCATCATAGACGAGTTTATTTCTATAACGAGACATGACCTCTTTAAGGTATTGCTCTGCTTTTACTTTAGGAAGATTGCCAACATCAATATAAAAAATACGACGCTCTGGTGCTCTTGATAATCTATAGATGACCAAAGAATCTTCAATCATTCTCAGTTGATTGAGTGCCTTGATTGCTTTATGAAGATAAGAAAGAACTGTTCCTTTGTTACGATCTACAAGTCCTGATGTAACATAAGTGACAGAATCTTTTGCAATCTTGACTCCTTTACCACCACCTCCTCCAGATAGAGAATTTGATGGATAACTTGGTTTTGGTGTATAAACAAAATATTCTTCAATCTCTGGAGACAATGCATTTGATGCATCTTCATCTCTATTTGATCTCAAAGTTATAGCAGTGTTCTTATCAGGTTTTTTCTCCTGACGAACAAACTTCATCTTCATTGGATCAATATATCTTAAATCTTTGATTCCTTCTTCCGGTTTTTTGACATCAATTACCTTTAAGTAATAGATTCTTCCGTCAACATACCAATTTCTAAAAATTTCATGAGACTTTGAATCAAAGTCCATTATTTCTTTAATTGTCTTAAATTCTTCTCTAATTGCTTTTTTTAATTTATCACTAGCATTTAAATTGCTGAGTTCAATTTCAATCGGTGAGTCATACAAATCACTTACAATTGCTTCACTAATAACATCTTCAATGGCACCATCCGCTTCTGGATGAAGTGCCATTTCACGATATCTTTTTATTAGTTCTGACTCATTTCTGTATGCACCTTCAATATCTACATAGGAACCATAAAAACTACTTGCAACAAAGTTATCAACCCCGTCCTCGTTATTAGCAGGAACGGGGGAAACTATGGAAGCAGATTTTTTTTCTTTGTCCCCAATAGAAAAACCAAAAAGTTTGGCCATATTATAGTAGTTTTACTCTGTTTGACTATTTAGCTGATATTTTCACCACCTGCTGCTGGTGAAGTTCCTCTATATGCTTCCCACCACTGAACTTGAAGTTCAACTGTAAACTCTTCAAGAGTATCAGTTGTTTCGTAACTTAAGTCAATTGTAGAAATATTAGTTGGGAAAATATCCCAGAACTTATAGGATCTAAGAACAGAACCATCACGATCTAATTGCTTCACAGTAGCATCTTTTTGATATGCTTCTGGATCCACAACACCTGTTGCATCCGACATTTTGTTAATTGTATTCATCCATTTTTCAAAGGCAGAACGAAGAGAGAAATCAGTATCGTTGATGACGGTAATTGTCCAAGTCTCGAAAGTTCTATCTCCGGCAATCTTTAAGATACGCCCTCTGAATGGAACATCAATAGGAGCAATGGTAGATGCTGGAAGAGCAGCTGCTTTCACAAGGAATCTTGCTTTTTGCAAGACATCATTTTCAATTGCAACAGCATCCGGGAATGCTAATTCTACTTCAAATAGATTTGGTCTTGCTCCACCACCCGATAATCTACTTTTGAAATCACTAATTGTTCTTAGTGGAGTGGTGTTTAGTTGCTGGCGAGTAGGCATTTTTCTTTAAACCTCGTTTGTAATTAAGTAGAATTAAACAGAACCAATAACTTCTTGGAATGAGACACCTGTGCGTGTGGCAACAAATGTCAGACCAATGAAGTTAATCGATCTTGCTGGTTTGATGTAAATGTCTGCTACAAACTCATTATTATCTATAATAGCAGCAGTGTTATTTGTCTCATCGCAGACAACAACGTAATCTGTGATACCTCTCTTTGCCGTTACATCACGGAGGAAAGGTTCAACAATATTCACGAAATTAGTTCTCGTGATTTCATCATTGAATTCAAACAATTGATCTCTGGCAGCTGCCTCAATGGCATTCTCCAGAAAGATGAATAAGCGACGAACATTGATGCGATCAAATGCCGAAGACTTGGCAAGTGCTGTCTTGTCTCCGAAAAGAACGATTCCTGAACCAGCCTGGAATATGACTGGGTTAATTCTGTTGGAATACAGAACGTCTCTTTGCTCTTTTGATGGATTATATGTAAGTTTAACTGCATTAAGAATGGCACCTCTAGCAGTTCCTGCCGGAGAGAACCAGGGGAAGCTATTAATGTCTGTTCTGACACATGTTCCGGCAATATCGCCGTTCAGAGGCACATAGCGGAAAGTATCTGCAAATCTATCATACATGTACTTGTATCCACTATCAAATACAGCATATGATGATGATGTTAATGGTGCAAAGAAACTCAGAACATTGTCAGTGATATCAACATCACTGTTGACTGTTACAGAACCGGCAGAAGAGTCGTTTATGAATGCACCTCTGTAAGGTGAAATAAATGCGACTGCATCCTTTCTGATGTCAGCAACTGCAATAACTTGTTGAGCAAGATTTTGCGTTTCTGTCTTACTGTGATTTCCCGAACCCATCAATAGGAAATCTACTGCATAAGCATCATTATTTTGGAATAACTGATATCCTGTTGATAACTTAGAAACAGTTGCTTTCAAACTATCAACTGTTCCGATTCCAGAAGAACCATTATAATCCTTGCCGCTTACTAAAGTCAGGTCTTGTTTTCCAGTTGCACCAAATATAATTCCTTTGGCATTCTGATCCCAACCAAAATCACCCTGTTCGGTGAAGGCAGCACTAAATCCGGTGGTTGTTAATCCAGTGGGGGCACCACCACCAAAAATGAAGTTTGAATTAGTTTTTAGATATTTTCTCCAATAAGCAGGAGAACCAACGGAGAACTCTGCATCCTTTGCTTTGGAAAGATTTAGATGTTTTTCGAGAACAGTTCCGGCATTTCCGGTAATTTTTCCGTCTCCATCAAGAACCACAACATGAACTTCATCAAATCTTGATCCTCTTGCCGAAGCATAATCAGAAGTTCCTGGTCTATCAGCAAGAATATTCCACTGAATAGTTGCTACACTGGTTCCAACACCAACATTATTTGTTGAAGTTGCAAGAGTCTGCTGATCAAACCAATCTGCTGTTGCATTGACACTTGTATGTGCAGCAGCAACTCCAGCGTTAGTAACAACTGTAATATTATTGGATGTACCAAACTGATAAATTCCGTTCTGTTGATAATCAACAGCAGTCTCTGTTCCTGCAGCAGAAACATGAGATACGACTTTGACGTATGCTTGTGCTCCCTCAACTTGAGTAATGATTCCTTTCAGAACTCCATCAAGAGTTGTTCCTGCACCAACACCAGGAAGAACACTACTGATAGATTGAGTTACACCCAATCCTACCGTGGCAATTCCTGTAGAAGGAAGTTCTAGAATTTGGTCTGCTTTACAATCAAGAATGGCAACTCTAATTCCATCTGCCCAAGAACCGGGATTTTTGCCAGTGACAATTACATTAGGAACGACATTCTCATCATAACCCAATTCTTCATAATGATCTGTATTTTTAATTTTAATGCTTGTAGTGCTATTACTACTATCTACGGAATTTTTAAGATCGTCGTCGTCTGCTCTTACAACTCTTAATGATCCGCCATATGCCAAGAATGATGAGGCAACCATCCAGGTTTCATATTGCTTATCAGAACCATATGGTTGACCAAAATTATTCAGTAAATCATTTTCGTTTCCAACAAGGGTTGGCAATTCTACTGGTCCCTGTGCAAAAGCACCAACCATTCCGCCTGTCTTATTAGTGGAAGAGTCAATTCTTCCTTGAGTAAGGTCTACTTCTCTTACGACAATACCGGGAGATGCTAAATTTAGCGGCATCTTAAGTTCCTCTCTCAGTCCTAGTTTATTCTAAAAATATTTATTAAAACGGGTATTTTCATTGGGGAAACAATGCATGAACACTACCAATCTGGATATTCCCACACACTTTTTAAACCTTTATCTTTTCTTTTTTTCAATATTCTATTTTTCGTACATTCCTTACATTCATAAGAATATGCCGATGGCAAAGTTCCTCTACCCTTTCTTATCAAATAAAAACCTTCCATCAAATCTTTCTTCTGACCACAAACTCTACACTTTCTTTCATAAAAAAGAAGATGTTCAAGTTCTAGTTGGTCATCAAAGTCCATCACATATAGTCCCACATATATGATCTATCGCCATATTCATCGGTGTGCCAACGATCTCCATTATTATCTACAAAACTACCACTATCCTCAAATCCATCAGATATAAATCCAAATGGAGCCATGTCCTGTTCTATTTGGTCTCTTTGATCTTCGTACAATCTTTTTCTTACATCCTGATCAGTCATTTCTTTGAAATATTCTTGTTGCACTAACCAAGAAAAAATAACAAGGCACATTGCAAGGTCATCATTACATCCTTCCTCTGCTTCAAAAGAATTATGTTTTTGAGAGAATGTAGTTAGTTCTGAAATAATATCATAATCTACTGTAAGTAACTTATCATCCTCTAAAAGTGTCTTTAAATTAGAGCACCCCAATTTTTTAACTGCGGCAGTCATTCTTACACCAAGTTGAGTTTTCTTTCCAGAAAATCCCTGTCCGACAATCTGACCATTTCTTCCTCTCATGGAAGCCATTAAAATATTTTGATATTCTAAATCGTATTGAAGAATACTTGCAACCTGATCTCCAATGTCATTTACTTCTATCATTAAGTATGCTTGATTATATGCTTTAGCAACATCAAGAATAATATTTGGAAACAACATCGGTTTTATTTCGTTGTTTCTGTATTTGGCAATAGCTTTATATGGAAATTCTGTTGTATCAAAGACTATGAATGCAGAGTAATCATTTCCAAGTCCTCTTGCAACATCAACAGTCATTATATAATTATGTTCCTTTATTGGATTCTCATAGATATCAAGACCGGCATTTCTTTTTATCGGATCTTCATATACAAGGTTTCTAAGTTTTGATGGATTGATTAGTGTATTAACAGAACCTAAGAATTCGCATTCAAACTCAACTTTAAACTGTTGTTCAGATGTGTTTGCAATCGTAGTATCCTTCCATTCGGCATCCCTGCCGGGAACTTCACTCCAATGGACATCAGTCGGGATATATTCGTTCTTGCCCCTCTCAGCATCGTGCCACATACGGTAGAAGTGATTCATACCATGTGGTGTAGATACGATAATTACCTTGGTGTTTTTACCAGAAGTAATAGTAGGATAAACAGATGCAAAGAAAGAATCTGCAACATGATTTGGAACGAATGCAAATTCGTCAAGAAACAAAATGTTAAATGACATTCCTCGGACAGCACTTGCAGATGTAGATGCTGCTAAAATTTTACTTCCGTTTTCTAATTCAATATTACCTTTATTCCAAACTAATACGCCCTGTTGCATCCACTTAGGAAGATTCTCATATGCTGTTGCAAGTCTTGCTAAAAGTTCTCTAGCAGTTGCTGCTTTGTTTGCAAGAATACCAATATTGACACTATCATTAAAAATAAGATAATGAAGAAGATATGAAATAACAGTTGTAGATTTACCAGTCTGTCGTGGCATCTTACAGATATTAAATCTGTTGTTATGAAAATTATTAATTAATTTTTTCTGAAAATGATATGGATGGAACTGTGTCAATCCTTCATCCAGAGAAATAATTTTTATATAATTATTTGCAAAATATACGGGATCTTCTTTACACTTAAGGAATTCAATGATTTGTTCTTCACTAAATTCAATCGGCGTATTTGCTTTTTTTAGGTTGGGATTACCTAGGTATACACTATCAGTCATAATTTAAATACGAAACTATTTTTCGGAATTACTATCTAAAAACCCTTTCTTTAACATTTTTGATAAGTCTGATGTAGAACCAATAAACACTGCATTGTTTGTGACACTGCTAGTTTTACTTACTGATTCTTCATCTACCTCTTTTACCTTTTTCTGAAGGTCCATTAATTTATCAGTCGTATCAGCAACTGATTTAATAAGTTGGCCCGCAACTTCATATGCTCTGGGACTTCCACCTTCGCTGGCAAGTTCCATTATACCATTTAAAGTTTCCTGACCTTTTTCAATCAAAGAATATAAATTTGCTCTGGTATAATCATAATCCTTTTTAATATCCTCTGGTTTTGATGCAGATTTTGGAGCAGCAACATCAAGAGATTTGGGTGTTTTATCAACCTCAACAATGCTGCTCTCAACATTAAGTGCTTCATCCAAATCGTCATAGTTATTTTTCATATCAAATTACAAATCTATTTGTCTTGTAGGACTGAGGTCTTTTGAATCACCATAATCTGTCCAAGTTTCGGAGAACCCAAAATCATCATTTGGTCCTGCATCCGATGGATCTGGAGTAACGGTATATCTGACCTCTCGTTTTGCAGTTTGAGTATTTGTGCCAGAATGTTGATCGACAATAACTTTTTTGATAAGTCCTTCTGTGCTTTCGGCAACCGGACCAAACAAATAAGTTTTTGCAGTGAAACTTAAAGTGTATATCAATGCTCTTCTACTCTCAAAAGATCCTTCATAATCATCTTGGAAAGAAATATTTTCTAGAACTATGGGTATGTCTCTTTTTTCTCCAATAGAACTTATTAGATCTACTGTTAAATTAAATGATGGTTGAAAAAATGGAAGTATCTGTTCAATAATTTGCAAAGCATCATCATTCAATTTACTAAAAATACTTAACTCAAATCCAATATTATAAGGAACAGGCATAAAAACTTTTTTCAAATTTGTTCCGTCTGATGCCTTGAATGTTTGTGTTATTCCCGATTTTCTTGTAGGATCATATTGAATATTTGTCATCTCAAATGACATTCTTGGTAAAGTTATGGCAATTGATTTTGATAACTCTGCCTGTTCTTGAATTTTTGCCAAATACTTTTGTTGTGGTCCATATGCCAAACCAACCTTAATATCATCAAGAATCGTTCCATCAGATTTTTTGTGCTTGATATTAATGTTATTAAACAAAGTTCCGAAAGAAATAATTGTCTTTCGTATTATTTCATGGTAATAATAAGTTCCTAACATTAATATTCTCCGAAGGGATTACTTTCACTAAAATCTAATAATGAATCTGCTTCCAATTCAATTTCCTCATTGGAATCAGAGGGTTGATCATGACTATCAAGATCATGAGTCTTTATAGTATATGTAGCAGTTGATATAGATCCAACGATAGTTTCACCTTCAAAGAACTCTCCCGTATTGAGTGATACTCTCAGTTTGGTTTCTCCAATAACTGTTATGGTTCCTGCAGTAGAAACTTGAACACCAGAGTCAAAGTCTTTAACAATAGCAGTAACTCCAGAACTTTGACCCGTGACCGTTTCGTTATAGTAGAAAGTTCCGATACCAGAAGTAGGTCCAGAGAAATCAAGACTTATTGGACCGGATGTATAACCAATACCAGAATTTAGAATTCTTACTGTATTGATTCCGGCACCGGCAGCGGCAGAAGATGTGAATATTGGATTAAGAACAGCAGTGTTGATTCCTGATGGAGGAGTAGCAACACTAACATTTGGAGTAAATGAGTATCCAGTTCCGGCAACACCAACAACAACTTGCTGAACACCAAAAGTAGTAGAGATAGAGCATGTTGCAGCAGCACCAGAACCCCCACCACCAGCAATTGTAATGATTGGTGCTACTGTATATCCAGCACCAGCATTTGTCATTTCAAGTCTAAAGATTGAAGTGACATTAGCTCTCTGAGTTGTAATGGCAACCGCAGATGCTCTATGTCCACCATTTGGTGCATCCGAGAAAGTAATGGTAGGTGCTGAAGTAAATCCAGAACCATCATTATTCAAGAATATCTCAGTAACACGACCACTTGATACTCCAACAGTTGCCTGTGCAGTTTTACCAATTCCAACAAGGTCAATTGTTGTAATATAACCTTCATCTTTCAGTTGATTATCAACTTCGGCAATACTAGTATCAATAAACTCATTTTCATATTCAAACAGTTCACAACTTAAATCATAAGTATAAAGTCTTCCAAGTTGATAAAATGGTTTTTCATGTTCTACTCTTTTTATTTCAAATAACCTTTCTCCAAGAGGAAAATAAATCAAATCCCCTTCTTTTGGTCTTGTAATTAAATCACCAAAAGTATATTCCGTAATTTGACCTTCTCTAATACCAGAAGAAATTCCTTCAAGAAAAGGAGCAATAAATTCCTCAAATCTTTCTCTAGATAATGTAAGATTTACTTCATTCTTCAATCTTAAACCAAACTTTGTCATTATGTCGCTGTCTGGCGCATAACCATCAACATTATTTAAATATGCTTCTATAAGAAAACTATCATCAAATTTTGATGATTGAATTTCTTTGATAATATTATCGGTTTTAAATATTTTTCTTGGGAGGTAGTATACCTCTATGCCATGAATTTGTATGTGCTCATTAACCAAATCCTGCATGAGCGATTGCTCACCAGTACTACCTTGCAAAAAATAAGAATTTAATACCATGATAACTATCCGATTAAATCAAGAGGTGGTAGTTCATATTCTGATGACATTCTTTGCTTTATGTCATCTAATTCTCTCAAAGCATCATCATACAATTCTCTTCCATTAAGTTCCAATCCACCTGGAAGTTTTGCACCTCTAAATTTCAATAAATTTTGTCCCCATTGTTTTTTTATAAGAGCAGTTAAATATTTCTTCAAAAAACTATCATTATACACATTAGTAAATGTGTTGGGATCTAAAATTCTATAACAATCAAGAATCAGAAAAGTATCTTTCTTTTCTGATTTCCAATCAATATCCAAATACAATCTATTTTGTCTTTTATTAAATCTAATCTGCTTATCGGTGCTTAGTAAAAATTCAATATCTTCCAAATAAGTTTTTACCATTGAATATTGAAGAAGTTCTATTGAATTGAACTGATATATATCATTCAAAAATAACTGATATTTAATATTAAACATTCCATTTGATATAGTGCTACTATCAAACCTAAACACCTTTTCAATTCCAATAACCGAATCTGGAACTTGAAGGAAATTAGAATTTTCGTAAAAATAATTAGTTGTTGTAGCCATACCACTTACTGTGGTAGTGATTCCAGATGTTGTTACAATACCTACAGTATTAGTTCCGCCAACTTGAGCAGTTCCTCTATTAATATCATCTTCAGTAAGTTTATATTTGAGATACATTCTCTCAATACCATCAAAATGACGTTCCTGAAAATATTGAAGAGCATCATCAACTAAGTCATCTAGTTGATCATCATCTATATTGATTTCCAATACTGGAGCTCCCAACTGCCTCAGTGAGTAATCAACTAATTCCTGTCTACTTGCTGGTTTTGCCATCAGTATGTACCTCCATCGATGAGTCCGGCATCAAGTGTTCCTGTAACATTTACATTAGTAGAGAATGTTGAAACACCAACAACATTCAATCCCCCGGCAGTAATTCTTACATCATCATTGAAAATAGAAACATTACCAAAGGTTGATACTCCGGCAATATTGAGTTGGTCTAGATTTGCACCACCAACCACATCAAGACGATTATTTGCATCAACGAGTGATGAGAATGTTGCAACACCGGCAACATTCAGATCATCTAATTGAGTATCTCCATCTACATCTAGTGTGCTATTAATATC
>WLWF01002153.1_pt1 | contig 14721 bp, 13 predicted proteins | sample 6718331 | NCBI WGS metagenome assembly WLWF01 (sample SAMN12718692, study PRJNA515312) | sponge metagenome | isolation source: marine sponge | host: Mycale hentscheli | place: New Zealand: South Island, Marlborough, Capsize Point | collected 2003-05-01
TGCGCTGAATTGCTTAAGAAGTTACGAAGTGTAAAAGGCGACAAGTTCGAAACTATTTTGAATGCATCGAAAGTCTAAATTAATTGACAAACCCTCACAGAAATGTGGGGGTTTTTTTATGCCCCCTTTCCGCCAGGATCGGGGGTTTTTGTGGTAAAAAGCTATTCTTATGAGAAAACAAGTTAAAATAATAAAAGCTGATGCAATTCCAACTGACAAGATCAAGGATGGAGATGTGAGAAGCTTTGCTTTAAGGGTTGCAGATACTTTGATCAAGAAAGGTATTGCAGAAGAATACAAAGAAGAGGCTAAACCAAAAAGAAAAACAAGAGCAAAAAAAGCTGAATAATGAGCATAACATTGACATCAGATTTCACTGGAGAGGTTAACATCTCAAAAAACAAGTTCACTGTTGCTGACCTTCAAGCTTATATTGACAGAGTTGAAGAGGATGTGTTGAAGAAAATGCTTGGAGATACGCTATATCTGACGTTTAAAGCTGATTCTTTTGGAAACGATGCAGGAAGTCGAGACAGATATAAAGAGCTTTTAAATGGCTTAGAATATACTAATCCAATGGACTCAAGATATACGATTGATTACACTGGATTAAAGAGAATGTTGAGGCTGTTTATTTACGCTGAATATTTACCTGAACAAGTTTATCAGAACACGATTATCGGAGAGGTTGAGGGGAGTTCAAGAAACGCTTTTAATACTTCAATAACTAAGGTAAATGAGACTGCTGAAGATAGACAAAGATTGGGCGTTGATTTGTATGATGCGGCTCAAAGGTTTATTTGTGATTATAATGATAAAGAATACACTCCTTCGAGCATTGTTGATCAGACTGGGAATGTTTATTTGGTTTCTGTTAGTAGTACTAAATACATTCAAGATGGAGATACGGTTGCTATTAATGGCGCTGATTATGTTGTTTCTAACCTTGTGACAGATACAAGCTTTGAGATAAGTGAAACATCAGGAACAGTTTTTCCATCAGACTCAACTGTAAAATTTGAACTTTATCCAACGTATAAAGGGAAAGAAAAAAAGAAGATATTTTCCTGACTTTATTGTCAAATATAAGAGAAGTGATGGCATTCTTATAGAAGAAGTTGTTGAAATCAAACCTCATAAACATGTCACTGGCCCTAACCCCAACCCCAAGAGGCGTACTAAGTCCTGGGTCAATGAGTGCCTGACCTATGCTACCAACCAAGCCAAGTGGAATGCAGCCACAGAGTGGGCAGAAGACAGAGGAATGAACTTTAGACTACTAACTGAGCAGGATGTACCAGGTTGGAAGCAGTAATAAATAATAGTAACTACTATAACATAACCCCTACATTATGGCACTACCTAAGCCGATTCGTCCAGAATATAACACGACTATCCCATCTACCGGTAAGAAGATTCGTTATCAACCATTCAGTGTCAAAGAAGAGAAGGTACTTATCCTAGCAGCAGAGTCAGGTGACATCGATGAAGTGACTAATGCTATTACTAATGTACTACAGAGGTGTGTCACAAGTCCTACTGACTTGTCTGTAGAAGAACTGGCACTCTTTGACATTGAGTATCTGTTCCTGAGAACCAGAGCAAAGTCTGCTGGTGAGACTATTAAGGTTAAGGTAACAGACCCAGAGGATGAGTCTTACTCAGTCGAACACGAGATTAATATTGATAAGATTACAGTTAAGAAAGATTCAGAACACACAGACTTGATTAAAATTAATGAGGATATATCTATCAAGATGAAATATCCTGGCATTAGGTTCTTTGCCGAAGGTATTAATGTAGATGATATGCAGACGAGTATTGAGACTGTAGCTAAATGTGTCGGGCAAATTGTTGTAGGTGAAGAGGTTTACAACAGAGCTGACATGACAGAGGAGGAGATTATTGAATGGTTGGAAAGTTTAACTACTGAACAGTTTACTAAGGTGATGGAATTCTTTAAGACTATGCCAAAGATGTCACACACCATCAAGCTTAAGAATAAGAAAACAAACAAAGACTTTAGTGTCGTTCTGGAGGGACTCTCAGATTTTTTCTGATGGCAATGATGCACAATAGTCTCATTGCCTATTACGAAAGATTGTTTGCTTTCAAGCAGTTTCATGGTTGGAGTGTATCAGAAATCGAAGACTTGCTGCCCTGGGAATTTGAAGTCATGACATCACTCCTTGGTAATTATCTTGAGACAATGGAACTTAAGAAAAAACAAGCCATGGCGAACCAATAAATAATAATAAAAAGTTATGTCGAGTGTCCTTGACAAAATATATAAAAACTCAGAAGAAGTCAAGGACAGAGTAGAGTCTATTGATGATACACTGCAGCGCCTATACAAAACAAAAGCAAAAGAAGATAAAGCAGAAGAAAAAGAGAGAAAAGAGAAATCACTCCGTAGAAAACGAGAATTAAGGAAAAAGAAAAGAGAATCGGCTGATAAAAATAAAGATAAAGGTTTGTTTGGTGCCTTAAAGAAAGAGGACAAACAGAAAGAGTCCAACTTCCTAATGGACATACTTACCGGTGCACTTAGTAGCATTGGGGGATTGCTTACAAATGCAGTAGGGTTGTTGACTTCTGCTCTTACAACTCTGGCTGGACCTATTGCTGGACTACTCACCAGTGCTTTAAGTGGAATTGCTGGAATCATTCCTGGGTTGATGGCATCGGTGCCAGTACTTCTGAAGGGGGCTGGACTTTTAGGATTAATTGTTGGTGGTGTTAAGGGAACCGGCAATTTAAGCAGAAGACTTGGGGAGCTGATGGGTGGTAGAGGAAGAACCAAGACGGGCACTGAGTACACTCGTAATGATATAATAAGTTTACTTGAAAGCAGACTGACTAAAGAAGGTAATAAAGGGGTGAACTATGATGCTGATTTGTATCAAAAAATGATGGACCAAAAAACTAAGTATGTGAATAGATCTAATGTCACCAAGAGTTTGAACGATCAAGTCTATGCGGAGAAAAGGAAACTAGAAAACCTCACAAATAAAATCACAAAGACTGCTGCAGATAAAAAAGAAATCAAAAAACTCAGTAAGAGTATTAAAAAAAAGGAAGACGACTTATTACAAAGCAAAAGACTACTTCAAAGATTGTTTGAAGAACTAAAAGTAACTGACGAGGAATTAGTACAGCAACAGATTACAATAGGGAATAGAGATCCTAATCTCTTACCGGCTCACTTACAAAATGTAAAGTTCAAACAACCAGGTCTAGGACGTAGGCTATCCAACCCCTTCGGTTATCAAACTTACACTGATGTACCAGGTAAACAGACAGGTGGATTTACAGTGCCTGGACACACTACTGGTGACCAACATCCTTACATGCTACCTGCAGGTTCCTTTGTATTGAACAGAAACGCAGCCCAGCACTTCCAGACAGGTGGCAGTCCTAACCTGTCTCCTGTATTATTGGAGTCCAAAGAAAAAGTATTGCTTCCTGGTGACCCAATGATGCCTATGGCAATGATGATGAACGACCTCATGCCCAGGTTCCAGACTGCTCAGACTGGCGGTCATATCGTTGAATATCTAACGGGTGAGCAAGGGCATCCCAACTATAGAGCTGATCATGGTGGACAAAACTACCATGAACACTTGGCGTTCCAAACGACAGCAGGAAGAGATCGAGCCATGGCTCTACTTAGATCCAATGGTATTCAGATAGGTAGTATCAATGACGGGAACCATACAGATGACAGTTATCACTATAGCAATCAAGCTTTTGATGTCCCTGCACACCAGGTACCGGTAGGAGAAGAAGCTAAGCTCTCACAAAAAGTCAGACGCATCCTTAAAGAAGGAGGGTTCTCAGGTATAGGTGGCGGCGGGGGAACTAATACAAATAGCAATAACAGTTTTCAAGAAAACATGGGGGGCATGTTCCAAGGTCTCGGAAACGCTGGCATCTTTGCTAGTACAGTGATGGGTGGTATTGGAGACTTCCTTGGGCAGAAAGTATTTGGTGATGGCTTCTCAATATCAGGACTATTCGGTGGTGCCATGGGAGGTATTAGTAGCTTGTTAGGTATGGGCGAAGGCATTGAACCTGGAGCTAATAGACCCGGCACTGGTCCGGTGGATATGGGGGAAGAAATCAATGAAAAACTAAGAAGGGCAGCGCAATTGGCAATGGATGCTGGGTTCACTAAAGAACAAGCAAAGACCATGGCAGCAATTGCAGGTGGTGAATCATCTTTTAACAACATGGCGCACAACACAAAGGGTGACGATAATTCATATGGTCTCTGGCAGATTAATATGCTAGGAGCGATGGGACCAGATAGAAGAAGGCAGCTCGGACTATCATCCAATGATGAACTCTTTGATCCTGCTACTAATGCCAGAGCAGCTAAGTGGGTTTTTGACCGCCAAGGATTTGATGCTTGGGGTGCATATACAGATGGCAATGCAGGTAAATATATGAATGCAGCTAAGGCAATGGAGCTACAATCTGGAGGTATAACTAGTGTTCATGGCAACCGGTCATCACTCAATAAATCTACAGAAATGATTAGAGCTTTTGGTGAAGCAATAGCTGAGTCCACATCAGCTGAACCTATGGTAATCTATCAAGACGAACCACAATCATCTGTGCATGTAGCCACAGACTCAGCTATTCATCAAACCCCACCTGAAATCTCGACTACTCCCTCTGCGACACCAGCAAAACATTATATGTTCTATGACCTTAACTATGGTCCTGTAGTCTGATGGCAAATAATATCCTAGAATCAGTCTATGGACTGGGTGATGATACTACTCTTAAATCACTCAAGCGTATTGATACGCTGGTTGGCAAGCTCGACACTGAGAATAAGAAAGAAAACGAAAAAGAGAAGAAGGAAAGAAAGCAAGACAAGCTACATCAGAATAGACTTGCTCAACTGGATAAAAGAAAAAAAGGCGATTCAAAAAAAGAACCTATACTTAAAACTCTTCTAGGGGATAAGGCAAAGAAAAAAAATAAATCTAATCCAATGTTGGGGTTGGCGCTACTAGGTCTAGGTGGACTAGCGGTTGCACTTAGCGATGAGAATGTCAGAAAGAAAATCAACAAAAAGAAAGATGAACTACTCGATTACTTGGGAAAAGAGATCAACAAAAAGAAAAATGAGTTGATAGAAAGCATTAAAAAAGAATCAGCGAAAGCACTAAGTGAGGCAATCAACAACATGTTGCCGCCAAGGAATGCACCTAACAAACCTTCACCACAGGGTCCAAACAATACACAGCAAGGTAATACATTCAATAATATGGAGGAAAAATTGGCTGATATAGAGAACATTGAATCAGAAATGGATACTCAGGAACAACTGTATCGCAACTATTTGATCCAACCTGGCGGCAATGATAAAAGTGATGCTGCAATGCGTGACTTTTATTACGATAGTAACCTGATCATCAAAGAGTATGCCGGATATCTAGAGCAACATATCAATATGTCGAAGCAGTTAGATGCCAGAGTGAAACAAATCGAAAATGCTGAACCAGGAACTATTGCTCATGATATGTTGGAGCTACAAATTAAAAATCTCAAAACAAATATTAAAATTAAACAAGGACAACTAACGACGGGTGAGGAGAAAATTAAAGAGATAAAAGAAAAAGAGGCTCGCATGATCGAAAGGGCCAGGAAAGCTAATTCTGGTAGGCAACTCAGTCAATTCGAAGATTATTCTGTATTTGAAGGAAGCAAGTTTCAGACTGGTGGTATTACTGGCAAGAAACCCAGAAAGAATAATGGTGGTGAGATGGAAATGATGATGGACCCTCGTATGCAGGTCCAGTTGAGACAAGAAGGTGGTAAAATTTTCTTGCACTGGGCTGCTAGTACTTACAAAAGTGCATCACCAAAATATCACGCCACTGTACAAGGAGATGGAAGTATTGTAAAAACTAATGACTACGACTCATTTGGGGGAGGACATACCTCAGGAAGAAACAGTGAGGGTGTCGGATTAAGTCTTGCTGCAATGCACGGTGCTCAACAGAATGGTAGCTATGGACAATACCCAGTTAAGAAAAATCAATATGAGAGTATGGCCAAATTGGCTGCACAAATCCTCACAAGCTGGGGACATGATGCATCATATATCACTAAGAGTAATGTGCAAACTCATGCAGAGGCAGCTAATATAGGAGACTCTAAAGGTGGCTACGGTCCACTTACAACAACACCCATTCCTAGAGGAGATTATAGATGGGATTTATGGAAACTCTATGAGAGTGATGCGGAAGGTACGGGCGGACCTAAGATTCGTAACCTCATTCGTAAGTATATGGGTAGTGGCGACTTTGAATTGGAAACTACAGATGCAGATGGGCATACATTACCTTCAGTGCCTGCACCTGCAAGGCAGAAGACATTCATGGAAAAATTACAAGATGCCTTCGGTGCACTGGGCAATGTAGGTATCTTTGCTGGTACAGTATTAAAGGGCATAGGTGGATTCCTTTTAGATAAAATGGGTATTGACCTAAGTGGTCTCTTTGGTATGTTTGGTATGGGTCAGCCACAACAAAAGCAAGAAGGTGGCCTCATTAAAGGAAATGCCAAGGCTATCTATGACAGACTTATTATGGGTGGTATGTCTATCCCTGCATCCAGAGGTATACTGGCTAACATTGGTGTAGAGACTGGGTACACCTATGATCCTAAGACAATGCAAGGAAATGGTGGGCCTGGTCGTGGACTGGTTCAATGGGAGAAAGGTGGTCGTTATGACACCGATAGAATAAACTTAGTAGACTTTGCAAAGTCTAAAGGAACTACATGGGATGATCTCAATACACAGGTAGATTTTATCATGCATGAGATGAATACCCACCCAGAATATATGAGACTTAAGCCAAAGCTCAATGCAGCAAAGTCTACCAAAGATGCAACAGAATTATTTTTAAGAGATTACGAGAAAGCAGGGTCACCACATACAGAAAGAAGACACAAAGTAGGCAATCAACTTGACCAACTTGGATGGAAAGGACCAGCTAAAGTCGGCAGTAAAGTTGGACCAGCTAAGGTAGGCACCGGTAACAAATTACTTGATATGTTTATGGGTAAACAATCTGGTGGTATGATTACACCAAGTAGATCCACCACTTCTAAGCATACAAATTTCCAACAAAACCAACAAACATTTAATCAAAGCAGAGGAGCTGGTAGAAGACAAGTTGTAGTTGTCAGGAGAAGAGCTCCCCAACAACCCATGCAATTACCCACACCTTCACCACCACAGGGTATACTTCCTTCTGGTGGGGTAAATAATATAGCAAGTATCAACGATATGTATTCAGTAGTAGGTATGTCATAATGGCATTTTCATTATCAACACAATATACTATTGAGCTTATTGAGATTGATGGCGAGGATGCCATTGGTTTCTTTGAACAAATTCAAATACACGAACACCTTTATAGTCCCGTTATCACGGGCTCTATTGTGATGTTAGAAACAACTGCCGGTGCGTTCATTGAAAAGAATGGAATAGAGGGCAATGAAAATATTGAGTTTGAATTCAGTAGTGCAAAGAAAGAAACACTAAAATTCAAAGGCAAGCTCAATGGATTAAGAAACAAAGTAGCAGACACTAACCGAATCATATATACCTTTGACTTTACCTCAGAACAAGTAAGAAAGAATGAAACTTCATTCTGCCCCAATGCTTATAAAAATAAAAGCCCAGAGAGTATAGCGCAAGAGATTGTTGAAGGAAAACTAGAAAGCAAAATAGAGAAGTGGGTAGGTAAAGGTAGACCAATGACTTTTATCGGTGGAAACAGACGACCAGTAGATATCATTAGATATATTATCAAGCATGGGATTAGCCAAGAGGGAAGAGCATCGGCAACACCAGATAAAGAAAAGACTGGTGAAGTTAAAGGTACTACTGGTTTCCTATGTTGGCAGACACTAGATGGCTATCGTTTTGCATCTGTTGATGATGTACTGAATGCTAGGGCAGGTAACGACAAAGGTGAGTTTACTTATCGTATCCAAAACAACAATCTTTCACTAGAGGAGGCCACCGAAAGTATTATTATGTACGACTTTAAAGTGATGGGTGACTTTCAATCTAAGTTAAGGTCCGGGGCCTTCGCCCATAAACAAGTAAATTTTAACTTTGATACAGGAGAATTTTCTGAAAAGTTTTATGATGGTAGTGATTTGATGAGCCCCAAACAAAGAGAACAAATTGATAAGACATACACGCGAATCATTACCAACTTTACAAGTAATGAGAGGTTCCAATTGACTTGTGATAAAGCTCAGGACTATCAATGGGATCAAAACAACCTATCAATGTCGCAAAATATTGCTAGACAGAATACATTTGACGACCAGCATGGAAACTTTACACTTTCAGCGCAGTTCACTATGAAAGCAGGCGACTTTTTTGAGGCAAAGATACCTAAATTTAAGAACGAGGGTGACGCTGGGTACGAAAAAGTAACCTCTGGTCGATATATCATCAAAGCTGTCACCCATCATATCAATAGCAACGGCGCAGCATACACCAAAATATCAACCGTCAGGTCAACCAAACAACAAGACGATAAGAGGTCAAGAAAGTCATGAGTACACCATCGCCCAATGTAACAAAAAACTTTTTTGGTAAAGATAAATTTGCACCATTCATAGGTCAGGTTGAGGATGTCAATGACCCTAAGATGTCAGGTAGAGTAAAGGTCAGATGTCTCGGTTGGCATCCTAAAGAAAAATCAGGAGAGAATGGATTATCTACAGACGAATTACCATGGGGAAGAGTGGGTATGCCTGTCACTCATGCACAACAATCCCGTATTGGTGGTAAACACGGACTCTTAGCTGGCTCTTGGGTGTTTGGATTTTTCTTGGATGGTGAGGATGCACAAGACCCCATGGTGATTAGTACCTTTAACTTTACATCCAATGCATCTGATGGGGACAACAGACAAAAAGATATTGCTAAAGATGGCAAAATAAAAGACGAGGTAGATGGGTATACAAAAGGCGAAGCTGGCCAAGAAAACCAACCCCATAGCTCAAGCAGAACAGCAGCAGAAAATAATAACAGCAGAGACTATTCCGATAGTACTGACGGAGCTGGCGATAATGTGACATCTGATGCGGAGGGACCATGTGGTAAAAGACAAAGTGTCGCATCAAAGATAAGAGAAGGAGAAATGAAAACCCAAGATGCCCCTGAGGGACAAAAGTATAAAGTTCCAGCAAAGGATGGCCTCTGTGGTTCAATTCCACATGCAAGAAGTGACATTCAACAAATGATAAGTGAGATGTTACCATCTGAATTATCCAGGTTTGTCTATAATGATGTCGTATGGAATGTATTCACAGGCAATTACATGGACCTTAATGGTATCATGGCCAAACTATCCATGGATATATGTTCAATTTTAAAGATGGTAATCAATTCATCGAAGGCAGCGACCAATGAATTAAACAGACTGAGACATGCAAACAGTTTACAAGAGGTGCTTGACCGAGTAGGAAATCTTAAAGAAATTATAGACGGACAGCAACAGACACAAGATGATTTCTTTAATGGAATATTTCAGAGTACACTGATAGACATCTTATGTTCACTCATTATGAATATGCTACAAGCTATGAATAATGGTGGCCAAGGAAATGATGGAGACAACTTGACAGGGGATATCGGTGCCAACCCAAATACTCCAATCTTTAATCCTGATGCATTGTGTATTGCTGATAGTATCATTGATAACATTAATACTATCACTGAGGATATCACTGAGCTCGCACAGCAGGCAGCAAGTGATCCTGAATTAGATGAGTTTATGTCATACATCAGTTCAATCTTGGGTGGGTTAAGTGCAATTATGCAGTTCCCATTGATACAAAAGTATGCTCAACACCGCCAAATACATAACAAAGCGGGGGATATGTCACAGGCGCAGTCGACCAAGGAGATAGGGTGTAGATTAGAAAGGATGTTTGACACAGCAGAAGGCTTTATGGGGTCTCTGATGGGCTTTGCAGGCGGAGAGGGAATCAATGCCGGCTCTACCGGTAGTGGCTCATCTAACTCCTCAGGCAGAGAGAGACTAACACAAGTAGATTTTGGTGGCATTCCTGTTGGCGGGCTTACACACGGACAAAACAATTTGTTATGTGACGAAGCTACTAGTATAAAAATTCCTGATGGAACAGATTTTAATCCCGACTACTACGACTACCCTGGCAAAGACTTTAGTAATATTCCTGTTGTTACATACCCAGCTGGAGAAAGAGGTGATGTCATTTCTATCTCACTACCTAGTCAAGACAAAGTATGTGCTAAAAACTTTATTAATGGCACACCCAATCAAGCAGTTGTTTTGAATAGTGGAGAGAAGTATTTCTTTAATAATAAAAAGAACAACAAACTCGCATTCCCATCTGTTTATATAAGAGGATATCAGGGCAATCCTGTTCCTGTGGTAGACAGAACCAGTGGTGAACTGGTAGCAGTGCTTACTAATTGTCAATCCTTCTCACCTAACTTCCCGAGTGTTCCAATCAATATCATTCCTGACAATTCTGAGATTGGAATTACAACAGACGACCCCAATTATGACATCGTGTTGGGTGGATTCCTTATCTCAAACACAGGAAGAGGATACTGCAACCCAAGTATTACTTTGTATGATAGAGACAGGCAGTCTGACAGAAATGCAGAGGTCAAACCTGTTATAATGAATGGTAGAATCGTTGATGTAGAGATAATAAATAATGGTACAGGCTTTAAGCGATTGCCTGAAGTTTTTATTACTGACGACTCCAAATCCTGCGGCACTAGTGGTGGGTATGGTGCGAAGTTATATCCAATTATGTCTGTGGTACCCAGACCAAATGCAAAACCTCTACCTATCACAGTACAGATGATTTATTGTCCCGCGAAAAATCAGAGGAACCTTTACTAATATGTCAAAGATTAAAGATGACAATCAAGAGTATCAATATTCCTTACCTTTTGTCTCACCCAGTGGTCACGAGTTCACATACTATGATACACCAGACAATCAACGACTACTTATTAGGCACACATCTGGTTCTCACATCGAGTTCAAAGCAGACGGTAGTATATTCCTTAAGTCAATCAAAGATATACACACTCACGGTAGTGTAGTATCCAAGACATCAGAGGTAGAAAAAGGATCAGAAGCCACTACCTTAAGGTATGATGCAGACCTTAATCTAGTAGTCACTGGTAGGTTACGAATCGGTTGTAATGAACTAGACATCGAGATAGGAGATGCTGCCAGAATTAAGGCGGGTACAGACTTTGTCGTCAGTGGAAATAATGTTATCAACAAAGCAACGGAGAGTATCTCTCTAGAAGCAACTAAATCTATCTACACTGATACCAAAGAGGAACGGAAGAGAGTAGTAACACAAAGGTCAGAGATAGGCACACAGGAAGATGCAGGACAAGGCGGTCTTAATGTGATGAATGTATATGGCAATACAGTTATTAAGAACGAAGACCCTAATGGTGGTATCACTATTGCATCAAGAGGTTATCTTAACCTAGTATCAGGTCAGGAAAGAATTGATTTAGTTGGTGACTATAAGTATGAGAACTTAGTTGCAGAACAGATAGGAACCTGGACACAAAAAGTGAAGAGACCACAAACACCAGGACCAATGAATGTATCCCAACCTGGTGGCGATTATTACTTTATGTCTGAGTCTAGTGCAGCATACTCATACGCACAACAACAGGTGGATCCAAAGTATGTGCCCTATGGTTATGTGGAGGAGGTTGTAAATGGTAATTTTGTAAGTGATGTGTTGATAGGTAACAGAGAAGACTACACCAGGATTGGTGCATACACACAAGAGGTTGGAGCAATAAGAGAACGCAGAGTAGGTGGAGCAGAGAGAGTAACTATAGGTGGAATACAAACCATTAGAGCAAACAAAATCTTCCTAAACTAATGACTGGAACACCTATGTCGACATCAGTAAGATATGAATATGGCATTGAAAATATACCTGTACCTAGTGGTTCCACTGAAGATGGAAGTGGATCTTGGTCAAGTGTAGAAATTAATATTGATGAAGGATACTATGAACTGAATGGGTTTGTTATTCAGACAAGATACTATTATGATACTATTACCACAACCACAGATCCAAACACAGGGAACACTACTGAAACAAGGGTTAGATCCTATCCAGGTTTTACATTAGTAGATCAGAAACTAGAGAAAACTTCACCTGATAGAGTTGTATTTACTACAGATACAGGAGAAGAACTCTTTACTGCAGAACCAGGAACCTATGGTACTGCAGTGTCAGGTATTGTAGATGGTACAAGGTATGATTACTTTAGAATCTTTGACAGAACAGAACTACACTGGTTGCCTAGGATGTCACCTAACAATCAGGAGTATATTATAAACAAAAGAATACCTACTGACCCTGACCCTACTTGGGACAGACCAAGACCTAAACAAAACCTTGATACTATCAGTAGATTCATACCAGATGAAAGAGAATCTATAACAATAACTTATACAATTACTAATAGTATCAGTGGATTATTTGGTCCAGGTCTAGGTGCACCTACTGAGATGGTAGCGACAGAAACTATTACTCAAACTGTGTATCAACCCACTGAAGATTGGGGAGCAAAGTTACAGGCAATACTTAGTAGATGTTATTTCACAAGGAGATTATACCATGTAAGTCTGTATAATGATGACTTCCCAAGGATGTATAATCCAGAAGGAAGACAGAGAGGAGCAAATAGGAATGAGGTGTTTGACTTAGAAGGTAACCTTGTACTTACAGAATCATACAATCAGAATGGTGATTATGTTGGAGAAACAAGGGAACCTATCTACCCACAAATAGGAGAGGCAACTACAGAGGTGAGAAATGGTGAGGTGGTATCAGTTAATGTAACCAACTCAGGTAGATACTACCCTCAAAGTTTCTATGTGAAGTTTACTGATGTTACTTACACATCTGGAGGAAGAGCACCCATTGCAATTGCTCATGTCAATCCTATAGTGAGAGAGGAAGGAAGAGAAGTAGAAATAATTAATGATGAGGGTATCCCTATCAGACAATTCAGATTAGGAGCACTGAGAGGAGGAGAGATCAATAGAATAGAAGTTGTAAATGGAGGAGAAGGTATACTAAATGAACCTAATATCAATCTTGGTTCTAAGGAACTAAGTAATAGTATCACCAACTATGGTGAAGAGTTTTCATACAATAGAAGTAGATCACCCCTAATACCAGTAGAAAATAGAACACCAGATGATTAATTTATTAATGAGTTCTAAAGGAGAGTTTCACTTCCTTGATAAAGAACTAAACACTGTTAAGTTCAGTGACTACAGGGACATCCCTAAGGACTTTGAGTTCTCACATGTAACTAAGTTCTTACCAGAGATTCCTCCACCACCCCATACACTTCAACAACATGAAGAGATTCATGCATGGAGTGAACTATTCAATGAACTAATGGAGAAAGAACGTGCCAGCAGCAACTAGGATAGGTGATGCAGATGTGCCACATTGTTCAGGAATGGTTAGAGCAGAAGGCAGTGAAGATGTGCTTGTGAATGGTATACCTTGGAGTAGGTTAGGAGATAATAATACCCCACACTTACTACCAGGTGACCCCTGTCCATCACACTCCGCGCCCATTGCAATGGGTTCCAGAACAGTGTTTGTGAATGGTAGGGGTGCTGGTAGGATAGGTGACTCTATTGCTGGTTGTACCTCTGTTGCAGAGGGTTCAAGTGATGTGTTCGCAGGTGGTTAGTCGTAACGAGAGAAACCTTTTGCTCTTGATACTTCAATAGTTTTATCAAACTTATCTTTAAATGCTCCACTCAGGGTGTGGTCAATAACAAACACATTAGTATTCTCCAACTTATACTTGAGGATAGTAAGTAGACATTCCTTACCTACCTCATCAAGAGAAGAGGAGAATACCTCATCTAACATCAGTAGGTTTGTAGATACACTATTCTTCATCTTACCTACCTCACGCCAGGTCATAAGGAGTGCTAGGTCAATACGCCCCTTCTGCCCCTCAGAGAAGGAACCATAAGAGAAGTTCTGGTGTAGGGGTGATGATACACTCTCATTGAACTCTTCGTCCAATACAAAGTGAATGGGGAGGTCTAGGTCAGTGAGGTATTTGCGGATGAGTTTGTTCATCACAGGTAGATATTTCTTGACAATCTGTGCCTTGATACCACTGTCCTTGAGTAAGTTTGATACTACATCATGCTCATGTATCTGTGACTGAGCTTGGCATAATTTATCTCTGAGGTCCGTGAGGTCTTCTTCCATCATCTCTAACCTACCCATCTCTTTATCTACAGAAGTAGTGTCAGCGATGAGAGTATTCATCTTCCTATTCATTCTACTCACCTCCAACTGGTGAGACTCAATCTCAGTCTGAAACTTCATGATAGAAGTTTGAAGTGACTGTACATGTTTCTGTCTATTGGATGCCAACTCCAACTTATCCTGGTGCTCTGTCATACGAGACTGAGCATCACCTACTGCATCACTCAACTCCTTTATCAATACATTATTCTTTTCTAATGCACCATCTCTAATCTCATCTGTAATGTCTTGACTACAGGTGGGACAGGTTTCATTGTCCCTAAAGAAACTAGTTTCCTTATCTGTTCTCTCTATCTTGTTCTCTAGTTTAAT
>WLWF01002158.1_pt1 | contig 14711 bp, 19 predicted proteins | sample 6718331 | NCBI WGS metagenome assembly WLWF01 (sample SAMN12718692, study PRJNA515312) | sponge metagenome | isolation source: marine sponge | host: Mycale hentscheli | place: New Zealand: South Island, Marlborough, Capsize Point | collected 2003-05-01
AAGAATATGATAAGTTAAAAGAAAAACAACATTATATTACTGATAAAGATTTAATTTCTTGTATAGATAAGATAGAAGAATTAGTTAGAGCATTAAGAAAACATATAGTAAGGACAGAAATATGACAGATAAAATTGTAGGATTAAATGGACAACCAGTTAAACCATTAGATGGTGTTTACCATTTAAGACTTTGTTTAGTAGGTTCAGATGATATTGATATTAAAAATGTAGAAACATTTGGTATAGCAGAGGATGGTTTCTTTATGGTGAAGTCTTTATCTAATAAAAGATTTCCTATCTTTATGACTAATCCTGTTAGAATAAAAACTATTGAAACATATAAAGATGGTCAAGAACCTTTAACAAAACTTAGTGCAGAAAAAGGTGATGACGACTTTCTTGTAGACTTACTTAGAAAGAAACATGAAGACCAATCGAAAACTTAAACAAAAGAAAAGAGTTAAAAAGAAAGAAGCTTACTTGATGAGTTTCAATTTACTTATTAATAATCAAGGACAATTTATAACTGAGTTGTCTAAATATCCTATGGATAAAATAACAAGCCATTTCAAAAAAGAAAATGCTGGTGTAATTAAAGCTTTGTTAAGAGAGTGCGATGCTAAATTTAGTATTCTGTCTGAAGACTTAGAGAAGATTGCTTCAGATGTTTTTCATTCTTAAATTATTTCTTGTTCAAAACAACTATATTTAGTTGCTAATTTAGCATCATTAACATCTTTAATTGTTTGTGTATCTAAAAGTTCTTTAGATATTTTTAAAGCTGCTACAGTACACTCTTTCCATGAATCATAATGAGTTTGTATTTGTACTGGTGGTAAACATTGATTGTTTACAAATGAGCATAAACTTATTGCTAATATAAATTTCATTTCTTTTTCTTTCTTTTACATTTGCATCTTGGTGCAGTTAAATTACTAATCCATTGTAACATATTATCTAGCTTTCCAAAACACTTATAAAAAAATCTATCTATCATTCTAATATTAATTTTTTAATTGATTTTTCACCTATATATATTTCAGTTTCTGCCTTTGATTTTATACATTGATACTCAACACTTTTAGAATTATTACCACGCATTGCAATTCTTTTTCCTTTTAAACATTGCGACATACTGTCTTGTATTCTATGTTCTTTAATCTCACCATTAACAATCATTAATAAAGCTACAACTATCTCAACCATGTCCATTACCATTTGCTCTAACTTTATCTTTTAAATTTTCAATATCTTCTAAAGCTTTTTCTAATTGTTTAGTTACAAATTCTATGTTAACTTTATTATGCATCATATCTTCTATTCTTTTTTCAATCTTCTCAACTGTCTTATATAAATCTTCTAGCAACATAAACTGTTCTTGGTCAGTCGGCAACTGCTCAGATTTTTTAAGCAAGTCTGCTTGAAATAATTCTCTTGATGTTTCTAATGATGTTAATCTTGCTGTTACTTCTGTATAAGCAAACACACCCATTGCAACAGCAACTACAATACCAATCATATTTTTAATTGGCATACTTACTGATGTCTTATCACTTACTTTCATATTAATCCTTTGGTATTGGTAGTATTATTTCTTTATCTGTATCTTCTGTTAAATATTTTGGTATTACTAATTTCTTTTTGTTAGTTATAAATTTATCTCCCATTAAAGTAATATCAGGATTTTCTTTTTTATAATTATCTTTTAATTCATCCCAATGACTTTTATCATTTTCAGGTCTAGTGTTATCTCTTGCAGGAGTTACACCTCTACATTTAGATACTAATAAATTAAAATTAGAATTAAGTGCTAGACTAGGATTGCTGTTAACCCTACCACACATCTTCATTAACTCTAGTTGTTGTTTGATTGCTACATTTTCTTTTGTAGTTTTACAATCTGTACCTAAATATTTTCTAAAAGTTATACTAAAATTTTGTGAATCATTATCATAATCATTTGAGTTATAAGTATGATAATCTTGTGTATTATTTCTATCTTCAATACGAAAGTCTACTTCTCCACATCTTACACCATACTCATTAAGATATTCGTTTCGAGGATATGCAGGTTCTACAAACAATGCTAGTATAACCATTGCTAAAATTAATATCCCTGTAAAATAATAATTCATCCTGAGAACCTCCATACATTACCTATTTAAATCCTTAATGTCGTAGCTGTGTTCTCTTACTTGGTCTGCTAGTTGTCTATATAAATTTTCTGCCATTTGCCATGTAGCTTCAGCAGAAGAAAGTCTAGTATTAATATCTACTAATTCTTTTTTAACAACAGATAAATCTCTTTCAAGATTTGTTAGTCTTTGTTCATTTGAATTAATAGTATCTGTAAGATTAACAATATAACGAACACCTGTAAATGTTCCAACAACTAATGAAGCAACAATAGGAACCATTACAATATTTTTTTTTAATAATTCTGCGATGTTCATTTCTTATATCCTAATCCTGTTTTTCTATTACCATATAACTTTTGCCATGACCAACTTGTTAAGTAAGTAGACCAATGATAAATAAATAATACTATATGTTTCATACTTTTTCTGCTTTCTTATCTTTGTTAATACCTTTTTTAATTATATAATCTTGTGTACCATTAGCACCTGTCTCAACTTCTTTCTTTAAGTTTTTAAACAGTTCCATTTGTTTCTTATCTTTGTTTATCTTTTCAACATAAGCATTAATAAGTTTAGTATCTCTCATTATTTTTTAACTAATGAACCACCAAAGTATAAACCAATAATAGCTGATACTAAGTTAGTATCTAATGGTGTAATAACAAAACTATTAGATGATAGTGTTACCCATTTCATTATTTCTTTTTCTGGTATAAAGAAAAATGAAGGTCTAAATTCTAAATAACCTACAATCACACTTGTATCTGGTGATAATATAGGCATAAGTTTTGGTAATAGTACTATAGCAAATACAGCAGTCAATGCTATAATTCTTCTAGTCCATTGGAAACCTTTGTTATCATATTCTCTAGCTTCTTTAAAACCTTGTTGTTGTACTTCTGCTCTTTGTATAAGCATCTTTTGTTCTGCTTGTTTTGCTTTTATGCTTTGCGACCATATACTCATTACTCCTCCGAGTACTGTAGACCCTAGCATTGTTATCATTTCAAATGGCATTTATATCTCCTTTTTTTTTAGTGCTTCCATTTTAATTGCATTCGCAACATCTTCCATTCTTTTAGCAACACCTGAACCTGATTTAACTGCTGCTTTATATTCAGCATTATTTAAAAATTCTACTGATGCTTCTTTAAATTTACCTTCATTAATTAATCTAATAGTTTTAGGACTACCTGATAATGAACCTCTATACCATGATGATACTATATTCTTTTTTAAATTATTAGATAAACTATCAAAGTTTTTAATATTTTTTTTAGTTTGTATTAATTTTAATTTAATATTATTTTTTAAATCTTTCATGGCTTTCTCTTCAGAAACCATTCCACCTTCTTTATTATCTTTATTATAAAAACCATAGCCACTTGTAATAAATTCTTCATCTCCTAATCTATAATTTTTAAAATACTTTTTACCATCAACAATAATAACTTTACCTGTTCCTTCATACTTTTTAATTTTATCAACATAGTTATTTACTTCATTATCTATATTTGCTGTTGCTCCTGTTGCAGCTATTACTGCAGCACTAGCCATTGTAGTTAATTTCTTTTTATTCATAGGTTTTTTTTCTATTACTTTTTCATTTTTAAAATTTAAATCATAATTTAAATTATCTCCAACAATATATTTATCATTGTTTGTAAGTTTACTATTATCTTTTGTAATAACTTTAACACCTTCTAAATTAGATAAAGCTAAATCCCCTGTTGCATATTTTTTTCTTTTAATAACAACACCTCCATCAGAAAATTTTTTAGGTTTAATTGTATTATCAGTACTATCTACATTATTTTTACCATATGTTTTAGTTACTTCAACACCACTAAACAAATCCATTATCCATTTTCTATAAGTAGGTAAAGGAACAATCTTATCTAAAAATCTTTTCATTGCTTTATCAGTATCTCCTACCAAAGTATCTTGTATAACTTTTCCAATATCAGTTGCAACACTAGCTGCAGGAAAAGGTATAAACCATGGTTGTTGTGAACCTGGTCCAGTTAATCTTCCAACAGCTAATTCAGGAAGTATACCTGACATTCCTGATAATCTTAAAGCTTCAGACCACCATTTATCTTCATTATAAGCAGGGTCAGTTATAACTTCACCATGTTTAGCAATTTCTCTTAACATTTGAATACCACCATATACAGGTAAAGCAGCTAATAATTTTACCATTTGTCTAGCTTCACCATTTTCAATTCTTTGCAACATCTTATTTGTTTGTGATGATTTAGCCATAGCCCAAGAAGTAAATTGACCCATTAATCTAACCCAAGGATTTCTACTTTGAGCAAATAATAATCTATTTTGTACTTGAGGTATTAAAGCATCTCTATTTGCAGCAAGAATACCTGATTGATTTAATACTTTATTAACTGCTTTATTTGCAACAGCTTCATCAAAACTACTAAATGAACCTAATTTTAAACCATCTTGAACATCAATACTATATCTATTTAAATCTCTAACTAATTTTAATCCTTTACCAGAACTTAAACTTTTATTACCATTAGCACTAACAAACTTAGCTAATTTATTTGCACTTGTATAAGCATCGACTGCTCCAACATTATATGCATATCTTCTAGCTAATCCAGTTAACCATTGAAGACCCATAATTTTAAAACCCCATTCGTTTACTTTTCTTAATGGACCCATTTTACCCATAACATTTGCTGCTTGAGTAGCATCATCAAATTTTAAAACTGCTTCTTCTCCCATGACAGTTCTAGCAGTACTTTTTTTATCTATTTTACTACCTGTTTTTTGTAACCATCCACGAATTTCATCTGATAAATTTAAATTTAAATTTTTAGCTACACCTGTTTCTCTTGATTGAGTAAATCCTGTTCTTAATGCACCTTTAAAGAAAGATGTAAAATTAGCTGAGTTAGAAAAAGGTTGTACTACATCACCAAGTGATGCAATAGTAACTCTATCTAGCATATTTAAATTAGATATTGTTGCTAATGTACCAGCTATTGATTTACTAACACCTAATTGTTTTGTACCATATCTACCAAAATAACCATCAATAGTATTAGTTACTAATCTTATTTCAGTCAAAGCTTTAGCTTTCCAATTCTCTTGTGTAATTCCAAATTGTTTTCCTACAGCATTTTCATATTTTTTCATTATGCTATCAATATAAGGTTTTAACATTTGTCCTTTATTACCAAATTTTTCTGAAAAAGCAATTGATTTCATAGAACGATTATATAAATTAAATAATACATCATTAGCATTATTTACTAAATAACCATTTTGTTCTAAAATTTTTTCTACTTTAGCATAAGGTCCTTCAAGTATTCTAGCTTTTGTAATGTGTTCACTTAAAGGATTCTTTTTTAATACTCCTAATTTTTTTGAAATACCTTGAACATAATTATCTATATCTAATTGATTAACAATAGTATCATCTTGATTTAATAAACTTTTTGAAAATGACATTGCACTTTGTTTTGCTTGTTTATCATTTTTACCTAAACTTTTAAATATACCTATTATTACTTTTTCAAATTCTTTAGGGTTTTCTTTAATTTTTGAATAATCATATACTCTAGGAAAATAATTTTTTATTTCCATTAACTTACCACTTTTTTCATTTAAAGAAAATATACCAGCTTCTTCTCTTAATTTTTTAAAATCAATTAATTCTTTTTCTAATTTACTTGCAAGAGTATTAACTCTATTAGTTACATCCTTTCCTCCAATTTTAAATACCTTTTGTTTTGAACCTCTAATAATTGATAAAGCTGCTGCTTGTTCGTTTAAAGAATAAGGTCTATTAACATTAGCTGTTCTTAGTTGCCATTGCCTTAATAAATTATCTGCTCTTTGTGTTATAGAATTTTTTGCAACAGAACTATCTATTCCTTCTAATAATTGTAATCCTATTTTTTCAGTAGAACCACCAATTGATGCAAGTTTAGTTGAAGTAGTAGTTGATGTTAACTCTCTAACTTTTTGAAAAGCATATTTAGTACCATCTCTATATAATAAATTTTGTATTTTACTTTTAGATGTACCAGGTATAACTTTACTAGCTTGTATTCCTTTAGATATACCTCCTAATGAAGCACCCACTAACATCCATCTACTTAAATTAGCATCATCAGGACCCCAAAGTTTTCCAAAACCATAAGCAGTTGCAGCACCCATTAAAGGTCTAATACTTGCTGATAAAACTACTTGAGCAGTTTTTTCTGTTAATCCTTTTTGTTTCCAAAGTTTTTCTAAAAATAAAACATCTCGTTTAACAGTTTCATCTATTACTTTTTTAGAAATAATAGAATTTTTTTTCCATAATTCTGTTTGTGCTTTATCAAATGCTTTTTGTCTAGCTACTTCAGCTTTTTCAATTTTTAATATTTTATTTGAAATACTTTTAGTAGCTTTCTTTTTATCTATTAAACCAATAACATCACTTTTAATAAGTTTTCTATCTGCTTTTAATTTAGCTATATCATTATCTATTTTTAAAACAGACTTATAAAAAACTTCTTGTTCTTTTGATTGATTTCTAATTAATGTTTGAGCAGTTGTTTCAGATTTTTTAAGTTGAGTATTTAATTTTAAAAATTCTTTATCACCTGCTATTTTTTGTAAAGCTTTCCATTCAGCTTTATTAACACCAAGTTGTGCTTGAGTTTTACCATCAACTACTTGTATAATTTGTGCAATCTTTCCTTTATCAGCTTTAGGTAATAGCTTACCTATAATTTGAAAAGCTTTCATAGATGCAGGTCCAAGAACTCCAGCTAATGCTCCAGCTTGTGCAACATCTTTTGGATTAGCTTTACCTGTTGTAGCTAAGTTATCAAATAGTTTATCTAATGAAACAGTACCTGCAGATAATCCAGCTACTTTTGCCATAGCTTTAAATCCTTGTTGTCTCATTGACATTGCTCTTCCCCAAGGAGTCATATACATAAAAATATAATAAGGGTCAACTAAAAAAGTAGCCATCTCTGCAGCAAGTACTTCCATATCTTCATCATACTTACCACCTCTAAATTTTTCATGTCTATTATATAAATCTGCTCTTTCATTTGCAGCATTTTCTAATGCTACTTCTTCAAATTCTTTATTAGGGTCAAACGCAGCTTGAAATCCTGCTTTCGCTACACGAAATACATTTCCAAAAAACATATTTTGTTTATCTAAACCATAAGCAATTTTTTCTGCAGTAGTAGGTTGGTTAGTACCAACAATAAACTCTCTATTTATTTCTGTATTATTACTATCACCTGTATATAAAGATGATATTTTTGTAGATTGTAAATTTGTTTTAGGAGTTGTAGTTGTTAATTGAACACCATCTAAATTTGATAAATTTAATTTATTATCAATAGAAGTAGTTTGTACACCTTCTAAATTAGATAAAGCTAATTCATTAGTTACTTGTGTATTTTCTTGAGAAATAGAAGGAGTAGTAACACCCTCTAAGTTAGAAAGACTTAGTTCGTTTACTTCAGCCATAATTTTTATTTACTTGGTGAATAGTTTGTAAATTTATTAATTGGAAAAGCTATATTATATTTATCCATAATTTCTTGACCACTCATTTTATTTGGTAAGATAGCTTTTATAGATTCTAATGTTTCAAAATATCCTGAAGCATTTCCTATACCTACATCTGAAGGTTTAATTTTTTTAATTTCAGTTTCATTAGCAACTTTTTCCATAGCAGAACCATCACCTGTCATTGCATCTTCTTGAACTGCAGGAATAGAAATTTTATTAGCTTCTAATATTTTTTTATTTTTTTCTGTTAAAGGTACACTTTCTTCTTTACCATTAATAGTTACAACAACAGTTCGTACATTACTATAATCATTAGTTATTTTTCCTGAAGATAATTCTTCTTGTTTAATATCCATAGTAGATTTACCAGTAGCAGTATTATCTGCTTGTCCTGTTGAATCTTTTTCTTTTTTTGCAGTAAGACTAGGATATAATAATTCACCTTCAGAATTAGTAACATCTTTTAAAGACATAGCAATAAATGTTCTTGCATCTTTAGTTAACTGATTAGTACCATTATTATCTCTTTCTAATTGTCTTTGTAAATAATTAATATTTTCTTCTAGAGTGCCACCTTCAGTTTGCATTCGTTCACTTGCTGTATTAACAATAAAATTCCTATAAACTTTACCAACATCTTTTCTTAAATCTTTATTAATTTCTATATCAAAACCTTTTAATTTATTATTATTAATATTTATAATTGAATTAGAAGGTACAACTAAAGCAGTAGATGTTTTTTTAAATAAATTTTTTAAACTTCCACCATTTAATACTTTACCATCTGCCATCCATGAACCATATTCTTCTATATGTCCTTTAGCAAGTTCAAATCTTTTATTAGCATTTAAATCAATTTTACTTTTATTATTTCCTGTTACTGCAAAAGTATCATTTACATTTACATCATCAAGAGAATTGTTTATTAATGATTGAATAGTTACATCAGCATTAATAATAGAAGATTTTGCTGTCATGTTTTTATCTTTATCTATTTCAAAAAAATCTTTTGTTTTAGCATTAGGAATTAAAGTTAATACTGTATTAGCAAATTGATTATTATATTCTTTACTTGAATAATCTACTTCTTTTGCTTTTGTTATTTTTTCTTCAAAGTTATCTTTATAAGATTTAGGAATAAATACTGAATCTTTACTATCTGCAAATACTAATTCAGAAGATTCACCATCTGAACTTTCTACAATTTTTTCTGCTGTATTAGATGCATCTTCATTATTAGTTTTAACTGAAGCACTATCAATAGTATTAATAGTTTTTTTATCATCTTCCATATCAATAGTTAAATTTGATATCTCTTCTTTTTTCTTACCTAAAATAGCATTAACTAATGAACTATCATTTTTAGCATTTTTTAAAGCAGCAGAATATTTATTTTCAATTTTCTCAAGAGATTCAAGATAATTACTTTCCATAGTATTTCTAGATTTAAAATCAATATTACTAATAGAAGTTTTTAAGTCTGGATTATTTCCAACATTTTTAACATAAGCATTCCATACTGTAGGGTCAGATTCAGCACCTAATAATTGTGCTTTCTTTTTAGTTACCCAATCAATTCCATGTTTAGCTTCTAAAAAAGATAAACCTAATTGAAAAGTATCTACTTTACCTTTATCTGCACCATCTTTATAATTAAAACCACCAGTATTTAATTTTGTACTAACAGCAGTTAAGCCATCATATTTAGTTTTATTTTTATCATAGTTATTTAAATCATATTCATACTTAGATTTTTTCATAGCAATGATAGCATCTCGTTTAGCTTTTAATTCTTCACCACGAATAAGTAAATTTTCTTTTGTATTCTTTTTATCAGCTTCAATAACACCATTACCAAAAGCCATTGCTCCATCTAATATACTAAATGCCATTACTTATTCTCCTTTATTTTTTCTATTTTACCTGGTAATTCTTTTTTAATTTTTGATAATAAACTAGGTGATACACTATCTTCTGAAGGTTCATCAAACTCTACAATTTCTTCTGTAGATTTAGGTTGTTCTGCTTCTCCTTCATCTTCATCATCCATTTCAACTGGTTCAACATCATCATCATATATTGCACCATCAGGGTCATCTTCTTCACCTTCATATAAAACATAATCTTTAATATCTGCATAATCAGCTATTGCTATTAATAAATAAATTGTAGGTTCAGCTAACATTAACATTAAATCAGGAGTATATAAACCTTTACTATAACCTCTATATAAAAGAACTTGTGCTATTTGGTCTAAAGGAGTTTTATCATTAATTAAATCAATTAATGGCATTAAGTTATCTTCAGCAGTTAGTTCTAAATATACAGCTTCCATAGCTTCATCTTCTTCAATATATTGAGGAGGAGTTTCCCATTGCTTTGGCATATCAGGTGAATTAGTTAAACTTTCACCTGGAGTTGGAGCATTAAAAGGATTTATGTTTGCTTCTTCAAATTGTGTTGTATTTATTTTTTCAGCCATTATGTTCTGTACTTTCTTACTTTGTTTGCTATACCTTTCGGTTGTTTTACAAATTGTTTACCTTGTGCTTTACCTTTTCTTTTAGCAGCAGTTGTTCTTGCATACTCAGAAGAAGATAAACTTTTTATTGCTGCACTTGGTAAATATCTTTCGCCTGTTTTACTTGAGGGTTTACCAGACTTTGTTCTCCATTTTTGTTTACCCCAATTTTTTAAACTTTGTTGAGATTTAGCTAATGCCATTTCTATACCTTATGTTTTTTCTGCACTTCAAATTTAGCTGATAAACTAGCACCTTTATGAGGTACAAACTTACCAGTATGTTTCATTAACTTATAATTATTCTTTCCTTTTTTCATCCAATGAAATCCTTGAGGTGCTTTTATATTTTTATCTGTCATTATGATTTATAACCTCCACCAGCTTTCTTATAAGCTTTAGCTAGAGCTTGTGCTTTTCTTGCACTCCATTGTCCAGCTCCTGTACCATGTGAAGCTTGTGATTTTATTCTATTAAATATTTTTTTTCTCATTGTTGGTTTTGTATAATTACCTGCTTTATTAACAGCCATATTTTTATTTCCTTTTTATTTTTTAAAAAAAGTATTATGATGTATAATACGATTCTCCACTATTAAGTGCATTCATATTTTGATGATATGTTAATATTCTATTTGCTGCATCTTGACCATAAACTTTTGCAACTAAACTACCACCTTGAGAACCTTCTATATCAGTTCCACCATAACTAGACATAGCCATATCAATTCTACTTGTATCTAAATTTAAAGGTAAATCAGCAGGTTGTCCTTGTGGAGTATCTCCACTAGGTGCTAAAATACTTTTAGTTAAATTTTTTAATTTTTTTGCATTCTTTTGAAAGAAATTTTTAGTAGCTGGTTGTTTACCAAATGTTTCATTACCAGTAAAATTATAAGTACCTGCAACTCTATCTCTAGCAGTACCTAAAGTATAATCACCAGTTTTTGCTAAATCAGGTATCTCTGTTGTAATTTTATATTTACCTGTACTTGCACCATAATAATCCATATCTCCAGCATACTCCATAATTTGATTACTATAACTTGAAGCTGCTTTATTACTTTCTACAAATGAACCAATTTGTTCATCATTAATATAAGTATCCATTTCTAAAGCTTTGTTTTTAATATCAGTAAACATTCTTTTTGCATTTGTACCAAAACCATCTAGTCTAGTTTTATAAGCATCATTAATTACATCTGATACAATTGTGTCAGCTTGAACACCAGCAGCATTAGTTTTAGTAAACCATCCACCAGATTTAGTTAAAGTTTGGTCACTTATCATAGAAGCATCTAATGTTCCTCTTTTAATAGCAGCAGCAGCATCGGTACTTGTCATAGTACCAACTCCATCCATATCATAAAATTTTACAGTACCTTCTTTAGCTGTTCTAAATTTAGGAGTTACTGATTTTAATTTTTCTTTAGTTGCAGTATATAATCTTTTAGCACCATCTGAAATTCTAGAAAAAATATTTGTACCACCTTTAGGTGCAAATTTTTGAAATGTTTTACCTATTACATCAGTAATACCTTTTTTAGCTATAGACATACCAGTATTGAAAGCTTGATAACCTAATCTTATTTGATTACCAATAGTACCTACAGCTTTTAAAAATACATTACTCGAAGACATAGCTGCAGTAGTTGCAGTACTTAAACCAGCTAAAGCATAAGGCATAGCAATAGACAAAGCAATCATTCCAACAGGTCCAAGTTTGTTACTTATTTTAGCAACACCTTTCATAACAGATTTACCTATTTTCTTAACTTTTTTAACAACTTTTTTTACTACCTTTGTAATAGGTTTAGTTACTTTTTTAACTATCTTTTTTGCTTTTTTAAATACACTTCCCATATTATTTCCTTAATTAAACTTTCTTAGTCCTGTTGATATTTTCATTTTATTTATTCTTTTAATTCCTGTTCCTAAATCATTTACTCTAATCCAATTACAATATTTATCTTCACCAATATCTGCTGCTAATCTTTTTGCAGTATATTTATAAATTTCTTTTATCTTATTTGGAGTAGTATTTACTGTCTCAATATGCCAACAAATATTACCACTTTGCCAATCTACATTTTCAAGAACACCTGTCTTTAAAAATCTTTCTTCTACTTCTTTATTTAAAAAAGCCCAATTAGTAAATGCATACATATCACCATAGTCATCTTCAAATATTTTATACTGATTTAATGATAAAGAAGGTATAATTGATTTAGCAATTTCTCTATCAGTATAAGAATCATACTTAGAAAATTTCCTATATAACTTTATTATCTCTATTATACTACTATTATCGACCATTGTCAATACTTAATTATTTATCTTTACCCCAGTTATCCCAAATCTTATAAGCAAATTGACCAAGAGTTTCTAACTGTTTTCTTCTATTATCATCTTCAGCAGCTTGACTTTCTAAAGCAGCTATTGTTAATCTAGTCTTTTGTTCATTTGCATTTTGTCCTGCATCATATTCCCACTTAGCTGAATCTCTCATTTCTTGCCATAAGAATGATAAACCTTGATTGCTTAAATTAAATGAGTTCATAGCATTAGCTTGATTAACAGCATTCTCTCCTGCAGTATTAGCAGTATTTAATTGTCTTCTCCATGCAACATTTGATTGTTCTATAGCTAAAGAGTTCTGAACATTAAATTGATTTCTATTATATTCAAGTTGTTCATTAAATTGTCCAATCTGAGAGTTAAGAGTTTCTTCTAATCTTTGTGCTTCTAAATCATTACCTTGATTTAAAGCTGCAACTCTATTTGCTTCAGTAATATTAAATTGTGTCATTGCATCATTTCTTGCAGAGTTCTGAATATCAATTGTACTTGCTAAGTTATTCATAAATTCAGTAGCTTGATTTTCACTTGATGCATTAAATTGTGCTGAAGCATTTGCTGCAGCTTGATTAGATAACATTGCTTGTTGTCTATTTTGTGTATTTAAAACTTCAGATTGTTGAGCATTAGTTAAATTAGTCATATCCATTTGTAAAAATGCTTGAGCATTAAGTACTGCTTTTTGTTGAGCATTAGATAAATTTTGCATATCCATTGTAGCTAACTGTACAGCATTTTGCATAGTAGCTTGTTGAGTATTATTTAAACCTGTAAGTTCAAATGTTTTATATAAATTAGAATTTGATATTGCAGTTTGTTGTGCATTATTTAAATTTAAAACATCAAATCCTGCAACAGTTTGAGCATTAGCTAAAGCAGTACCTTGAGCATTATTTAAATTAGCCATACTCATTTGTTGAGTTAACTGTCCTTGACTTAAACCAGCTTGTTGTACATTTGCTAAGTTAGCTAATCTTACTTGTTGATTCTGTGCAGCACCAGCTATAATAGCTTGTTGCTCATTCATAGCATTTAGTTTAGTTAGTTCTTGAGAGAACTGACCATTCATCATCTTAGCTTTCATATCATTCTCAGCATTTACTAATTGAGTTTGAAAGCTTTGTTGTGCTGATAATACTGATGCTTGTTGTTCGTTAGTTAAATTTTGTGATGCTCTTTGTTGTAGAGCTGTAGCATTTGATTGTGCAATAGGTAATGCTGATTGTATAATTGCATTTACTAAAGCATCTCTACCAATAGAAGATTTACTTAATCCTCTTTGTGCTAAATTCTTTTCAACATTTTCAACAGCACCTCTTGCCCATGTAGGAATACTACCAGTATCAATACCATTTAACAAAGATGTTATTTGTGTAGATACTAAAGCATCTGTAGGTAGTGATGCTACTTGTGCTTGAACTGCAGCAGGTTGTTGTTGTATTGTTGCTGTTAATTGTGCAGGGTTACTTGCAACTGCTGCTGTAATAGCACCAGGTAATGTTGCAGTTTGTCCAGATACTGTTGCAGCAGTACCACTTATTACTTGAGCTAAAGCTCCTGTAGATAATTGTCCTGAAGCTGCTTGAGCAATTGCTGAATTTGATGGTCCACCAGTTGCACCTGTTGCAGTACCAGATAAACTTCCAGTAACTGTACCAACTTGTGATTGTGTTCCAACTGTACCTTGTTGTGCTGTACCTGTTTGAGCAGTACCTGTAGCACCTGTCATTGTTGATGCTGTTAAATTTGTAGGAGCTGATACTGCAGTAGAAGTAATTGCAGTAGGAGCTGTAAGTGATGACCCTGTAATTGTTTGTGTACCTACATTTGTAGGAGTTGTCATATTTGTACCAGATAACAATTCATTAGATTGAACTTGTTGACCTGTATAAGTTTGTGTAGCAGCACTTGCTAACTCAGGTGATTTAATTTGGTCAGTAACATATTTATCTATGTTCTGATTTCTAGTTCCTAATCCACCTTGTTGGGGTTGAGAACCTGTAGGAATATTTTCAAACTTCCTAGCAACATCACCAGTAGCATATTTTTTTCTTCTAATTCTTTTTATTTTTGTTAACATTGTTTTCCTTAATTATAAATAAAATTGTATACTCCACTAACAGCACCTGCTATAATAAGTA
>WLWF01002159.1_pt1 | contig 14709 bp, 8 predicted proteins | sample 6718331 | NCBI WGS metagenome assembly WLWF01 (sample SAMN12718692, study PRJNA515312) | sponge metagenome | isolation source: marine sponge | host: Mycale hentscheli | place: New Zealand: South Island, Marlborough, Capsize Point | collected 2003-05-01
GCCTCCACGATCTAAGACATCGCCTACCTGAACCACAATATCTTTTCCACCAATCCAATTTCCATTGGCGTCAATCACTCCGGATTTTTTTAGAGCGTATAGTAATGCGTTGATATCACCGTGAATATCTCCTACGGCGATAATACGATGTACTGGATCTATTACTGATGGAGTAGAATAACAGATTCCTGTGTCTAAATTAGTAAAATCATTTATTGATTGTATATTATTAACATTATTTCTTGAAATTAAGGGTGTATCTTGTGAAACTGGTAAATGACATGATTTATTTTTACGAGTATAACCGTTCATACTACTCTCTTTAATAATACGTGTAGATAAAAAAAGATATAATATCACAGGATATAAATTCCTTACATATAATTGTAAGGAATTTATATTTTATAATATACTATCCTTATGATAAATATGTTAGATTTTGTAAGAAACATGGTCTCAATAGGTAAGAAATCTACTAAATATTGTTAGAAAAATAAAATCACTAGTATATTATTACTATTATTACCATCATGGTAATAATCTAATGGATTGATAATATATTTTAAAGTATACTATTAACACCATAATGATAACATTTGTTAAAAACTTTTAAATTAAAAATTTGAATTTTATTTTATTTAAAAAAATATCTCTTTTAGAAAAAAATGACAACTACTAATATTTCTAATCCCATTACACTTTTGGATAATTTCCTAACTGAGTATCGGTGTATCGACAAAAATACAACACCGACCCATACTCGGATGAGGGGTGGGAAATGGAATATCCCGGATGATAAACTAGAAAACTTTTATCAATTATACACCGATGTATTAGAAAGTTTAGATACTACGGAAATGGATAAGGTAGAACGTCTAAAATATGAGAGGTTTTTAAGCTTTACAGAGCGACCTGAACCACTCAGTCCTATTAAAATAGATTTGGATTTTAGATATTTGGCTACTAGTCCAGAAAGACGCTATACTTCAGAAATGATAGAAGAGTTTGCGAAAAGACTACTCACTATTGTGAATCCATGGTATCTGTTGTCTGGAGAGGAAAACTACTGCTTTATTACTGAGAAACCGTGTCCAACTATTGATGACCGGAAAAAGATTGAGGGGGATGAGGGTCTAAAGCTTATTAAAGATGGTATTCACCTTATGTTCCCATTTTTAATCATTCCAAATGAATTACAGTTGGCTTTTAGAGAAGATTTACTCAAAAATATTAGTGATGTTTTTGAAGAGATGGATTTAAAAACTTCCGATGGAAAACCCCAGTCTATGAGTGAGGTTATTGATCGTGCTGTCATAGATCGTAATAATTGGATGATGTATGGTAGTAGAAAATCAGGTTGTCCAAGCTATGACGTTACTCGGATTATAGATATTAACGTAGATGATGACAGTGTTACTGAAGTAGACGTATCTGATTATTCTAGAGATCAACTAGTAAGACTACTAAGTATGCGATCTAATTATATTGATAAATATCAAGAAGGTGGTAATCTTCCTGAGTCCCGTCTACCTGGTCAGCTTCGTCAAGAAAAACAAGCGGAATTAGATAAAAACTTAAAACAATATAAAATTACTGCTGGGAAGAGTTTTGCCCCCAAAGGCAAAAACAAGAAATGTAAACCCAAGGTACTAAAGCCAGATGAGCTGAAAATTGTAAAGCTATTAGTTGATGCCCTTTCTACTACCAGAGCTGATAATTATAAACAATGGTTGGAAGTTGGTTGGGCATGTCATAATATTGATGAACGCCTATTGGAAGATTGGATTAAATTCTCTAAAAAAAGTCTTCAGTATTCTGGAGAAGCAGAGACAGCATGTGTAAAATTTTGGGATGAGATGAATGATGAGGGCTTGGGTGAGGGAAGTTTACGATATTGGGTCAAAGAAGATAATGTAGCAAAGTATAATGAAATTCTAAAAGAGGAGGCACATGATGCTATTATGGAGAGTATTGAAAAATCTATTGAAACGGGTGAACAAAAACTAGACAATGCGCTGCGTGAAATGAAAATACAACCTTATGATGTAGCGAAAGTATTACATGCCATGTGTCACCATGAATTTAAATGCGTCTCTGAAAGGGGAGGTAGTAAATATGGTATGTACTATCATTACAAAAATCATAGGTGGCAAGAATCTGCTGGTGGTATTCTACTGAGAGAAATTGTTTCAACTGTGATACCTAAAACCTATTTGAGTATGATTACGGAAATTGTTAGTAAGGCTAAAGATGGTAACGCCGAATGTAAAGAAGTCTTAGATAACTGGAAAGAGGAAAAAGAATCCCTAAAACGCTTTACTGGTATGTTTAATAATATTAGTACCACTAATTTTAAGAATAATGTTATGACTGAGGCAGTAGAGTTGTTTTATGATAAAGAATCCAAAGCAAAAGACCGGTTCTTAAATAAGCTAGATGATCGTAATTGCACCCATTTACTTGGTTTTGAAAATGGAGTCTATGACCTAGTAAAGGGTGAATTTAGACCTGGAAGACCCGAAGACTATATTTCTATTTCTACTGAAATAGAGTACCGCGAATATACATGGGATGATGAAGATGTCAACGCCGTAATGGATTTTGTCACACAGGTACTTCCAGATGAGGATGAGCGTGATTACGTCTTAATCCTATTAGCCAGTTTCCTAAATGGTAATAATCGTAATGAAAAATTTCATATTTGGACTGGAAGTGGTGGTAATGGTAAATCTAAACTAATTGAACTTTATCAAATGGCTATTGGTGATTATGGGTGTAATTTACCCATTTCTCTATTAACTAATAAACGTAAAGCATCTGGTGAAGCCAGTCCAGAAATGGCAAAGATTAAAGGGCGTCGTTTCGCAGTTCTTCAGGAGCCTGACGTCCATACTAGGATTAATGTTGGTTTAATGAAAGAGATGACAGGTGGTGATACTATTACTGCCCGAGCTCTTTATAAAGAACCGATTGAATTTAAACCACAGGTAAAGATGATTTTAACTTGTAATCATCTACCAGAACTTCCTTATGATGATGAGGCAACTTGGAGACGTGTTAGAAGTGTGGAGTTTAAGAGTAAATTTGTAGATGCTGACGAAGTTGATCCAACTGATAAATATAGTCATCCTAAAGATGAGGAACTATCGGAGAAATTTCAAGATTGGGCGGAACCCTTTATGTGGATTATTCTTCAGTACTATAAGAATTGGCAAAATGTTGGTCTCAAAGAACCAGCCAGTGTGATTGCCTTTACTAAGCAGTATCAGGCACAAAATGATCAGTTTAGAGAATTCTTTGAGGAATACATTATTAAAGATGCGAACGCTACAGAACCCATGACCATGGCGGAGGTTTGGCAAAAATACGGTGAATGGCATACTATTAATGAGGCTGGTAGTAAACGTCCAAAGAAGGACCTACAGAAGTATTTAGAAAAGCGTCTGGGACAACATCATATGGCTGGTGAAGCTAAAGCACAGGGTTGGGTTGGTTATAGTCTAAAACAATGCGAGGTATATGATAATACATCTATAACTTCATCATGGAATGATCTTGATCAGACTAATGTTTAGTGTATATTTACAACAACTTGTAATATAAATAATGGATATCATATTTTTTTAATGATATCTATTATTTTACCATAAAAAGCCACAAGTATAGAGTGATCCACTAGCTAGATTAGTAGTGCCTGGATTTTCAATGATGCATTGTTTAGCTTCTGGAGACCAATTGGAAGCATCACTATAACACCCTTCTACATATGGAAAACCATAACCGTCACATACAGGTAACCATTCGTCTCCCCATTTACCCATAACCTTACCATTTATGGTTTTCTTTTCAATGGGCTTATCAGCTAATCTAGTTTTCTCCTTTCCCTTTCCTTTATTTTTCCCTCTCTTTCTGGACTTTATTTTAGATTTAGATTTAGACGCACTATTAGTTGGTTGTTCAATATGGTAACACATAATATGATCTTTCCCGTCACGACTCTTATCTTTACTAATATAACGACAATTAGTTAAATTTTGTTGCTGGTCTTGTTTATTGCGTTTCGTAGTCTGACGTTTTTCTTCATTTTTATGAATATAGTTGTCTAAATCATTAATAAACCTATTTAGGTTATCTGCTAATTCTAATAATTGGGTATCTGTATCTCTACTAGACATTTATTATAATAATGACATAATAATATTAAATAACCCAGTTAAAATAAAAAAAATATTCTAGAATAATAATCTTTTTTAACTAAGATATAAATTAATGTTATCAGTTTGCTCTCCATTTTTATTATCATTGGTTGGTATCTCATTTTCAATAGTCATCGTTACATTTTCTTCTATATTATCACAATCATATAAATTGTTATTTATGGCGTTTGATAATTTATTATCTACATTATTAACTATTTTATCATCTACTATTTCCATGATTTCATTATTTACAGACTCTGTGATCTCTTCATTATTAATGGATCCAGTAGTAAAAGTTAAATCGGTTATTATTTCAGTAGTATTTAATTTATCATCAAGATTTTTGTCAGGATATATCTGATTCCGATTCTGATTCCGATTCCTGTTAATTATAAAATCTCTACGTCTATCAGCCCTATCTCTTTTGTTTTTCTTTTCAATATCATGCGCTCTTTTCTCTTTTATATTAGTTTCATATAAACGCATTTTTTGTCTTTCTATTCTAGTTTGATGAATAGATAATTCATTATTTTTATTATTTACATCTGATGTACTGGGGGTAATTGAACAAGATATTTCATGATTACTAAGATTAAAGTCTGATTCTGTTTCCAATGTAGAAATTGTCTTTAGGTTATTTACTAATTCAATTGTTTGTAATGACTCTCCAAGTTTAACTTCTGGTTCTGGTTCTGGACTTACTTCTGTTCCTGGTTCTGGTTCTGGACTTACTTCTGTTCCTGGTTCTGGCTCTGGCTCCACTTCTGGTTCTGGCTCTGGCTCCGCTTCTGGTTCTGGTCTTACTTCTGCTTCTGGCTCTGGCTCTGGCTCTGGCTCTGGCTCTGGTTCTGTTAATAGAGTCGTCTCTATATTTTCTGGTGACGAAGTTGTATTAGATAATATGATAGGTTCTAGTAGTGAAGTAGACTCATCTGGTTTTAGATCGCTTTCAACTGGTACTAGCTCTGATTCTGAATCAATAATAATTTCCTCATCAGACTTGAGTTTACAATTATTAGGTAATTTTAGGTCAGGGTCTAATATGGATATTTCATTATAATTCTCATCTGGATCTGATTCAGATATAGCGTCTTTATCTTCTACTAATTTTTCAGATTTTGCCTCAGCAATTAAAGTAATTTCATCATTTTCTACCGTGTCTTGTGCTATATTAGTATTTTTTCCCTGATAAATACTATGATATAAAGTTATAATATAGTTAAATTCCGCTAATATAATATCACGATATTTAATAAAATCAAAATCATATGGTAGATAACGATTAATCTTATAGTAGTCCCTATTATTTAGTAATATTTTATTATGAATAGTTAGGTTCCCTAAATAATTTCTAAATTCAGCTTGATATTCAGAGTAGGGATTTGTCATTAAATATTGATCTAATACTAGGTTATAGGTAGATGTAATAATTGAATATAGGTTTTTTGCTAAATCTTCTCTAGAATTTATTGTTTCTAAATAGACAACGTCAATATTTTTTGCCAATAAATATTTTTGGTAAAAATTATATATTGTTTCCACTGGCACATTAACATAATGTATTAGAGCAGTGCAAAATGCCATGATAGGAGAAATATTCTGTGGATAAATTCCACTTTTGTTTAGATATTGACGAATGGCATCAGATTTTTCAACATCAAGGATTCCCTCTATAATTTGATATAAACTATTTGTGCCAATTCCATTATTTTTAATACCTACTAAATAGTCAATAATCTTAGGTAAGTCTGTTAAGCTAAGTAGTTCCTGTTTATAAAATTTATTTTGATTCTCTATAATAAGATCAGTATATAGGGTAAAAATTTTGGTTATATTAGATAAATGTTCTACCTTCTGGAGATAACTAGTTAATATTTTAAAAGTAGATCTTGATTGTTGTAGAGTAGTATTACATTTAACTTCTAAAGAAATAGGTGTCATTATCTTAGAGACTATCTGGCATAAATTTAATTCAATTTCTTGTAAGAATTTATCATGAACCTCACGATCCATGACTAAGATATTTTCAATACGCGACGTTAACCCAATTAACCAATCTAGTTGACTTAGATATTGGTCTAAATCAAGAAACTCCGTAAACTTTGTAATAGTATACCCTTTATGATTATGGTGTAAATAACTGGTAATATTATTTAATATTCTTGAGGTATATATTCGGGTTCTATACTGAATTAAACTATATTGGTAATTAACTGAACATAGGTTAAAAAAAATACTACAAAAATTAGCAAATCCACATAATCTCATTCTAGTAATAAAGTCATCTCTTTGGATACCTTTTTTTATCAGATTATCTTTTTCATCTACTGATAACTTATTCCATTTTGCTCTTCCCATTTCATTCATACCAAGCCGACAAATTTGCTTAGTTTCTAAAACATAATCAGGATTATGTTTAGAATAACGATAGATATAAGAATCCTCTGCCGAAAGAGGGGTAATATCCCATTGAAGATTACTACAAGAAAGGGTCTTGGTAGAGATTACATGCTTAATCTGTGAAAATAATTCATTATATTCATCATCTATAAGATCTAATTTATTATCATTAGATAATTCCATGTCATCACATTTATTAACAGTCACAATCATTTTATAGGTTTTCTGTGGATTTCGGTGTATACCCTCAATAATAATGTCTAATATTTTTCTACTTCCACTTGTATTTAACGATTCTTTAATATCAATCATAAAAATAATGATGTCTAACTCTGAAATAATCTGATTAACATATTTATAATAAACCGCCTCCTTTACTCCATCGTCTAAACCTGGTATATCATACATATCTATAGGTAAAGATGCCTTAATTGCGTCTTCAATTGGGGGAACTTTGTGTACTATAGTAGTAAAATTGTCATCATAAGTGTCAAGTGAGTGGTCACTCATTTCTTTGTTATTTTCATCATTGATTTGTTGTATATCTAAATGGAGATCCCAATCTTCTTTATTTGGATATTCTTGATATATTTGCGGACACATGGTTGTTCTTTTAATTCTAGTAGTGGAGTATTTGGATTGATATAGAGAGTTAATTAAAGTACTTTTTCCAGTACTAACAGGTCCTAAAATGGCACACCTTAAACTTTGACGAGGAGGGTTTTTTATATTTTCCATTTAATTTCGTTTTTATTTTAATTTTAATTTTTATTCGTAGTCATTATTATCTATTCCTTTCCTTACAGACTTTAGTAGATTCTATTTTTAATTTAAATACAATAGCTACTTAAAAAATAAGTAGCTAAGGTTATAAGGTATAAATATGACAAGTAAAAAAGAAACACTTGTAGATTGGTATATTAGTTTACAAAATAAATATATTGCCAAATACGGACCAAAAACGTTATTAATGATGGAAGTTGGTTCATTTTATGAATGTTACGCAGTAACCGAAAGTCAATTAGAACATTTAACAGAAGCTTGTTTAATTATGTCTATTAGGATTACCCGTAAAAATAATAAATCGGGTTCTGATAAAGTGGATAGTGGGAATCCTTATATGGCAGGAGTTACCTCAATTGCTTTTGATAAATATATGAATATGCTATTACCAAATGGTTATAATATAGTTAGAGTAGATCAAGTAACCCCACCACCTAATCCAAAGAGGGAGGTTGTTAAAATATATAGTCCAGGTACCTGTGATGAAAGTAGTCTAATTAGCCATCAAACCGAAAATTATTTATTGGTCCTCTACATTGAGGGTTATCCAAAACCGGGGCAAAATGACACTTATTCTATAGGGATTACATTAATTGACCTTACCACTGGTAATAGTTATTGTAGTGAGTTTCATGATGATCATAAAACTGGACATAATGCCTTAACCGAGACTTACCGTATTGTTTATGGTTATAAACCAGTAGAGACAGTTATCTATACTACAGACGCAGTAGAAATGACTAATACTCTGATTGATAAATTGGGGTTGGATACGGATAATACACGTATTTATGATGACATATCTGAGCAATGGAGGGATATTAGTTTTCAATCTGATATTATGCGTCGTCATTTTCAATGTCCAGCAAATATTATTCCTCATGATTATTTAGGTCTCGGTATGAGACTACATGCCACTATTTCAGTTGTCCTTGCTGTTCAGTTTATTTTTGACCATGACCGAGAAGTTGCTAAAAGATTAAATCGTCCAAAATCTATTAATGATGATAATAGACTTTATATTTCTTACCATACAATGGAAATTCTTGATGTCATTCCCAAGAATAACTCACCAACTACTAGGAAAAATTCCCTACTTGGCTTAATAGATCATTGTAAGACACCAATGGGGAAAAGGCTACTTAAAACTAGACTATTACATCCAATTACTGATAAAGTTGAATTAACTAGAAGATATAGCCTAATTAATAATTTAGGTAATTATTATCACCAACTACAAAATCATACTAAATTTAGCTATGACTTAGACCGTTTACATAGAAAATTAAGTTTAGGACGTCTATCTCCTTCTGAATTACTAAATTTAGACACTACCTATCAGAATATCCAAGATATTATACAGATTATCGCAGACGATGATCAGTTAAAAATATTACTGATAAATAAGATCGCACCCGAATTAAAATTATTAATGGAATTTAAAGATGAATATACGAGTAAATTGTCTATGGATCAGTTAGTTAAATTTAGTAACCTAAACGATATTACTGAAAATATTTTTGCAGAAGGCGTCTATCCTGAAATAGACAAGATTTGTGACATTATTAATAGTACCCAGAATGACCTTAATAGTTTTAAAATGGAATTGTCTATCTTAACTTATGATGGGAAAATCCCAGATAATCTAGACGATCCAGAGTTTCAAGATAGGATTAATGGACTGGTAAAACTAGATAAAAATGATCGTGATGGATATCATTTTAAATTAACTAAAACACGATGTAAAGTTCTACGTAAAAATATACCTCCTACTAGTAAAAATGATAATTGGAAAAAATATGTCTCTTCTGATAGGCACTTAGCTGTAGAAAGTCTTAGAATTAATGATAAGCGTAGTGAAATACAAGTTACCTGTAGTTGGCTTGAAAATAAGTCTAAAGAAATCTTTTATCATCTAGAAAAATTACGTAGTCAGCAAAAGCAAGTTTTTAGTCAATGTTTAATGGATTGGTCAAGAAAATATACAAATACTTTACAATTTACCTCTGATTTCTTATCAGAAGTTGATATTAGCTTATCTAATTATAATATTAGTAAACAATATCACTATATAGAACCGGAGTTAGTAGATAATTCAGATAACATTAGTGGAATTATGGCGACAGAGGTGAGACATCCAATTACAGAACGTATTAGAACAGATACTACATTTGTGGCAAATCCTATCAATATTGGATATACAGATAGTAATAGCGATGTATTTGGAGCGGTAATTACGGGTTTAAATGGGGTAGGTAAAAGCATATATATTAAAAGTGTAGCTTTATCGGTATTAATGGCTCAAGCGGGTCTATTTGTTCCCGCTAAAAGTTTTAAATTATCCTTATATCATCAGCTATTTACAAGGATTGGCAATAATGATAATTTATTTAGGGGACAATCTACCTTTTATCGTGAAATGTTAGAACTTGATACAATCCTTAGAAACTCAGATAGTAATACTCTTGTAATCGCAGATGAATTATGTTCCGGATCTGAACAAATGTCAGCTCAGGCAATTTTAGCAACAACTATTGAATGTTTAACCACGAGAAAAACTAGTAATCTAATTACCACCCATTTCCATGGATGCCTTAGTTTACCTGAAATTACAGAATTGGATCATGTAAAGTTTTATCACTTTAAGGTCCAGTATGATAATGGACTATTAATATATAATCGTAATTTAGAGGATGGTGTGGGTCCAAAATTATATGGTATAGAAGTCAGTCGTCATATTCTTGGAGAGGGTAAATTTATAGATAGATGCTATGAGTTAAGGAAAAAACTACAGGGAAATAGTGATATTATCAAGGAAGATGTTAAAAAATCAAAATATAATAGTGAAGTAAAAGTAAACACTTGTGAGGTATGTGGAAAAGAAGCACAATATGATGGTGAATTACATACACATCATATCTCTGAACAAGCGGAAGCAAATCAATATGGTAATATTGACCATATTTCCAAAAATACTAAGGGAAACTTAGTGGTTCTATGTAAGACTCATCATGAAATGGTTCATCATGGAGGATTGGATATTCATGGTTGGAAGCAATCAGTTACTAAGGGTTTATATCTAGATTTTCACTTTACTAAAGAGATAAAACCAAGTCTAAAGAAAAAAAAGTATAACGAAAATGATATAAATCGTGTTCTTACCCTAAAAGACAAAAGATATAAAACCAAAGCAGCGAAACAATGGTTAGAAACTGAAGGTGGCTTTAAGTGTATCTCTGAACTTACGATTCGGAAAATCTGGAACGGTACCTATTAAATTTAACTACCATAGTAGCCATATGATGGTGTAGGGTCTGTTTGTCTACTAAGTAGAGTAGCTGGATTTTCAGCATGTGTTATCTGTCCGGTTGTGTCTAAGATAGATCCTACCGTACTACTTTGTATCCCAACTAAACCTAATAATTTTGCGATAACAATTAACACAAGACCTACAAAAAAAGTCCAGAAGGCATTACCTAAGTATAACTCCCACGCTTTTAAATTAACTACTTTTTCAGTAAAATAAAACATTTATCTTATTTATAATCTTAGTTAAGAAAAATTTTTAAAATAAGCATCCTATAAGTAAATAAAGAAATAGACCTAATATTTATTTATATTATGATTGGACGGTTAACTGGTAAAGTAGCTTTTATTACTGGAGCAAGCCGGGGTATTGGAGCTACAATAGCTAAAACATTAGCATCAGAGGGTTGTCATGTAATTATCGCATCTAGAAGCACTACAGAAGATAAAAAAATACCAGGTACCATCTATAGTGTCAGGGATGAAATTACTAAAAATAACGGACTTGCGAGGGCAATCCCTCTAGATATTACAGATCATAATGCCTGTAAACAAGCAATTGATCTAACTATTAATGAATATGGTAAAATTGACTATTTAATCAACAATGCAAGTGCTATGTGGTGGAAATCTATTAATGAAACCCCAGTAAACAGGTTTGATCTATTACATAATGTAAATGTAAGAGCAACCTATAGCTTATGTCATTACGCAGTCCCACATATGTTAAATCATGGATCTGGTCATATTATTGTTCACTCCCCACCATTAACTACCGAGTATCTAAGTAAAATGCTACAGGGTGGGTGGATGAATAATAGGGTTGCTTATACTTCCAGTAAAGTGGGAATGTCACTAGTAGCAATGGCGTTGGCAGAAGAATTAGCTAATACTGGTATAGCGGTAAATACTATCTGGCCAAAAACCGCCATTAATACAGCAGCTCTCAGAAATAATAATTTAGGAAATGAAAAATATTGGAGAAAACCCAATATCATTGGTGATATGGTAAAATATTTAGTAAATGAAGATAGTAATATTTTTACGGGTCATGGTTTAATAGATGAAGACTATTTAAAAACCCAGGGTATAACTGATTTTAATTGTTATAGATGTGATCCAAATCATGAACCACCAGAATTGGAAAAAATGTTGGCTGTCTAATTTAGATGAGGGATAAGATATTAACAAAGTAACTGATAAGTTTTATATCTTAATTAATAATAATAATGAGTGTGAATTCAGAAGATCAGAAGGATACGCCCAATAATAATTTGGATCATAGTGATACTGAAAGTAATTCCAGTAATAATAGTGGTCATACTAACGTAAGTCGTAGAACTGATGCGTCACAATCTACACAGGCTAGTCGTAGAACTGATGCGTCACAATCTACACAGGCTAGTCGTAGAACTGATGTGTCACAATCTACACAGGCTAGTCGTAGAACTGATGCGTCACAATCTACACAGGCTAGTCGTAGAACTGATGTGAGTGAGCATATTAAACATTCATCTGATAACGACCATAAATCAAGACATAAACATAGAAGTAATGATAAGGAGTCTACCAAATCTAGTAGACATCGGGAATCCAGAGACAGAGATAAGAATAACGATAGACGTCATGGTAGACATCGTGATTCAGAATTACGTCATAAATCAAGCTCAAGGAGTAAAGGGAAAAAGGAGGTTAAATTATTTGGTATATCAGATACAAATAGCGTAGATGTAGAAGCCTTAGTTGATCTTAATCTAGAAAATAGAAAGGGTGATCCAATTAAACATAAATCAACTAGACGTAAAAATAGTAAGAAATTGTATATTCCCAAAGGTGAAACACTACTAAATGAAAATGATGGATTTAAAAATTCTTCTATCACCGGACATTTTAATGCTATGTCAAATAATAAACAAATGACAACTACCGTACAACTGCCAAATATTCCTCCAATGATGGCAAATAATTCTATGAATTTTATGCCAAGTTTACCAACTATCCCAGAAACTAATACAATGGCTCCTCAATTTTGTAGTGGAGGTCAATGTAGTATTAATATGCAACCACCTCAGGTACCTCAGATACCATATATGAATAATAATATTTCTAATCAGTTTAATATTCCTATCCCACCTGAATTACCACCTTTTTCATCGCAACCTAATACGAATTTTAACTATCAATTTAATCAACCTGGACAATGTACTGGATGTTCAAATAACTATAACGTTATGCCACCGGTTATGATGAATAATAATATGAATACTATGAATACTATGAATACTATGAATACTATGAATAATATGAATAATATGAATACTATGAATAATATGAATAACATGAATAGTATGAATAACATGAATAGTATGAATAACATGAATAGTATGAATAACATGAATAGTATGAATTCTAATAACTCCGATACTAATATTAATTATACTAATTTACTATATAGAAATCCACCTACCAGTAGTAATAGCAATAGTAATGGTAATTATTATTAAATATTGGTTAGTTTAAAAAACACTCAGATGTAAAAAAATCTAATCTCAACAAATAATATATCAATGAGCCTAACATTTACTTATCAGCCCAAACTTCCACATAATGTACAGTGGTCCGCTGGATACAGTGTAGGAAGTAGTTGTAAGGAATATTATCAAACTTGGTTTAGTAAAAACGGAAATGGTCCTAAAAATGGGGAGAAAATCATACTTAGAAATTTGCCGTGCCGTGGAAATAATTATATTAGGTTTTGGGCAGCTAAACCATGTAATAATAAAGAAAAAGTCTGGGATGATTTTAATGATGCCTATGATGAACCAGATAGTATGATGGAAAAAGAGCCTAATGTAAATTACTATAATGGAGGTATGGTACCTATTTGCAAAAATGGTAAAGCTATGTTTCGTTTACATTTACCACTTGGGTATATGAGTAAAAATGGTTATATTTATCCTCATTTCCATTATCGTTTATGTCAAGAAGGAAAAATGGGTCCAGTCCATACTGAATATATAAGGAATTCCTGTTATAGTAACAATTGTAATCTATTAGTGATGAGAAATGGCTCTAAATCAGACAGGGAATTAAAACACCATAAAAATAGGCTCTATGATAATAAAAGGGATGTTATGGATGATCAGGTGGATTTAGATCCTCGTGATGAACATCTAGATCATCCCGATGAACATGACCATGATCACCACGATGATCACCACGAAGATCATCATGATCGTAAAGATAAAAAAGATAAAAAACGGAAAAAGAAAAAGGACAAGGAGCGTAAAGAATATATGGATCAAGACCGACCTAATTACACAGAACCACCATATAAGGGATCAAGTAATACAACTCCTGATTTTAATAATACCAATATGTGCGATACTTTTTTGTCACCACAACCTTGTAATAACTATAAGATATTACCTGGTCCAGTTTCAGGATCCGCCTTTGGACCATCATATGCCATCCAATATTTTAATTCCTAAATAAAATTGAGATTAATTTAGTTAAGATATTAATATATATGCTAACTAACTTAATTAATAATAACATGACACATCTACAAAATACTGATATCATGGATCATATTATTCATGATACTACAAAACAGTTGTCAGAGAGAAATTTACAATGGACTAGAGTAGGATGGGATGACTGTACCCGAAGTGCAAATTCAAGTATTGGACCTAATATCTCTGATTGGTCTTTTACTCTTAAAAATGGAGATTTATTACCTTTTATTAGAAGTCCTAACTATACTGATAAAACGTTAACGATTCCAGCTAAAGAGGTGTCCATTATTGTGGGTAATGAAACAGTAGATGGGCATTTAAAAGCGGTTACCTTTCAAGATTACCTAGAGAATTATGGTAAGTATACACCTGGAGTACCAGATGAGGTAAATCTATCAAGTGGAGATGATGAATTAGTCACCATACGCTATATTGTGGTTATTATTCCAGAAGACACCAATGGAACTGGTGAACTAGTTCCTACTTCTTATAATTACCAAACG
>WLWF01002160.1_pt1 | contig 14703 bp, 17 predicted proteins | sample 6718331 | NCBI WGS metagenome assembly WLWF01 (sample SAMN12718692, study PRJNA515312) | sponge metagenome | isolation source: marine sponge | host: Mycale hentscheli | place: New Zealand: South Island, Marlborough, Capsize Point | collected 2003-05-01
TCGACACTCTTTCCATCCACCAAAACAACATCTTTGTCATCTCTTAGCCTTTCGGACGCATATTTAATCGCGTTTCCGTACTCCTTCACTGCCAATAAAACAACATCTTTGTCATCCCTTAGCTTGTCGGATGCATAACAAAGCGCGTTTCCGTTATTCTTTATTGCCTCCAAAACAACATCTTTGTCATCTCTTAGCCTTTCGGACGCATAACAAAGCTCGTAACCGCACCCATTCACAGCCAATAAAACAACATCTTTGTCATCTCTTAGCCTTTCGGACGCATAAAAAAGATCGTATCGGTCCTCCTTTATTGCCAATAAAATATGGCACTTATCATCCCAGTCTATGTTTTCTTCTATATCTGAAATACTCATAGGTAACATTTTACTTTTCCTCCATTTGATCATGATTTATTCTAGGCGGGAGGCTATACTCTTTACTATCCATTAATTGTTCTACGGAATAGTCAAAAACATGCTCGTCATCCTTCAATACATCAAATAAAACCATTAAATTATCAAGCTCTATACGTTTACTCATTATTATTTCCCCTAATTCCAAAACGGTAACCTTAAACCATCAACGCCATACTGCCTACCATATTCCATCGCCTCCCTAATCATGTCGGCAAACTCCCCCTCTACGTTTTCCGCCACGTATTCAACACCCCCCCATTTTTTCAAAGTTCTTAAAAGCTTTTCATTTTCGTTGCATTTTTTGCAAATCATATTACTTCTCCCTCTTTTTCTTCAAATTTAAAATTTTCAAATCGTTCAATTATGCTTTTAAATGCTCTAATAGTTTTAGCATTTCTATTGTCACGATCATTCTGTAATTTTCTTTCATTCTTTACCTTTTCGATCCATTTTTCGTCTATTGAAATTTTTTCAGCGTCAAGATTAACCTGATATCCGTTTTCTTTTAAAAAATCTAAAACCATTACTTGGTGGAACGCTGGTGGGAATCATCGCGTTCGCACCCATAGGTTTTGCACCGGGTGATACAGCAGAATTTACCGGTTCAATTTTCTGGGTCGTGCTGATTGCTCTTGGATTGAGCTGGGTGCTGGCTTTTACCGTCACGCCGTTGTTTTGCTATTGGGCATTTCCCGAATCTACAGATGACCTCAATGACTCTGTTCGAAAAGAGAGTCGTTTCATGGGGATATACAAAAACCTAATCCGGTCGGTTCTATCCCATAAAACACTCGCGTTGGGATGTGCTGGCGGCGTGTTTGTGTTGGCTGTGTTCGGATTTCGTTTCACTCAATCTGGATTTTTCCCCGCATCAGCATCACCACAAATTGCCATCGACTACCTTCTGCCAGAAGGCACTGACATAGAGCGTACTAATCTCGATTTAGCACAGTTCGAACAATATATTGGCAGCATTGCAGGCGTTGAGCATGTGCATACGTTGGTTGGCGGCGGAACACTCCGTTATATGCTCACCTATGATGCTGGGGCGGACAATGCAGCCAATGGTCAAATTCTTGTACGCACCTCAAGTCAAAAAGAAAACGACCGGCTGGTTCGGGAGATACAAGCCTACGCCGACGAAGTCTTTCCGGATGCGCAGACAAAAGCCTGGAAATTCCGTCTCGGTCCAGGTGGGGGGTCAAAAATCGAGGCGAGCTTCTCGGGCCCCGATCCAAAAGTACTCCGGCAATTGGCTAACCAAGCCAAAGAAATCATGGCAAACGATGGCAGCGCAGTATTAATCAAAGATGATTGGCGTCGTCCCGTACCGGTGTTGGAGCCTGTATATTCTGAAAGTAAGGGTGGACGAGTCGGTATAACGCGAAAGGATATCGCCGCGGCGCTTGAAGAAAACTTCTCCGGTCGTCAGCGAAGCGTTTACCGTGAGGGTGACAAGCTTATCCCGGTCATATCCCGCGCGACGGAAGCTGATAAAGCTAACCCATCAGCTATGGCCACTATTCAGATCGTAAGTCCGACAACGCAACAGCCTGTTCCTCTTGCGCAAGTGATAGATGCAGTCGGGATTAGATGGCGAGACGGCAAGCTGCTCCGTTCAGACCGTGTTCTAACCATTAAGGCCCAATGTGATCCCGCTCTAGGTGTGCTTGCAAGTGACCTACAAAACCGGATCAAACCTCAAATCGATGCGATCAATCTGCCAGATGGGTACGAACTGAAATGGGAAGGCGAAGCAGGAGATTCATCGGAAGCCAGTGGCAATTTGGCGAGCACAATTCCGCTCGGTATTCTCGCTATGGTTCTGGTGGTTGTCATACTGTTCAATGCCGTTCGCCAACCTATTGTCGTCTGGGCGATTGTGCCGCTGGCAATTGTAGGTGTGGTTGTTGGTTTGGTGATTACACAGACGCCATTAGAGTTTATGGGCATTATTGGTCTCATTGCTCTGTCGGGTCTGCTCATCCAGAACTCGCTTGTTCTGGTAGATTCAATTGACGAGATGATCAAATCAGGCGTGCCGCGATTTAATGCTTTGGTTGATTCAGCTGCGAGCAGACTACGTCCAGTAACAATGGGAGCATTTACAACAGTTCTTGGAATTCTGCCCCTGTACTTCGATGTTTTCTTCAAATCTATGACTGTGGTTCTGGCATTTGGGCTGTCATTTGCAACCTTAATCACGCTCCTCGTGACCCCGGTTCTTTATGCCTTGTTGTTTCGAATCTCGGATGATGAAACTGCGAGACTCTCCCAGGGCACAGACTCCTTATTAGAACAGGCCAAACCTGCATGATCCGACTCATTTCCATCGCGCTAATCTTGGTTTCACTCGGTGCGTGTTCTTCCCCTGACTCTTCGCAACAGGCGGCGTCAGCGGCCCGGGGTGCACTACCGAATGTTCCTGATGTTTGGGCCAGTGCCAGCGAACGCATCGGCCAAGTTGAAGTCGGATGGATCGAAGCCCTCGATGATCCTGTGCTGACAGCGCTGGCCGAAGAGGCACAACAAAACAACCGCGATCTGCAAGTCGCAGCTGCGAACGTTGAGCGTTCCTGGGCGCTTGCCGGACAGGCCGGAGCCGGTCTAACGCCGGCGGTAAATCTGAGCTCAAACGCTGATCGCGGCGGCCCGGTTGAGGGATCGAGCTCTGGCAGCTATGGCCTCAGCCTGCAGGCGAGTTGGGAAGTCGACGTTTGGGGGCGCATTCAGGCAGGCGAACAGGCTGCGGTGTTAAGCGCACAGTCGGCTGAGGCTGACTATGTTTACAGCCAATACTCGATCAGCGCTGCCGTTGCCCGGGCCTATTTCCTCGCTATCGAAGCAGGCCAGCAAGTCGAAGTCACCCGCAAAACATTGGATGGGCTCACAGAAACCGATCGCATTGTCGGTGTTCGTCACGAACTGGGTCGGGCAACATCTCAAGATGTCGCGCTGTCACGGTCTGATCTAGCGCAAACGCAGGCGTCCCTGGCTTCTGCACAAGGCTCGCAACGCGATGCGCTTCGCGGTTTGGAGGTTTTGGTCGGCCGATACCCGGCTGCGGAACTAGAAGTCCGCACAACGCTTCCGACAGTACCGCCACAACCGCCGGCGGATTTACCCTCATCACTGTTAGAGCGGAGACCAGATATTGTTGCTGCCGAAAGAAGCGTCGCTGCTGCTTTCAATAGTTTGGACCAAGCTAAAGCGGCGCGCATGCCGTCTATTAGTCTGACCGGTAGTTTGGGTGGATCATCTTCAGACCTTTCAAATCTGCTCAACCCTACGAACATAGCGTGGCAAGCAGCCGTCAGCCTCGTCGCGCCCTTGATTGATGGTGGTTTGCGTGAAGCGCAGGTTGATCAGGCGACGGCAGAGCAAAAACAAGCCATTTCCAGTTATGCGCAAGCCGTACTTGATGCGTTTCAAGAAGTTGAAAGTAGCCTTGATCAGAATGTGGTTTTACGTGAGCGCGCCGCATCGTTGAGAATAGCCGCCCGTGAGGCCAACAAAGCCTTGCGCATCGTCCGCCTTCGTTACGATGAGGGTGAAACTGATTTGCTGGATGTTTTAACGATCCAGCAAAGCGTTTTTTCGTCGGATTCGAACTTGGTATCCATAGAGCGTGCGCGTCTTGATGAATGGGTCGGGCTCAATCAGGCCTTGGGCGGCGACTGGCAGTAAAAACCCAAAGTTAGATCGGTCTAAAGCCCCCGTCGCACCTTCAGCACGCGTTCTAACGGACTAATCTTATGAGAGAAAATGGAGCGGGCGAGGCGATTCGAACGCCCGACCCCAACCTTGGCAAGAGTAGAATCTTTGGTTCCACGTCGTTTCACGTAGTCCCCCCTCTCAAGAATTAGCTTTATTTTCTCAATTTCCTGAGGCACTTACGGTTTCAGTTCGTTCCACTGAGACCCGTAACTTTCTGCTCCCCTCTCGCTCCCCCAGGGGAAACGGCCATTGACCAACCGAATCCAATGGCCGTTTTCAGATTCTCATCTAAATTCGAATGCCTCTACATGCATAGCTTTTCGCTTCACACCTTCTTTCTTAAGGTCCTTCATAAGCCCATCGACCATTAGCCTGGGTCCACAGATGAAATACTCGTAGTCAGTGAGATGTCCGGGGAGCCTCTTTTTCGCCTCGTCGACGCGCGCGAAATCGCCCTCGTCAGAGAAAAACGAATAGAGCGTGATATTGTTCCGATCCGCGACAATAGCCTCGAGTTCGTCGAGGAATATGGCTTCCTCCTTGTTGCGGGCTGCGTAGGCAAAGTGGATTTCCCGGTCGTCGCTTTCCTCCATCGCCCGAAGTTTTGAGAGAAATGGTGTCAGACCGATGCCGCCCGCAATCTAGACCTGCTTTTTGGAGCGGGTTTGTGAGGCATCGAAGCGTCCATACGGTCCGCGTATCAAGACCTCACCGCCTGGCTGCAGCTCTTCGCGCACCTTCCGGGTCCAATCACCAAGGACCTTCATAGTGAAGCGCAGACGATCTTCCCCCGGCGCACTGGAGATTGTGAATGGATGCGACTCCGACCAGTTTTTGTCCTGGATTTCAACGAAGGCAAACTGACCCGGTTTAAAGTTCAGCATCTCGTCGACCGGTTTCAACACCACTTCTGTAGCGCGCTCCAGTGAGTTTACCGCTTCGATGGTGAACCGCATGGCGGTGCGCTTGTTCATACCAAACATCGTGTAGATGAGAGCGGCTGCACCGCATAGCGCCGCTACGATGAGCAGGATACCCGAGGCGCTGAACCGTTCGAAGAAGATGCCTGGCGCGTTAATGAAATGACCGATCACAAGAATATATACCAGGGCCATGACCTTGTGCGGGTTGCGCCAGCGCGAATAGCTGATCTTCCGATTGAGCGCGACGAAGAGGCCGATCACCAGCAGCACCATGACGGCCATGCCAATCTGTGCCGAGGGGAAAGTCGAATTGAGAACTGGATCGACACCTGCAGGAAGTTCCTTTGGAATGCTGAAGAAATGCACCAAAGCAAAAACCGCCGTGAAACTGCCCGCAACGCGGTGAACCTGATACATCCGGTCTAATCCACCGAACATTTCTTCAAAGATTTCCAGCCTTGTAGCCAACACAACCGACCAGGTCATCAGTAGGAAGCTGATGCCGCCCAGTGAGGTTGAAAAGGTTGTTCTGATGGAGTGCTGCTCCGGTACGAACGCAATATGCAACACAATGAATGCAACGATGACAGCGATGATGGCATTGATACCCTGGAGGCGTAGCATGATTTATCCTCCCTATTTGCTGTCAGATGCGCTGGCGTATCCGGCGTGCACCGCACAGAAGAGTCCGAGAAGGCCGACAATGGTTCGGAACCAGTGCATCTGTTGCCAGGTCGCGAGCTCAGTGGTGATGTCTTCGGGGGGGGAGGGTTCCACCTGCAAGAAGCGCGTTGGCAGAGCCGAAATAAATCGGAACACAAACAAGCATGATGAGTGCGGCGGCGGCGCCTGCTGATAGCCAGAGCCGGTTCGACAATTTCTTCCTGAGCGCAATCCCTGCCACCAGCACCATGGAACCCGTTCCCAAGATCGACAGGACGGCCATAGTGCCACCCACCGTGGGTAGACTTGTTGCGAACACTTCTGTGAACTCTGTGGGGTTGAGGGCGCGCCAATACGGCACAAGCCCAGTGGCGATGAGAACCATACCCCCCGCTAACAGTCCAAACAGGGTGGTTGCGATTTGAGAGAGTATCTTCATTTTGCAGCTCCTTGAGTTTTGCTTTGGGTTGATTTCAGGACGCAGAGGCTCAGCCGGTGCTTAGCATCGGTTAGACTTCGCTTGGTTGTCGGATTGGCGGTTGCTGATTACCCCAAGGGGATGATCGTCACGGCTTCAGTTCTACTCGATCTGTCTATTGAGTTGCTTTCGGTAGTCCGAAGGTGTTCGGCCGGTCCATCTTTGGAACGCCCGTCGAAATGCTCGTTCGTCAGAATATCCAAGTAGGAATGCGATTGAGCCGATGTTATTGCGATTGTCGCGAAGCAGCTCTGTTGCCCTGTGCTCACGAACTTTGTCGATTAGTCCTTGAACGGTTGTCCCATGCTGTGCGGTTATTCTTTGGGCTGTTCGAACACTCATGTTCGCGACAGCTGCGACGCTGGCTGCGTTGAACACACCTGTCTCAGCGCTCTCAGCCGCCGCCTTTCTGAGTGCTTTCAATTCCCTTGGCTCTTTGGCGGCTTCAATTTGCTTCTTGACGCCCGATAAGTGTGTCTGAATGTAGTTGAAGAGATCCACATTCGCCTGCTTGATCCGCTCATCAAGCTTCTCGAGCTTGATCACTAGGCTGATCTCACGGGCGTTAAATTCGACCGGTACACCAAAGTAGTCGACATACTGGGCTTCATCACAATGCGGCTCATGTGAGAATGTGATGCGCTCAAAGCAATCAGGAATACCAAGAAACTCGGTGAAGAGCCGCGCCACCAAAGCGGAGCCGATTTCAGCTGAGCGGCCACCATCCATGTGGTTCATGGGATGACTGGAAATCAATTTCGCGTCTGACGGGCCTTCGTGAAACGTCAGTTCCAATTGATCCGAGATAACGGCGCAGTTTTTTGCCAGAAGCTTTGTTGCCGTCCGAAGGTCGTCGGCGTATCGAGCACCATCGGCAAGGCCGCCAAAGAATGAGAAGGGAGCCGCGCGGGCGATGTCCAGTGTTACTGGCTCATGGGGAAACCGCTCGCCAATCATCGCCACAATTCTCGGCATCACGTCTTCTGGAGGACGGGTCTCCGGATTCAATAGAACCGTGCACGAGATGCCAGCGGCATCTTGGACTTCAGATATCGTCAATCCACGCGAGAGTGCGGATGCGACAACAGACATCACGGTTCCATTGTTTACTGTTGTCATGATTGGCCCCCGGCGTATTCTGTCTGGGGCAAAGTACGACGCAGTAAAAAGTGTTCTAGGCCGACATGGGACTGTTGGCATCTGACGTAAATTTGAAAAATACGTTTCACTTCAACCCTCTAGCGCGTAATGCATGAGGTTAGAATGAAAGCTTGCGGCGCAAATTTATAGGACATTTCTCGCCAAATGCCGGACATTTCCCGCCAAAATGGGTCCGTTCTCGCCAGTATTTCTTAAACAGATGAGTTCTCAAATGATCTAATCCGCTCCCCCGGTCGCTCCCCCAACACGCATCAAACTGCGCATGCCGGATCACATGCGCTCTACCTGATTAATCTTATGAGAGAAAATGGAGCGGGCGAGGCGATTCGAACGCCCGACCCCAACCTTGGCAAGGTTGTGCTCTACCCCTGAGCTACGCCCGCTCGATAGACGACAGGCCGAGGGCCTGCCGGGGAAGGCGCGGACTATACCCATTCAGTAAGGGTTTGCAAGGGCTTGCTCACGGACACGGTCACGCAATTTTGGGCCTTTCCCTTGCGTTTCGACCCTTTTGGACGCATCTAAGGGTCTAGCGACCACACTCCATGCGTTTCACGAGGCTTACATGTTAATCGGCGACTCATCTGACCCCTCTGCTGCGGCCCCGTCCGCGCCGCCACCCGGCGACCTGATCAAGGAGAGCAGCACCGAAACCTTCCAGCAGGATGTGCTTGAAGCGTCCCAGTCTGTGCCGGTTATCGTTGATTTCTGGGCCCCGTGGTGTGGCCCTTGTAAGCAGCTTGGCCCTGCGCTTGAGAAGCTCGTCACCAGCTACGGCGGCAAGGTGAAGATGGTCAAAATTAACGTTGATGAGAATCAGCCGCTAGCCGCCCAAATGCAGGTGCAATCAATTCCTGCTGTGTTCGCTTTTAAGGGCGGCCGTCCGGTTGACGGGTTCATGGGGGCCCTGCCGGATAGCCAACTCAAGGCATTTATTGAAAAACTCACCGATGGCCAGGGCTCGCCCATAGATGCGGCCATCGCTCAGGCTGAAGCGTCAGCTGAAGCGGGGCAGTATGAAGAGGCCCTGTCAATCTATCAGCAGGTGCTCGGCCAAGATCCGGAAAACCCGGTCGCGCTGAGTGGGGCGCTGCGCTGCTACATGGGTTTGGACCAGGATGACATTGCCCAGCAGGTCTTGGATCAACTTCCGGATGACTTAAAAACGAAGCCTGAAATTGTTGCAGTCGCGACAGCCTTAGAACTGAAAATGGCGACCGCGTCAGGCGGATCCAATGAAGAGATCGATGCGCTCGAGCAAAAAGTCGCGGACAATCCAAAAGATATGCAGGCGCGGTTCGATTTGGCTATGGCGCATTACGGTGCGGAAAATCGCGAGGCCGCTGTCGCTGGTTTGATGGAGATCGTTAAACTTGATCGCAAGTGGGATGATGATGGCGCGCGCAAGCAGCTAGTCAAATTTTTCGAGGCCTTTGGGCCAACGGATCCGCTGACTGTTGATGGTCGTCGTCAGTTATCATCCTTGTTGTTCACATAGTGTAGGGGCGCTAGTCCGTGTTCAGCCCTATCTCCACCAAGTTCGAAGATTTGCCGCAACACCTTCCCGTGTTTCCTTTGACCGGTGCCCTTCTTCTTCCGGGAGGTCGGTTGCCACTCAATTTGTTCGAGCCCCGTTACTTAAACATGTCGCTGGATTCTTTGGCGGCAGGCCGGATGATCGGAATGATTCAACCCAACTATGATGCGCTTGGCGGCGGCAACCCGCTCGATGATGATGAGCCCGAAGATGAGGAAGAGTCCGAGTCAACGTTAGACCTACAGGACGATGAAGATGTCCCTCTCTACAAAACAGGATGCGTCGGCCGCATCGTCTATTTTGAAGAAACAGATGATGGCCGTTTGTTGATCGCCCTGCGCGGTCTCAATCGCTTTCGTATGGTTGAAGAGCTCGACGGTCTCAAAGGCTATCGCCGGGTCAAGGCGGACTACACACCGTTCCGACGCGATATGGAGCCGCGCAAAGACTTTGATCTTGATCGCGATACATTGCTCGACACGTTGCAGCCGTATATTGATGCTCAAGGCATGCGTCTGAAGGTCGATATCATCAAAGGCCTTTCGGACCATACTCTGGTTTCATCCCTTTGCATGATTTGTCCGTTTGATCCGCGAGAAAAGCAGGCGTTGCTCGAATCCGAGACGCCAGAGGACCGCGCCGATATGCTTCTGGCCTTGTTGCAGATGGGTGTGTTTGAAGCCGGTGCACCCGAAGGCCCTAGTCAGTAGTCATCGTTTTAAAGAGAGATCCCTATGGCCACGTCAGAAGTCGATCCCAAGTTGCTAGATATCCTGGTGTGCCCAGTGACCAAAGGGCCGTTGGAATACGATCAGGACGCTCAGGAACTGATCAGCAAAAAAGCGGGTTTGGCTTTTCCTGTTCGCGACGGTATTCCGATCATGCTGCCCGATGAGGCGCGACGCCTGGACGATGAATAGGAATTATGCCCTCTGAAACTTCAGAGTCTGTTTGGCCGACGGACCTTTCATACGACCCGAACCAAAAATCTTTGACGACAGTGTTTGATACCGGCGAGACGTTTGTTTTGTCCGCTGAATATCTGCGCGTGGAAAGTCCTTCAGCAGAAGTGCAGGCCCACGGCGGCGAGAAGGTTATTGTCGGTGGACGTCGACACGTTGGCATCAGGGAGGTTGAGCCAGTTGGTAACTATGCGGTTCGTATTGTTTTCGATGATCTCCATGACACCGGAATTTATTCCTGGCGTACGCTGTATGAGTTGGGCGTCGAGCACGACAAGCGGTGGGCCGCCTACCTAGAAGCGCTGAAAGCCGGTGGGCTGAGTCGAGACCCTTAACTGCTGTGTCGCTATCCAGGTGATTCGCCGCGCATGAGCTTGGGCAAATCACCGACCTGACCCATCGCGTGTCGCATGAACGTCTTCTTCAATGGTGGCAAACTGTTGACTGTCGCCAGTCCGACATCGAGCATTGCTTTAAGCGGTCGTACATCGTTTGAGAACAACCGATTAAGAACATCGGTCATGCCAGGCATGAGCAGGTTATCGGCACGGCGCCAGCGCTGATACTTCTCAAGCCCTGCACTATGAGCAAGGTCCAGTCCGTAGCGCTTGGCTTCAACAAGAATGTCGATCAGAGCCGCAGCGTCGCGTAGTCCCAAATTGAGGCCCTGTCCAGCGATAGGATGAATGCCGTGAGCTGCGTCACCCACCAGTGCCAGTCGAGTGCTGGCATAGGATTTGGCGACTTGTAAGCCAAGCGGATGTTGAAAGCGCGGTCCGACCAAAGCCAATTTGCCTAGAAACCCTCCAACACGCTCTGAAATTTCATTCAGGAACGCGTCATCGTCCAAAGCCATGAAGGAGTCTGCCAGCGTGCTGCGTTCCGTCCAGACCAGCGAAGACTGATGTCCCCCTTTGAGCGGCAGAATGGCGAAGGGCCCGCTGGTGAGGAAACGTTCATGGGCGATACCCTGATGGGATTCAGTGTGATCGATGGTTGCGACAATAGCGTTCTGATTGTAGCCCCAACCGGTGACATCGATACCGGCCGCTTGCCGTGTTGCAGAACCGCGGCCATCCGCGGCAACGATGAGATGCCCGGTGATTGTTCGCCCATCTTTAAGGGTAACACTGGCGGCACCGTCGTCCCGGTTCATCGCGACAATTTCAGCCGGGGCGGCAATGGTTAATCCCGCTGTTTTTTCTGTCAATTGGACAAGCCCGGCCCGCATATCACGGTTCTCGATCATGTAGCCCAACGGCTCATCGCCGATGTCGGCGTGGTCGTAATGCAAGAACATCAAAGACGGCCCGTCGGAGACACGAATCTCACGAATGGCTTCTGTCTTTTCTTTCACTAGGGGCCACAGACCGATGCCATCTAGCGCAATCCGGCTGGATTGGGCAATCGCCGAGGCGCGCCCATCAAAGGTTGGTGATATTCCATCTGCCGGGGGAATGCGATCGATCACCACTGTCGCAATGTCGTGGGCGGCCAAACCACAGGCGAGAGTTGCGCCAGTCAATCCGGCGCCAACGATGATGACCTCGGTATCTAGTTGGATTGTCATAGACTGGCTTTCGCCTATGGCGGCGGTCTCGTCAACCTGAATGCGCTGGAATCTACCAGAACGTCTTTAAATTGGCCGATCCATGCTCTATGGTCCCGCCGCCCAGAGACGCCTAGCATCTATTGGGTAGGCCGCCTTAGCTCAGTTGGTAGAGCATCGCATTCGTAATGCGGGGGTCGCAAGTTCAAATCTTGCAGGCGGCACCACCTTACTCTTCAGTTTTTTGCCACGCATCCGGATCGTTCGGATTACCCTCGCCTTTGTACCGGGCTACGGCGGGGTAGGGATAAACCGGTCGCGTTTGATCGTACTCAGACGGGTCAAGCGGATGACGAGGGCGCGGCACGCTGTACCCGGTTGATTTCATGCGATGGACCACGATTTGTTCCGGGGCTTCGTCTTTTTCCACCCAATTTTCAATCGCTGTAATCCAATCCACTTCGGTGCCGCCGGGTCCACCCATAATGCAGTGAAGCATGCTGGGAACCATAAACAGCCTGAAGAAATCTGTTGTTTGGTCGGGCCCACCCATTGTTCGTGTTGATGTTTCGTAATAGTCGACACTGATGCCCGGCGGAATCTGATCGTCATCCCAGCCGTGATAGAGCAGCAATTTACCACCGTTCTTTTTGAACTTCCGTAAATCTGGGTTTTGCGCATTGTAAAGAACTTCGGTTAGCCCCATGCGCGGTGGATCTCGGTCAAAATCAAAAGATGCCGCTGGTGTGCCAATGGGGGGGTCATAGAAAAACGGCATCGTGGTGATGAACTCTTCACCAAAACTTTGCGGCCCTTCCAGCCAGTCACCGATCTTTCCGTCTTGGCCGATAAACTCGGGCGTCCAGGTGTATTCCGATCCGCGCGACATACCGAAATACCACGGTTCGCCGTCCGAGTTTGTTGCGCCGGTATAGATTTTGTTGACCACCTCAACTTCGTCGTCGGTTAGGCAGGTCTCTGTGCTTTGTCCGCCGCGACATTGCATATCCGATGGTTGCCAAGTGCATTGGCGGGGGTCTTGCAAAATGCCATCTTCAAGGCCATCAGCGCCGTCACATTGGGCCATAACAGCGTTGCGGATTAACGGTAACTTTTCAGGGCTCAAGATTGGCTTGCCGTTTTCATCGATATTGGCGAGCGGACTCCACAATACGAAGTAGGCACCGTCGCCGGTTTCGTCGTACACCGGCGCGCCGGCTACGATACCGTCAAAGTCGCGCGGGAAGCGTTGCGCCTCCACCATGGCTTGTCGCCCGCCCGTCGAACAGCCCATGAAGTAATTCTTCTTTGCCCGACTGCCGTAATACGCATCAATAATCTCCTTCGATGCAACTGCGACGGTGTGTGTCGATCGATAAGCAAAATCGATCTCACCTTGGATGTTGTTGTAGGCGAATAACCAGCTGCCCCCTTGGTGACCCATGTCTGTCAGGACGACGGCGTAGTTACGGGCAAGGCCCGGGTCACTTCTCCTGGAATCGATGCTACCGCAATACCCACCACAGCCAAGCATCAGGAATTTTCCATTCCAAGTTTCGGTCGGCATGCGCAATTCAAAATGGGTGTGTGGCGCAATAAGGCCAGACACGCGGCAGGCCTCTGGCAAGCCGTCGTTGGCCTCATCGACTACGGATTTTAGTATTCGAGTTGGTGCATCGGGCATGGCGATCATGCGATGTTCAATAGCGGCACCCGGAGCGCTCAACGCCACGCATTGTTCTTGCGGGCTTTGTGCAGCGGCCGAAAAGGTTGCCAGAGAGATAACCACCGTAAGTATCGCGATGCGATGCGTCATATTGAGTACTCCATCTTCGAAGTCAAAAAGCTTAACACTGAGGTAGCACGTAAACCGTGTCCTCTTGAGTTCCGGCGCGGAAACCAAAGGCAAATGAGACGTACATTGCAGAGCTAATGAAGCTACCCGCCAAAACGACAATCAATAGGCGGCGCGTATGTTTGCGTAACGAGTGAACCATTGACCGCCCTTCTGAATCCCGGAGAACGGTGTATCGTTACACAGAGAGTGCGGTGAAAACAGCGGTAGCGTAAAGTTCTTCCTTCTCCTAGTCGCTTCAAGACCTTAGCGTAATCTCAGTGGAGCCCGATTGAGTCTCAAAGATATTCAGAAAGGAAGTTTATTATGACTCGACTACTAATTTGTACGGCAGCGGCCTTGTTTATGGCTGCGCAAGCTCAGGCACAACAAAGACCTGAGGGCCCCATGGGCCGTGGCGGTGGTGGCGTTAGTCCGGTCATGATGACCTGTGGCCCGGACCTAAAAAAATTCTGTGGCGGTCAGCGTGGCATGCCGGGCGTTCAATGCTTGATGGAAAACATCACTGACATTTCAGAACCCTGCGCAGACGCACTCGACAAGGCTGCAGCAAACATGGATCAACGGCACGGTGATGGTGACGCTGCTGTGTCGGAAGATTAAGCCATCCGTTTGCGCCGATGGATTAGTCGACCTCTACGGCGTGGTAGGCAATATTCGGTGGATTCAGCGTCAAGGCTTTAACGCGCTCTGACGAAGCAACCCGCTGCGTCGCTGTGGTTAGCAGCAGGGCAGGGGCGATGTCTCTCATCGTACTCAGCAACTGTTGTAAATGCTGTTCGCGTGCCTCCACATTCATGATGCGATCAGTTTGATCGATCAACGGCATGATAGACTCGTCGCAAAAAAACGGCACCGCCTTAGCGCAGGAGAAATTTCGAACCGGCCGGACGGCATCCGCATAGGCCCCTGAGTCCCACATAAGAGAGAAGGCGTCCGTATCACCCCATTCGTTGCTGGTGAATTTGCGTAGCCAGGACGCAAAGGGTGGTGTGCGGACTGTTACATCGACCCCGACAGCCCGTAAATCCTGTGCCACCTGTTGATACAGCAATGTATCGACCGTGTTGAATCCCGTGAGCACTTCAATGATGAACAGGAATCCATCTGCATAGCCGGCCTCTTTCAAGAGCGCTGTGGCGCGAGCTGGATCATAGGGAATCGGTTCGAGAGATGGATTGTACCCAAAGGTTCCAACGCTGGCGCCCTGGCTGGCTGGTTCAGCGCTGCCGCCAAACAAAACTTCGGCAATGAGTTCGCGATTAACGGCATAGTTTAACGCTTGCCGCACTCGTGGGTCTTGCAGTGGAGACCCAGGGTTTCCAACCGTCCGAAACGCTATAGAAGAAACCTGTGCGCCAACTAACGCTAATACTCTAAAGCCAGACGCTTCGATCAAATCTGTATCATCAATGCTCTCGGCCTCTAGGATATCGACT
>WLWF01002161.1_pt1 | contig 14697 bp, 9 predicted proteins | sample 6718331 | NCBI WGS metagenome assembly WLWF01 (sample SAMN12718692, study PRJNA515312) | sponge metagenome | isolation source: marine sponge | host: Mycale hentscheli | place: New Zealand: South Island, Marlborough, Capsize Point | collected 2003-05-01
AGAGTAAATATTACGACGAGATCAAGTTGAGACCGGGCGTTACTCAGGAACAACAAAAAGCTATGGATTTTTTCAATAGATATAACAAGGAGCAAGAACAAGCTGAGCAACAGCATCAAATGTTTAAAGATAATACAAAAAAGCTTTTTAGCGATGATTTCAAAGGTTTTGATATCAATGTCGGTGAGAAGAAATATAAGTATAATATTCAAAACAAAGATAAAGTTGCAGAAAGCCAGTCTAATATAACAAACCTCGTTGGGAAGTTCCTAGACGAAAATGGTAATGTTAAAGACGTTAATGGTTATCACAAAGCTATTTATGCTGCTGAAAACGTAGATAAGATTGCCGCTCATTTTTATGAGCAAGGGAAAGCAGACGCTGTAAAAGACGTTGTAAACAAATCAAAAAACTTGAGTGACACTAAAGCTAGGACTACTCAAGGAGATGTGTTTTTAAATGGTTTTAAAGTGCGAGCTATTTCAGGTGCTGATTCTACAAAACTTAAAATAAAAACTAAAAAATTTAACTAATAAAAACTTAAAATTATGAGTTTACAACCTCAATTTGGTGCTATTGTGCCAAGTCAAAAGCAAGAGCTTTTGAACTCTAACTACTTGAAATTTAACGAAGCAGGCGGTGGAAACACTGATACCTTCGCTCAGCAATATTTGCCTGAGATTTATGAGCAAGAAGTAGAGCGTTATGGAAACAGAACGTTATCTGGATTCTTACGAATGGTTGGCGCTGAAATGCCAATGACATCTGATCAAGTTATTTGGTCTGAGCAAAATAGATTACACATTTCCTACGACGGATGTAGTCTTCCAACTAATCTTACAATTAACATCAATCCTGGCGCTGCTGCTGACGTTTTCAATGTTGTATCTCCTAGAGCTACTATCGTTGTTTTAGATCCAGCTACTGGTCTTGAAGAAAAATGTTTAGTAACTGATTCTGATACTGGTACTGGTGTTCTTACTGTACAACCTTATACTGCTCTTAATCTTGCAGCTTTTACAACTACAGGATTAAAAGTATTTGTTTACGGTTCTGAATACCAAAAAGGTGGTTCTATTAGCGCTGCTACTCAAGGTGGTGCTAACACTGGAACTCAATACGTAAGTGTTGATCCTCAGTTTACACAATATTCTAACTCACCAATCATCATCAAAAGTCAATACGTAGTATCTGGTTCTGATATGGCGCAAATTGGATGGGTTGAAGTTGCTACTGAAGATGGTGCTTCTGGTTATTTATGGTACTTAAAAGCTGAGTCTGAAACAAGACTACGTTTTGAAGATTACCTAGAAATGTCTATGATTGAAGGTGAAAAAGTAGGTGGTGCTTCTCCAATTACAACAGGAAAAGGTACTGAAGGTTTATTCGCTGCTATCGAAGGACGTGGTAATGTAAACATTGGATTTACTGCTGCTGCTGGATTAGATGCTTTTGATGATATCTTGAAAAACTTAGATACTCAAGGAGCTATTGAAGAAAACATGTTATTCTTACAAAGACAAACTGCTTTGGATTTTGATGATATGTTAGCTGCAATCTCTGGTGGAACTGCTGGTGGTACTGCTTTTGGATTATTTGAAAACTCAGAAGAAATGGCATTGAACTTAGGGTTCAGCGGTTTCCGTAGAGGTTCTTATGATTTCTATAAAACAGACTGGAAATACTTGAACGATGCTTCTACTCGTGGAGCTATCGACGGTGTGAATTCTATTGAAGGTGTTTTAATTCCTGCTGGAACTTCAACTGTTTACGATCAAGTACTAGGAACTAACATCCGTAGACCTTTCTTGCACGTACGATACAGAGCTTCACAAGCTGATGATCGTCGCATGAAGTCTTGGTTGACTGGTTCTGCTGGTGGAGCTTTTACATCTACTTTAGATGCTATGGAAGTAAACTTCCTATCTGAAAGATGTTTAGTAACACAAGCTGCTAACAACTTTGTACTATTCAAAGGAGTGTAATTACTTCTTAAATTAAACCTTGGGGCTACATAGTGAGCGTAGCCCTAGGGTTTTTTATTAACTATTTAATTTTATTATATTATGGCTAAAAAAGCTAAAGCAGAAGCTGTTGAGGTTGCACCTCAAGAAGTAGCGGTTAAAACCGCACCAAAACCAACTAAACCAAGTTGGGAAATTAAAGATAGAGTTTATTACTTAAAAAATAATAAAAATCCTTTAACATTAACAATACCTAGTAGACATACTAAAAAACACTCTTTATTATATTTTGACAAAGCAAATGGTAAGCAAAGAGAAATTAGATATGCTACTAATCAAGATTCACCACTTGTAGATGAACAAAAAGGTGAAGCAACTTTAGGTCACATCATGTTTAAGGACGGTGATTTAAAAGTTCCAAAAGAAAAACAAAACCTACAAAAACTACTCTCCTTGTATCACCCTTTAAAAGGTAGAATATACGAAGAATTTAGTGCTGTTGAAGAAGCTGCTGATGATTTAGATATTTTAGATCTTCAAATTGATGCTTTAAATGCGGCTAGAAATATGGACATAGATCAGGCAGAGGCTATTTTAAGAGTTGAGCTTGGATCTAAAGTAAGCAGTATGAGCTCTAAAGAAATAAAAAGAGACTTGCTTTTGTTTGCTAGAAACAATCCACAATTATTTATTAGCTTAGCTAATGATGACAATGTTCAATTAAGAAATACAGCTATTAGAGCTGCAGAGGCTGGTATTATTAATCTATCAGGCGATCAAAGAACATTTACTTGGGGGTCAAACGGTAGAAAACTAATGAACGTACCTTTTGATGAAAACCCTTACTCAGCATTTGCTGCTTTCTTGAAAACAGATGAAGGTGTTGAGATCTATAAATCTATAGATAAAAAACTATAAAAACAAGTGATACTATAATATAGGCGGTTTCGGCCGCCTTTTTAGTATTTAAAAAAATTAATATGGTAAATATAAATACGGTATATCAAACAGTCTTGCAGATATTGAATAAAGAGCAAAGAGGTTATATAACCCCAGCTGAGTTTAATAATTTAGCACAGCAAGTACAGTTGGAAATATTTGAATCATATTTTCCAGATGGGAATCAATTAAACCGTCAAAACCAAAACAATACACAAAACGATACTCAGTATTTTAATATTTTCAAAAACCAAGAAGAAAAAATTTCTCCATTTGTAAAAGATTTAGCTTTAACTTATGATGTAGATCAATTAGGGTGGTCTTATAACCCACAAATAAATCTACAAACAGGGCTAACTGAATTTGAAATATATTGGACTGGAGATATATTATCTTTTTATAATTCATCTAATACTCCTAGCTCTTCCTACGGATCTAGCGCTTCTACTAGTGGTGGAAGTTATATAACTCAGTTAGTTTCTAGATCTGAATATAATAAGATTGTAAGATGTAAACTAACAGCACCTACAGAAAAATATCCTTTAGCTTATACAGATAGTGGAATTTTACAACCTGGTTATACTCCTTATTTTAAAATATTTCCTTTACCTAGCAGTGTTGAAGTAAATTGTATTGTAAAACCTCAAGCTCCAAGATGGAACTTTAGATCAGGAACACAAGGTCAGTATGTTTTTTTACCAACTGCTTCTACTGATTTTCAATTGAGCACCACGGAGCAAACTAACATTATAATTAGAATATTAAAATATTCAGGTGTAATAATAAATGATCCTACTATAATAGATGTTGCTTCTCAAGAAGTTGCTCAAGTAGAAGCTAACGAAAAATCTTAATAAAACATGGCATTAGTTACTGAAACAAATCAACAATACTATCAAGGTGCGCAGGTTTTTTTATCAGCCTCGGTTTTACCTACGCCAAATGATCAAACTTTTACTACAACTTTTGATACTAATTTAGTTTTTGGATCTTATGACCCAGCGGAAACTAATTATGCTTTAAATAATTTTAAGCTATACACTAGTCCTAGCGGTTTACCTGGGACTTTCACAGAATATACAAGTGCTTATACTATAGAAAACAATACTATAACTCTTTCTGGATTATTAGTTGACACTTATGTAGTTGTTCAATTAAAATCACTAAGTGGTGGTAATTATGGTAATCAAGATGCTTTTGGAACAACAGTAGAAAACAACTATGGAGGGTATGAATATTTAAGTCTTGGAGATGTTTGCGATAACTTTATGGTAGGTTATGTTGGTGACGGTAAAATATTACAAAGCGTTAAAAAATCTGATGTATTATTTTTTGCTAAAAGATCTTTACAAGAATTTAGCTATGATACTTTAAAAAGTATACACTCGCAAGAATTAACAATACCAGCTAGCTTAAATATAGTATTACCTCAAGACTATGTAAACTATGTTAGTGTTTGCTACATTGATCAATTAGGTGTAAAAAGACCTATATATCCAACAAACAATTTAACAACTAGCCCATACGAAAACCTAATTCAAGATGCAACTGGAATTCCAATTCAAGATAACTTTGGCTCAAATATAGAAGGAACTTCTATTACTGAAGAAAGATGGAAAAAAGCTAACGATGTTTTAATTAATCAAGGCATATTTGATAATCTAGATGATTATGCTTATTGGGCTAATTATTATGGATTTGATAATACATTAGCTTATGGTCAACTTTATGGAATAGAGCCTCAATATGGGCAAATAAATGGTTGGTTTAATCCTAATTACAGAGAAGGTAAGATGTCTTTTTCTAGTAATTTAGTAAATAAATTAATTGTATTAGAGTATATATCTGATGGTTTAGCTTATGATATGGATAGTAAAGTACCTAAGCTTGCAGAAGATGCTTTATACGCCTCTATAATGTATAATATAATATCTACAAGAGCTAATCAACCTGAGTATATAGTTCAAAGATTTAAAAAAGATAGAAGTGCTAAACTTAGAAATGCTAAAATAAGATTATCTAACATTAAGCTTGATGAAATAGTGCAAGTAATGAGAGGTAAGTCTAAATGGATAAAACACTAAAATTTAATGGCTAAAGTTCAAAATACTTTTTTAAAGTCCAAGATGAACAAAGACTTGGACGCTCGTTTATTACCTGAAGGTGAGTATAGAGATGCTAGAAATGTTCAAGTAAGTAAATCAGAAAGTGATCAAGTTGGTAACCTAGAAAACAGTCTTGGAAACGAAGCAATAGCAAACTACACGGATTTAACAGGTCAAACTGATATAGTTTGTATTGGAAACTTTGCAGATGAATTAAATAATACTGTTTATTTATTTTTCACTAACTATTTAGATGGAAATCCAAATGTAAATAATGACGGTGGCGAGTATGAACCTACAGCTTCAAACTTTATAATATCTACAAATATACTTACTAATGAATCTACTATTTTAGTAAGAGGTGCTTTTCTTAATTTTTCTCAAACAAATCTAATAACTGGTGTTAATATATTAGAAAATTTATTATTTTTTACAGATAATAGAAATCAACCAAGAGTTATAAATACAATTTTAGCAAATCCAGATCCTAGAAACACTAATCCTACGTATTATACAATTGAAGATCAAATATCTGTAGCTAAATATAATCCTTTTGAAGCAATAGAGCTTTATGAGAAATCTGGAGCAAGCGGTATTACTACAATGAAAGATGTTAGTAGTTTGTTTTTACCAAATGGAGGTTCTGCGACATGTATAATAAATAGCGTTGCAGGTATTCCTAAAATATACGTGGATAATATTGTAGGTGAAATAAATATTGGTACTGGTAATGCTTATGCAAAAGCTTCTAGAGTTTTTGTTCAAGATAATTTACCAGGTGGAGATTTTACTCTTACAGATACAGGTGAAAAAGTAGTAGCTGTTGTGGGTGGAAGTGGAACTTCTTTTGATATTGAACTAACAGGCGAAGTAGCTCTTTCTGTAGGACAAACAGTTGTGTTTAATGCAAATCCTTATTTTGATCCTACGTTTGCTGGTGATCCTGATTATCTAGAGGATAAATTTGTTAGATTTGCCTACAGATATAGATTTGAAGATAATACATATTCTATATTCTCTCCATTTACTCAAATAGCATTTATACCAAAGCAAGATGGCTATTTTATGTTTGTAGACCCTAATAACGCCACAAACAATGGTAGTCAAGCTAAAAACGATCAAGATGAAACTTATAGAAGTACTATTGTTTATTTTATGGAAAATAAAGTTAATAGTATTGATCTTAAAGTACCTTTACCATTTAACAATTATGATATACAAGACGCTTTAAAAATAAAAGAAATTGATATATTATATAAAGAGTCAGACGGTATAGCTGTAAGAGTAGTAGAAACTTTACCTGTAAATAAAATAACAAATCAATCTTGCGTTTGTGAAGTTGATGGCGCACAAACACCAGGCGCTGCTGGAAACTCTATAGCAATAAAAAATATCCAAGGAGGCATAACTATTGGTACAAGGGCTTTTGGACCTGGAATCTCTGGATCAGTAACTAGCTTTACACCTACAGACCCTAGTAATCCTGTTTCAGGCAATATAACCGTAAGTTCCACTGTTGCTCAATTAGATGACAATTCACCTATTATTATTGGTGATATTACAAGTTTTAACTATGAATACAAATCTACTAAGCCAACTAAAACTCTACCAGAAAGTAATTTAATTAGAGTGTATGATAAAATACCAGTTAGAGCTCAAGCTCAAGAAGTAGCTGGAAATAGAGTTATTTATGGTAATTTTCAAAATAAAATAACTCCACCAGATTTTTTAAATTATAACGTAGCATCAACAGAAAAAGCTCAGTTTAACACTGGAGATGCCGGTTTTAGTTATACTTCAGGAGCTGCTACTTATGCTGCTGGTGATCCAATAAATGTTGTTATTGGTAAAGTAGATGGTACCGGTTTGTGGACTGGCTACTATGTTACTTGTAATGATTATGGTGTTAATATACCAGTAGACACTCAAGTAACTAGCGCTACTTCAAATCAATTAGGCGCTTCTACTATAACTCTTTCTAATCCTGTAACATTTCCAAGTGGAACTGTTACTGTTATAGCAGAACCTGGAGCTAGCACAGAAGATTCTGTCACAAAAATAGAATATCCAAATAGTTCTGTTAAAACAAATAGAAACTATCAAGTAGGTTTTGTACTTTCTGACAGATATGGTAGACAATCAAGTGTTATTCTGTCAAACAATGAGACGTCTATTATAGTAAACGGCGTAGAATATGCTGGATCTACTTTATTTTCTCCATATATAGATAGAAACGTCGATCAAACATCTTGGCCAGGTAATTCATTAAAAATATTAATGAATGCTCCTATACCAAATGATAATTTATATAATGGAGACACAACAAGCTTAGATTATAATCCTTTAGGTTGGTACTCTTATAAAATAGTTGTAAAGCAAACAGAGCAAGAATATTATAATGTTTACTTGCCAGGTATAATGGCATCGTACCCTAATGACACAACTTTAGAAGTAGGTCAAACTTCACATGCAGTTCTTATAAATGATAATATAAATAAAGTTCCTAGAGATTTAACAGAAGTAGGACCGGATCAAAAACAGTTTAGAAGTTCAGTTCAATTAATAGGTAGAGTTCAAAACGTATCCCCTACTTCCCCATTTTTTGTTGGACAAACTAATAGTCAATATTATCCTCAAAGAGCTACAGATACTGTTTCTGTTATTTCAACTGTAAATGATTTATTTGATTTCAATCCAATTGAACCACCTTTACTTAATTTGTTCCCACAACTATATTCTTTAGAATCAAACCCATTAGTTGCTAGATTAAGTACTGAATTTAAAATAGGTCAATTAGCTAATTCTAATTATTTACCCGCAGGTGGAGAATCGCTAGAAATGACTACTGTGTCTTCTCAAATAATTATAACATCTGTTTCTGCGGACGCAACTATTCTATCAACTTCAGGTTCTTTAATAGACTATCTTGTAGCTGGAATAGGTATACCAGCTGAAACATACGTTGGTGGTAATTCAGCTATTGGAACTCCTTTAGCTGGAGAAATGACTATAGATTTAGTAGATTCAAGTGGTAATAATGTTTCAGTAAAACTACCTGCTAATATTCAAATATCTTTTACTCCTACAGAAGGTAACGCTTCTGTTCCAGAGTTTAAACTAACTAGACCTGGTATACAGTATTTAGCTGTTTGTGAAACACAGCCTGTAGAAAGTGCTATAGATATATTTTGGGAAACTTCTACATCTGGTTTAATATCAGATTTAAATCAAGCTGTTTTAAACAATCAAAGCCAACCCGCAGGTAGCAATATTTCATGGAATCCTAATTTTAATGAAGGCTTAGCTCAAGATGGTTTTATATTAGCAGCTCCTTTCACGGTGGTTGATAATTTTGGCCAAACTATAGCTTTATCACCAGGTGATACTTTAGAGCTAGCAGCGCCTAATGGAGGATCAGCAATAACAAATGGTTTAGGTGAAAATGTAAATGGCGCTGGTTTTATATCATCAACACAAGTTAGAGATTATTTTAGATTAGTTGATACAAGTGGTACAGGTGTTGGTCCTTGGCAAATACAAACAACATCTCAAACAACTCCAGCTTCTTTAGGTGGACCAGTAAGTGCAGCTGTTAATTATTTTGATAATGTTTATTATTTTTACAACAACCAAGCAGCTTTAAGGCAGTTTATTTTTAACTTTAGAATAGTTATAGACGGTCAAGAAAGTTTTGTAACAAGAGTTGCTAATTTAGGCAATGTTGTTCCAGAGTTTTTTATAATTGAAGCATTAAATGTAAACACGCCACCAGTATCTTATGGACCAGGTGGAACACTTCCAATGCCACCACAAGTTCCAGTTCAAACCAACAAAGGAACTAAAGATATAGCTATAATAAATATAAACAATGGATCAGTTAGCTTAACAGACCCAAATCCAAATGGGGGTAGAGCTTTATCTACTAGAGACTTGAGAATAGTAGACCAACAAGACAATGACTTTGCAATATGGGACCAAAGATTAAATAGTCCTAATGGACCTGTAGCTGAAATAAATGCTTTTGGAGATCCACAACCTATATTTTCTTTACAACCTATAACACCTATAACTTCAAATGGTAATATACAAGTAAGATTAGTAAATGATTTTTTCGACGACGAGACTGTAGGTTTAATGTCAGCTGGAGTTTATTATATTACATTAGCCCTGCAAGATGCTGGTGGAACTCTTGTATTTCAAGAAATAGAAGTTGATATGAGGGTTCAGTTAAATAATAATAATTTCTGGAATAGAATACAAACTACAGATGCTTATGGAGCAGGTTCAGAAACATATAGCTCAGGATTACAGTCTCCTTCTCCACCTCAGTATATATTATCTAATACAGGATCACAATCTGGTACACCTGGAGAACCAAGCGGATGTGGTGCGGCTACTTTTTGTCAACCTCCAGGTTCAGATACTAAATGGTGGAATTACCCTTCTTGTGTTTTTCAAATAACAAATGCTGACATAGGTGGATCAGCAGATACATACGGATGGTATCTTTATGCTTTAGGTTATTTTGATAATAATCCAGGTGATTCTGGCCTGTGTTGTGACGTAAATAGATCTTTCGGTATTGCTGGTAGTACTTCTTTAGTAGAATATTCAAATGCTGACGTCACCAACACTATTACTATACCGATGAATACGCCTATAACAGCAGGTAATCATTTAGTTCAAAAACAACCTACGGATCTAGCATTATTTCCAATAACAGCAGCACAAATACCTTTATGGGGATTACCTCCACTTATACACGGAAGAATATCTGTAACTGATTACGATGGCAATGGCAACTGGACATACCAAGTTTTAGAAGGTGATCCAGATACAGCCTTAACTGGTTGTATGAAATTATTTAGAGATTTCAATGGTACTAATAATTCTGCTGGTTTTGGTTGGAACTGTAAAAACGCTACTCAAATTCCACAAGCAGAAATGGAAGATAGAGTTTTAGCTGGTAAACCTAATAGAAGAAGCGGTAGAATAAAATTAATTCAAGAAGACTCTTCTGGAAATAAACAATTTTACTATATACCAGCTGGTGAAGGATCAGGAGGAAGAGATGGTGCAACTACAGGTGGATTAGCTGATTTAGACGTAAATTGGAATTTTTCAACTCAAGGTCCTCAGATTATATACACTTACGGAGGTCCACAAAATTACGCCACAAGTCCTTGGTTTTTTGTTCCAACAAATGGAACAACTACAACCATGGATCCTATTAAAAAAATATGGGCAATGTATAGTTACGCTGGTTGGGTTGGATCTAAATGGAGATCTGATGGTGATAGCCATAGAAAGAAATGGGCCGGTTGGGCTCAAATATGGAAGCCTGACGCTCCTTTTGGTATTAATGGTCCTGAACCGTTTGATTCAGGAGCTGAAGAGCAAGGTATTCAACAAACTTTAAATAATGAAAACCCACCTTGTGAAGCCCACACTCAACATATGGTGCAAGATAGCAGACCAATTAACGCAGGTGATTATCAATACGCTATAATATAGTAATTATATTATAAAATAAGTAATAATTAAATATGGCAGGTGCAATAATAGAAATAAAATATTTTAATACTTTTCTACTGAAAAAGGTTAATAATGACACTCCAACTCCTGTTTGGAATGGCTCTTTTGGTATACCTCCAAATTTAGGAGCTTCAGGAGCTCCACCATTTTTGTCAACAGGTTATCCAGTTCAATCTGGTTTAGACAATGAAGATACTTGGGTTATTGAAGAATCTAGAATTAGGGGAGGCTTTAATAACACATCTGTAGATTTTGGAGCGAAAGCCTATATAGTAGAAGACGAGCCCATTGGAACTAGAAGATTTAATACTTTAATATACTCTGGTATATTTAATTCAAGAACTGGTATAAATAACACAAATGTTTTCAGTGTTGGAGAAGATATAACAAAAAATTTAGATCCAGCGAATGGTAGTATACAAAAGCTATATGCTGAAGATACAAACTTAAATATATTTCAAGAGCTAAAAGTAAGTAGAGCTTTAATAGATAAAGATGCTATATATTCAGCCGAAGGAGGTGGAACTGTTACAAGTTCTAATCTAGTTATCGGCGCTATACAGCCTTATATTGGTAAGTATGGAATATCTAAAAACCCTGAAAGCTTTGGTGTATATGCAAATAGAAAATATTTTACAGATAGAAACAATAACGTAGTTCTTAGATTATCAAATAATGGTATCACTGAAATATCATCTTATGGCATGAAAGACTTCTTTAGAGATGAATTAACTCTATCAACAAATGTTTCTGTAAAAGGAAAAATATTAGGCTCTTATGACATATATAGCAGTGAATATGTAGTTTCTATTCAAAACCCTCAATTACGTCAAAGTCCAGTATTAAGGCAAGACCCACCTAATACATTAAATTTTGATGAAAAATCACAAGGTTGGGTTAGCTTTTTTGACTATGAGCCAGATCAAATGTTTAGTTTAAGAAATAATTTTTATTCTGTAAAAACTTTTGATGGTAAAGTTAATTTATGGAGACATTATAGTAATAATGTTAAAAGAAGCAGTTTTTACGGTGTTGACCATCGTAGTTCTATTACATTTGTTTTTAATCCAAATCCAACAAATTCTAAAACATTTAAAACAATAGGATATGAAGGAAGTAACGGGTGGCAAGTAGATAGCATAGTTTCAGATCAAACAGGGCCAGTTTCAATAAGAAACTTTGTTGGAAATAATTTTATAACTAATAAAGACAATGCTAAATTAATATATAGTTATACAGAAGGTGAATATGTTTTAACAGAGGGAATTGCTAAAGTACTACAAGATGTAAATACTTCTAACACTGTTACATTAAATATAGGTAGTATTAGTGGATTTGTTTTTGCAGGAAATTCTGTTTTTTCAAATGAAATAATTACTGGAACTAGAACAGTTGTTTCTTATAATAGCTCTACTGGGGTTTTAGTTTTAAACGAGCCAGTATCGCTAACAGCTGGAAATACTCTTTCGTTTACTGGAGAAGTATCAAGTTCAGATTATTCATCTGTTTTTGGATCAGTTGTTCCACCTCCATTGAATAAATATTATAGTGGTTTTAATTTAAAAGAAAATAAATACGTAGCTAACTTGATAAATAATACAGCACCTAGTGTTGGTGAAGTTAATTTTGGTAAAAGTATAACTGGTATAAAAGGTTTTTATTCTACAGTTAAAATGTCTACTGACTTAACAACAAGTCCAGGTGGTGAAAAAACTTTATTTTCTGTAGAAAGTAACTACGATATGAATAACGGATATTAAATTAAATTAAATGAGTAATTCCTTAGTAAAACAAGAGTATACATTAGAGCAGTTAGAGCATATAGAACGCTTTAGAGAGCTTATAATGGACTTTGAAGATAAATTATTAGATTTGCCAGGTTCTTATGGTGATCCTGAAAAACCTGGACAAGATGAAATAGCTAACACAATTAATCCACTTAAGCATACTTTTGCAGATGGATTATATATTAGAGAAATATTTATGCCTAAAGGCCAAATAATTTCTACTGGTATACATAAAAAAGAACATCCTTATTTTGTATTAAAAGGTGATATATCTGTGCTAACAGATGAAGGTATTAAAAGAATAAAAGCACCTTATAATGGGATAACAAAACCAGGAACAAAAAGATTAATATACATGCATGAAGATAGTGTTTGGATAACTGTTCACGCTACAGATAAATCTAAAGTTGAAGACGTTTTAAACGATGTTATTGCTAAAGATTTCGATGATCCAGAAATTAGCATAGAAAATATGAGAAAACAATTAAAATTAAAAAGCGAATAATATGAGTGTAGTAGCAGTAGGCGCTATCAGCGCAGGCGGTTCGATTGCTAGTGGAATTATTGGTGGAGGAGCAGCAAGAAGAGCAGCTAAGAGGGCCGCGAGAAAAGCTAGAAAATTAGAAAGAAAATTAGCTCAATTAGAAGCTAACCGCCAAGAAATTATAAACCCTTATGAGGGAGTTACAAGTTTAAGCGCTATGCTTAGTAATCCGTTTGAAAAATTAACAGTTGCTACTAAAGCCACTGAAATGCAAATGGAGCAAACTGATATTGCTCTAGCCAACACCTTAGACACGCTTAGAGCAACTGGTGCGTCAGCTGGAGGGGCAACCGCTCTGGCTCAAGCAGCTCTTCAAAGTAAAAAAGGCATTGCTGCTGATATAGAAAAACAAGAATCTAATAATAATCAACAACGATTAGCCGGAGAACAAAGACTGCAAACTCAACAAATGGCAGAGGCTCAAAGAATGCAACAAGCCGATGTATCAGGTAAACAATTTGTATTTGGCATGACAGAGCAAAGAGAACAACAACAGTTAGATAGAGTTTCTAATCAAATAGCCGCGCTACGAGGTCAAGAAGCTCAAGCTCGAAGAGATCAAACTGCTGCTGTAACTGGCGCTATAGGAGGTGTCATAAGCGGAGTAACCAATATGGTGACTGGTATCCCAGGAAAATAAACTAGAACATGGAAAATAAAAACATAACATATAATCTTGCGATACAACAGGCTAATAAAAGTAATGCGCTTGCTTACAACGCTAATTACGTTGCTAGTAATATAGATACTACTTTTGGTATATTAGATAATGCTTATGAAGATACTGGAAAACAATATGCTAAATTAAAAATGGCTGTTCAATCTGGTAAATGTGTGGACGAATACTGTGATTATGAGAATAAACAATTAGCTAGATTAGATAACGCTCCTTCTGTTTCTATAAAATTTATAGAACAAGTTATTGATGAATTGTCTACCACTGAAGATACTTATTACGATGTAAATAACGATTATTCCTTTATGGTTGCTAATTGTATGATGACAAATAAACCTGGTTTTTCTAAAACAGAAGGATATAATATTAGATTAGATTTACTAGAGGATAGTTCACAAGAAATAATATTTGAAGGACCTTTACTTGAAAAGCCTTTAATAATAAATAGTAATACTTTAAACGCTTTATTAACTTCTGGTAATGATTTAGTAACGGAAACTCCAGATATTAATGCAGACATGCTTAAACTTTTAATTGACAGCGGTGTATTAGCAAAAGGATCTGCTGATGAAAACGGTCAATTATTACCAGGAGCCGCAGTAGCTGATGAATTTATATTAAAAAACAGTGACGGATCATATGATTATGAAATCATAAACATAGGCATGGGTAAAGGTAGAAATATACTTAAGTTTGATTTAGACAAAATTAAAAGAAAAGCACAACCGTTTGTAAATGCTGAAGTCGCAGGCTTACTACAACAAGAACAAAGCGTTGTAGCTGCTTGGAACGTTTTTATTGGTCAAGGATCAAGTGTTGAAGAAGATGATCAAATGGCACAAAATGCAAATGCAGGCAGTGTAGCTTGGGATTACAAAAAAGTATTACCTTTGTCTCAAAAAAATAAAGAATTATTTGAAAGCAAATACGGGGATTATTTTATGAACAACTACTTAAAGCAATTTACTACAAACAAGCTACCTACAGTAGAGGCAGACGCCGCTGTATTTGATTTAGAAAAAGCTAAAAAAGCTAAAGCTCAAAAGTTCATTGACGATAACCAATTATAAATTTAATTAAATGCTGTTAATAGAAAAAGTACAGGAATTACAAGCAATTCAGCCTCCTCTTGATCCTACAGAGATGA
>WLWF01002162.1_pt1 | contig 14686 bp, 25 predicted proteins | sample 6718331 | NCBI WGS metagenome assembly WLWF01 (sample SAMN12718692, study PRJNA515312) | sponge metagenome | isolation source: marine sponge | host: Mycale hentscheli | place: New Zealand: South Island, Marlborough, Capsize Point | collected 2003-05-01
TAGACCACAGCACACAAGGACACATGACTGGTAGACTTCCTATATCTATAGTAACACCAGACACTTTCAAACCTTATAGGATTTTTGGAATCACACACAGACGAAGAGAAAACTGGGAGGGTCCAGATGAAGACACACGAATTTATCAATTAGAACCTGTAGATATCACTGACGAAGAAAGAACTCAAGACATGATATCTGATGGAGGTCAAAGAAGAGGTTTACATATGATACCAGGAGACACTTGGATACTTCAAAAAAGACCCGAGAATTGGTACGATAATCTACACGAATCAAAACAAGAAGAAATTAGTCCAAAGTTAGAAATTGGTGATAAAATTAAAGTAATTGAAGTTGACGGAGAACACGAAAGAATGCCTAAATTATTTACAACAGTTTATGAAGTTATAAGAAAGGGAGACGGTCAGGCAAAAAAGGGAGCGGTTGTTAGACAAAAGGGACGGTTTGATTGGTATGACCTACTACCAGAAAATTTTAGGGAACAGAAAAATGTTGGAGAAAGGGACGTTAGGAATGATTTTAAAACAATATATCACGGTGACGTATGGATAAAAGTTAACCCAACGGAAACCCTCAGTGAACAAAGAGAAATTAGTCCAAAGTTAGAAGTTGGTGATAAAATTAAAGTAATTCATGTTGATAAGGAACATGTAAGAATACCAGAATTATTTACTACTGTTTACGAAGTTATAGGTAAGGCGGGAACATGGTATGACTTACTTCCAGAAGGATGGTACGAGGAGGAGTGGTCGAGAATGAGTGGGGAGATGGAGAGTAGAGTAAAAAGTGTTTACCCTGATGATGAGTGGATAAAAATTAACCCAACGGAAACCTTGAATGAACAAAGAGAACCAACAGAATTAAATCCTGAATTAAAAATGGGGGATGAAATTATGGTAGTGGATGTAGATGGTGAAAGAGAAAGTGGTGAGACATCGTACACGACTCCACCTACAGGACATAAATCAGAAAGATATATTCCTTATGTGGTTGTAGAAAAAAATTCTAATGGACATCAGTCAGAATGGCCTTGGAAATACGTGGTTGTGGAAAAGAGATTTTTAGAAAAAATTCTTAAACTAATGGAGGAAAAACCTGGTTATGATACAGATTGGACAGAAAACCTTATAGAAATGAATGCTAAGTTTTTATATCCCTGGATATACCAGTGGATAAAAACTGGCGAGTTTAATCAACTCAGTAAATTTGGACTCACTGAAACTTTAAATGAACAACAATTCCCTTTTAATCCAGATAACAAAGATATGGAAAGGGACCACCCAGAAGGGGAACCAGACTGGTCTATAAGACGTGGTAACCAACACTACGCTATGAATGTAGAAAACACACCTAACGAACCCGTTGCGGCGTTTAACAACTATTTGGTTAATAACTCACCTTTTATAATTGAAGGTTTTGATTTTTATCTAAGTGCAGTTCCAGGTAATATGCCTCAATCAGCTATTGTCGATGTGTATGTTCCCATGATGGATGATAGTGCTGTCGCGGATGATATTTGGAATAAAGATAGAATTTATTATGAAAGAACTGAGGATTGGTCTAGTGACAGTACAAAATACCAAGGAAGGAAAGAAAAATTACATAATCTTGATTATGACCAAAAATTTGCTGAATTTACTTACTACGAAGATTTTCAAGACCAACACCCAGAATATGTTGAGTACTTAAAACAAGAGTTGGGTGATACGAACCTACTTAATGAACCTGGTGCACAATATGAAATGATTTGGAGGACCAAAAGAATGAACTTACAAAACGAATTAGATAGTATGGCTAAGTTATTTGGTGTAAGTGACAGTCGTATCAACAGAGACCCCAGAAAACCCTGGAAAAGACAAGGGGACAGTTATGGTAATGAAAAAATTAGACCAGGTAAGTTAGTACCCAGAGGATGGCCTCGCACTTAATCATTTACATTTATTATTTAATGATTTAAATTAGGGTATGACTAAATACATTAAATTTACGTGGCTGTGTTTAACTTCTATTTTTTATAATTTACGTTATATTTTAAGTTCACGTTATTATAGAGAAAAATTACCACTTAAATCTATAGTTAAATGGAGATACATGGATAAAAATATTATGTATCTTATGGGTGGAAGTTATAATTGGTCAGGTTTAAAGGAAAGTATACGTACTTTTGGGTATATAGGAAAACCTATTGTATTATACAGCGTAGGTATTAACAACCAAACAGGTATTAGAGAATATTTAATTAAAGATGGTAACCATAGGTTTACAGTTTTATCGGACTTATATGATGATGAAAAAATAATTTCAGTTTATATTAAAAAACATAATAAAAAAGATGAAGACTTGTATTCACATAATAAACGAATGGATGAGTATAGGAGAAAATGTGTGGAAAGTATGGTCAGTGACCGACAAAAGTTAATAAATAAAATTAAAAAATTAAAAAAATGAAAAGTAAAGCAGACTATTATCAATGGTTAATGGACCAACACAGAGCAATTGAAGAAAAACTTAACGCAGTTCCTAAATTATCTTTAGAAGAACAATCTAAATCTGCGATGATTAAAGAATATAACGATATTAACCAGAGACAAGTAAATGAGTTAAAGGGTAGGTTAATACAAATAGAAACTGAAGCTGTAAGAATACAACAATGACCTATAAAGAAATAGGTAAAATATTTGTAGAGTTATTCGTTTTAATTGTAGAGGTAATTGTCACATTTGTTATTTTAAGTTTAGTAATACCTGTGGTGATTTGTAAGGTCATAATGCAAGAAATTTATCAGTATTGTAAAATAGCTTTTAATAACATTAAAAGTACAAAATTTATAAAAAGATTTTACACTAAAAAAGTTGACAAATAACATATAAAGATTTATTTTTAAATAAAAAATATGACATCTAATGAATTTGTGTTCTGGTTAAAAGGTATTGTAGATTCTACCCCTTTTATGCCAACAAAAGACACCTGGGATAAAATAAGTGATACTTTAAAAACGGTAAAACTCAGTAAGAAAGAAAGTTCTCCTTTAGATTCTGCTGTAATCAAAAGACTAACAGACATTCAATTGCCTACACCACCAACAAAACCGAACCCATACGATGTTACCTGTGACAATAAAACAAAACCAAATGATATTACGTGATGGGACATTGTGAAGATTTTTACTATGATATTGTTATGGAATTAGAAAAATTAGAGTTAACTGTTGAATTTGAAAAACAATTACTTAAAATGAATGTTCAGGATAAACACAAACATAAAGATACCAGAGCTAGGTGGTCTTACGCGTATGATAAAATAATTAAAAAATCTAGTACAAAAAATGGTAGTTAGTTTAGTTAGTGGAGTAATAACTTTAGGGTTAGTGGTGGTACTTTTAATTGTAACACATAAAATAGATAATAAATAATATTATGATTACATTTATAATATATTTTAGCTACTTTTTGTTAGGGTTTATATGGGTATACCTACATTATAAAATTTATGGGAGACAACCACTCAATGAACTAAGTGCTTTGTCCATTATAATTTTTTGGCCTATATCATTTATAACTACAATTCCTCGCATTTACAAATTATTACGTAGAAAGTTGAATATTTAAAATAATAGTACTATATTTGTGATATGGATTTATCATATAAAATAAAAAACGAAGACAGAAGAAACCACCCACTGAAATGGTGGTTAATGCCAGACGACACAGCGGTAGCTATATATCAAGGAATGAGAGGAGAAAATCCAGACCTAGATTTTATTGTTAAATATCGAAGTCCTGGTAAAAGATTAAGGACACCTTCCCACACACATTGGATAGTAGATTTATTGGTTAAATGTGAATACAATAAAGACTTAGTTAAATTATATGTGGAACATTTAATTAAAATGTACGACGAAATAAAACCTTTTCAAAACCAACAAGAACGTAATAATTATTCCCTTAAGTACGTACCCACTTCGGTGGCTTTATTCGGAGAACTAGATAATTCTGGGTATTACTCCGTTCAGATGCTAACCACATTAGTAGAACTTTTTTGTAAATGTGAAAAACAAACTAGTGGTGCTTTTATGTTTAAAGGGTTACTTAACTTAGTAAAAGAATATTGTGAAGATAAAAAAGATTTTTATCAAATTGTAGGGTACTCAAAACGTGTATAAGATGAAAACAAATTACCCAAATACTGTCCTCGAGTGGTTAAATCAATTCTACAATAAATTAAAAAAAGAAGGATTTTTTGAAGACCAAGAACTTGGATTTTATTCAGAAGAAAACGTATACCATCATTTTCAAGAAACTTTAGGTGATGCTGCTTTACAATCTTGGTTAAAAGATGGTGAGGTAACATTAGAAGGGAAAGAATTAACCATACTTTTGTTTCAAGTAGTAGTAAAAACCCATATCGAAGAATTAAAAAATGAAGGAACTGTAGATTCTATAGAAAACGAAAACGGTGATGAGGTAATGTGGTTAACACAGAAAGGTAAAAACGAAATAAAAGATTTATGACTGTAATAAAACAAATAAGGGCTAAAGAAAAAGCCCATCAAGTAATTCAGAGTTGTATAACTCACGAACAAATTAGGGGTGCTCGACATTATGTGGAAAATTATAATAAGTTATTTTCTGATTTTGTAGGGTATTCGGAATTAAATAGATTAATTTTTAAAAAAGAAAGAACATGTCTAAAAAATTAAAATTAGTAATTGGTAAATGGGGTCATGAACTAACAATGAATGAATTCACACCAGAAGAATATAAACAAATCGAAAACTACACTTTAGAAAATAATAAAGAAATAGAAGATGTATTACTTTATGAAATAGGTGATGCCTTGAATTCAGGTAACGATTGGTACGATTTTGATAACCTGGGTCACTATTACGGACCGAGTAGTTCAGATTGCAAATTAATGGTATATGAAGATACCAAATTATTAGATGAATATGATATATGTGAAATAGAATACAGTGAAACTATATCTAAAATAGAAAATAAAACAGATAACATTTTGATAACCTACATATCATCTGAAAAAGGTAATTTAAAAACTTTTGAATTAAAACTCAAAGACGGGGAAAAATTTGATATTAGAAAACTTAAATTAGAAATAAATGTTATACTTACCCCTACCAATGTTTATGAAATAGTGGGTGAAGCTGAGTATGACGGTAAAAATTTATTTTCTGATGGTGGAGATACCATAGGTAAGGGATTAGATTGTGAAATTAAATTACCTCTTTCATTTATAAGAGAAGAAAAACGTTTAGTGACCACTACTATGGAAGAGTTAATAGAAAAAGAAAAATGGTCTGAAGGTGAGGGACCACAGACAGATTAAAAAAAAAATAAATGACACAAGAATTTATAACACTTAAACTCATAGAGGAGTTAAACGAATTATCAACTATACTTTTACAACAACATAATAAACCTAGTAAAGATTTTATAAATGAAATATCTATGGAGTTTGGAGATGTCCAATATTGGATGGATATGTTTAAAGATGAATGTAAATTAGACAAAAAATTAGTAAAAGAAACATATAAAAATAAAACATGGAAACACGAGAAAGTGAAGATAAGAGGGTAAAACCAGATTTTGTTTGTGATAAATGTAATTACCCAATGTACGGAATAGAAGAACTAGGTTTCCTGGGCAATCCACATAAAGAAAATTTTGAATGTAGTCCTTTTACTGAATTAATGACTCTATGTAAAAAATGTACCCCTCCAGAGTTGGCCATTTAAATTATTTTTACTATATTTGTATTATGATAATAGTAATAATAAAATATATAATATTTGGAATAATAATGTTGGTTGGGTTCAACGCTTTATCGGAAGGTAAAAAAAAGTGACTTAGAATCTAATTAAAAAATTTAAGTAAAGCTAGTGATAAACCTACCAACCCTTGAACTATTAAGAAAATAGTGACTGCTTGAGTTCTAAAAGTTTTTAATTCGGATACACTATCACTCAATTCTTTCAGTTGTGTCGGTGAAGCCACCTCATCAACAGATTGTTTCCAGGTTTTTAGTTCTTTAACGGTTTCTTCCTTTCCTTTAAGTTCACCAATCTCTTTTTTTAAAGATTGTATTTCCCCATTTAGGTTAGTTATACCTTCATTTAATCTTTCTAGTTCATTTATTACGAGTTTTGAATACTCGTTCCAACCATTTTGACCACTTGACATATCACACTAATTTTCTAATCAATTTCATTTTATCCTGAGAACACGTTTCCCTATCTTTAATAATAGCCTCTAATTTATCTATTTTTTTCTGTTGTTCTACGTATCCTGTAATGTCAAATGCGCAACCCGCAACACCGATTACCTCATTATCACCATCAAATATTGGTGTACAATGAGTATGCCAAACCCTATTTAAGTGTTCGTAATCGTATTGTACAGGTAAACCATCTAAAGCTTTTATATGGTGTTTAATTGGTTCAAAACTATCATCTACTGTGTCGAAATATTCATACAAGCTTTTACCTATACTTTGACCATTTTTAAGTCCTAAATTTTTAAGTCCTCTACCCTCAGACAAGGTAAAAATTAGGTTTTTATCCACAGCCCATATAACTAAACCAGATGGACAATTATCAAACACTAACTGTACTAACTTATCACGTTTTTTTAATTTTTCATCACGGTTATTTAAATTCTCCGTTAGAGACCTTAAATAACTTAAATTACAATCATTTGTGTACATAATCACTTACATTTTATATATTTATAAATATGGAAAGTTCAAAAGAAAGAAGGAAAAGACTATTAAATAACTGGGAAAATGATAAAATTGATAGATTAGAGTCCTCATTTAAAGATTTAATTGATTTCGGTGTCGAAAAATGGACACAAAATTACACTATTTCACATAGTGATAAGTTAAAACAACTGGACGCGATGATTGAGTATTTTGAACAACCAGAAATAGAAGAATATGAAAAATGTCAGTATATTTTAGATGTTAAAAAAGAGATAAATCAATATAGGTATATGTTGTAATTAATTTGGTAGTTTGGGTAAAAATCCTTATATTTGTATTAATAATTAATCATTTTAAACCCGTATTCTATGAAACCAGTCAGACTAAAAGACCTACATATTCCTAAACAAGTGTTACAACCAATGAAAACCAACTCTGAGTTAGACTCCTTTGTCTCAACCAGAGGTGGATTCCTCCCTTCAACAGTTTATATTGTTGTTGGTGGTGCAGGTAGTGGTAAAACTTCATGGGCAATCGACACCTTAACCAAAATACAAAGTGGTAACCCCACTAAAAAGTGTTTATATATTTCAGGAGAACAAGATGAGATAGATAACTACGAATTGTCTACTTTTATTCCTGGCCTATTAGAATTAGACACACTTTATCTTGCAGGTGTTAAAAATCCACAAAAACTTATCGAAGAAACCTTAGACCAAGGATGGGACATGGTATTGATGGACTCTTTAGAGGTAGTCTCAGGTAGAATACAGACCACTACAGACCTTAACTCTAAACAAAGTCTAAAGTGGGTCATGGACCTCATGTTTAAACACAAGAGAGGAAATAACCCGACTAACACTTACACGGGATTCTTAGTCATCCAACAAGCTACTAAGAGTGGGACTTTTAAAGGTGACTCTTCTATTGAATTTGACACTACTGGTATGTTATATATTCGTAGGGGTCACGGTAGTGAGAGACATTTAGAGTTCAGTAAGAATCGTAGAGGTGAATCTAACACTAAACTATTCTATAAATTAGATAATGGACACATGGTTTACATAAAAGAGGAAGAAGAAGAACCTACAAGTAAACCTACCATTGGTATTCCGACTATTACTTTTGCTTCAATCATTAAAACTTTAGCTAATAAAAGATTTAATACTAAACTTACACAAAATGAGTCTTTTGTTATTGTAAAAGAATTGGAAGATACCTATAAAAATTTGGTAAAGTAATAAATTTTAATTATATTTGTAATATGAAAATAAAATATCTTTTATCCCTCGCTCCTTTATTGGTAATACTTTCACTGGGAATCAAAAAAATTATTATTCTTTTGATGATTGGTGGAGGTTACTTTATTACACCTGAAGCCTCCAGCATTTTGCATCATTATTGTTTTGGTGATGGGGAGACCTTAACACTTAACTCAGATTATTTAAGACGGTCTCCAGTTATTGTTAAAAATTTAGATAAAATGAAGGTAGGTGAATCGAGAAGAATTACCTTAAATCAAGAAGAGGATTGGAGACTATCTTACGCACTTAATGGATTTACATTAGAAAAGCACAAAACTAAAGCAGTAGTCAAACAACATATTAAATTTGATAAAACTGATGAGACTTTTACTTACCTCAATCTTTATTTTACTCAAATAAAGATATCAGACAACATCGTACATGAGTTTGATTGTAATGATTTTTGGGTATATTCCGAATTTAATTATTAGTTAATATCTTTTTCTAACTTAATTACAAAATTTACAACCACTTTTTGGAATTTTTAATTTAATAGGGAACCCTTTATATCCTGAACTATGTTGCCATGCTAAAATTCTTTCTGCATATTTAGCAAGATTTTCTTTATTCCACGGTCCCGTCGCAATATTCCAAGTACTTTTAAGAGTATCCCACGGCATATTCCATAAACTATCATATACTTTTTTACGGTCTTCTCCATCCTGATGTATTCTTCTTATGTTATCGAAATCATAATTATCCGTTACAACCCAATAACCTTCACCATTCCGTACGGTAGACGACCCTAACGCCGTTTGTATATCGGAGTAAACTTTTGGTGAATTAACTATCCCTTCCCAGAAACCACCATCTGCTTTACCACCACTTGCTTTTTGATAGTCTGTATAATCTAAAAGTTGTGGTTTATTTCTCCATTTTTTGGGGTCACACTGTTTTTGGTTGGTAGACTTATAACATAGTGTGTGAGCAATCACCTCTAAAAAGTTTTGAGGTAATTCCTTTTCAGTCATCTCTGTAGTTCTGTAACCAATATAGTCTAATAAGTTATTTGTAGTTAATGAATCGGGAGTCTTATGTGCCTGCTGGACATCTTTCATTAACGACTCTGAACCTTTTTGAAGAAAGTCAGGGATAAACCCTTGATTTCCACTAAGATAATCTATTACAGAAGCACCAGAATCCATTAAGCTTTTTGCGGTCTCTTTGGCTATACCTGTTATTAACGCTATCTCATTTAGTTGTTTGTTTTCAGATAATGTAAGTCCTCTATCGTACTTCATTAATGATTTCATTTTTTTAATATCGTTTTCTACTAAATTCTTTTTCATATCATGATATATTTTATAAGGATAACAACATATCTAATAACTCTGGTTGTGGGAACATATCAAACTTAGTACTTCTACAATTAGTGTGTGACCACAATCCTTTAGTACTATTACACATTGAAACGCTACACTCATCGAATGCTTTTGCACCTTTTTCCCTAACTAATTCAGGTAACCCTTTTCTAATATCTATACCATCTCTACCACCAATATACTTCAATAGTTTTTCTAATTCAGAAATTTGTTTATCACTGTACTTATGCCAATGTTTAAACCCTCTAAATTTTTCAGATAATTCAACGACCTGACTTGGGTGAGCTTCAGTACCCACATAAGTATAAAATTTACCAGGTGTCTTCTTTATCCAAGTTCTATTACCACTAATTCTTTTATAGTAACCACCCTCAGTTAAAAAACCAAAGTTATTAACTTCAATCCCAACAGAAGCTCTATGCATTATATTATTACCTATACCTAAATGCCAACCATAACCACCTTCAGGAAATGCTTGTACCGTTACCCCATCAAATTCATTATTGTTATCAGTTATTTTCTGACCACCTAAAACAAACTCAGTTGCAACTCTTCCTCGATTATCTCTTGCCCAATGCTTAATAGTATTATACGGATTGTCCCAACCCGCAGTGTGATGTATGAATATCCAATCCTTCTTTTCATCAGTCATGTAATATTCGTTTTTAGGCATATGTGATTTATTGATGGTTATATTAAAATCTTCTGGAACAACTGGTTCCTCCATTTCATCAGTAGTGATGATACCTAATTCGTATGCTTTGTTCCAAGTGTTTTTACCAACGATACCATCCGCCACTAAACCATTAACTCTTTGGAATTCCACCGTTGCGTTATGTGTTAAATTACCAAAATCCTCATCTACTTTATAATTGTATAATTGTAAATTCTTTAAAAATTCTTGCCAATAAGACACTATTAATCCCTTACTTCCTTTTCTAATTGTTTCCATAATATTTAAGTGTTTTTATATATAAATATCACTACCAGGTTAACCCACCAGTTCCGGTTATATATTTCCAGTAAGAATCTTCGGGAGAATTAGCCCTCAACATATTAATGTAATCATCTTCATCCCTGGGAGCGTATATCTTTAAATCATAAGGTAATTTTTTACCACCAAAAAGTTTAACCACATCATTAGTAATATGGTAGTCCATCATGTACGACCAATCCAAATTGTGGGTGTCCCATAAATCTTCTTCCATATCTATAGGTGAGTTAAGATACACATTTAATTCTAACCATTCATCACTCTGACGGTCACCGTAATAACTCTTTTCAATCCCAGGGTTAGCATGGTACTCTAAATCTATTTTCTCCACCACAGGATAGATTTGTCTAATCTTTCCGGTTGGTGAATTAATATAATCGTTAATTACTTTTTCTATTTCTGGTGTCATAAAATTAGTTAGACCTATTTGAGTTTAGAATACCTGTAAGAGGATTGTTAGGTAATGATAGTGATATATTACTTTGACTAATCTTATATGGTCCGTAACATATTTTCTTTTTACCAGAAGCGGTATCTGTTAAAAGTATATCCTCCACTGGAACCTCATCACCGAATTCAAATTTGGTTAGACTACCACAAACTTGATTTAATTGAGTTTGACCGAATGTTTTTTCGTAAGACATAAAACTTTGTCCCCCACCTCTCAATATAATATTAATACTACCATCTTTAATTAAATTCTTTAAAGATTTATTAGGGAAAGAAGGTATAAATCCCTCCTTCTCGAAGTTTAACTTTTCTTCATCATTTAAATTAGCCTCAACCATATCAACGTAATTAGTGGAAGGAGATGTTAAAAATAACATATTACCGTTTAACTGAAACTTACCTAGATTATTATCACCTTCAAACGGACCCATTCCTTTAAAATCTTTGGCTGCTGTAGGACTAATCATTATAAATCTACCATCACTTCTCCTCATTCCGAATATTAGTTTTTGATTATTAACCAAATCTTCTATCCTTAACCTAGATTTAATGATACCGTTAATTTTTTCAGCTAAAGATTTTATAACGGATTTGTCTTCCTCTTCATTTAATGGTGCAGGTTCTTCAGATTCAGGGTAATAAGGGTAAAAGTTATGGATACCATACTTATCGTTCCATTTTAATTTACCTTTCATGTGTAATGTTTCTACACTACCTTCTTCTTCAATACGTTCTCTTACTATAACACCTTCACCCTCATCATCAGAATCATCAAACCATTTTATAACAGCAGCTTCTCCATAATGTCCAGGAAACATAAATTCATTTGTACCCACATAAATTAAAACATCGACCATCTCTGTCCCATTCACATCTCTATACGATTTATCTACAGGTGTGTCATCACTATCATCCATAAGTTCTCCCTTATCGTTAATGTACATACCTTCATTTAAAACAAAATGTTTACGGTGTAGGTTTATAATCCTATTCTTTTCTGATTCGTTAATTTGTTGTATCATAATATCGTTATTTATAGTATAAATATATTACCAGTCTATACCAGGACCAAATTCTCTAATATCCTTTATTGTGAAAAAAATTTTAGTTCCAGGGATAAGTTTAATAATATCATGCATAATCTCACTTTTAATGTATGAATAGTCATCAAACCCAAATTCAGAACCAGACACGTACATGTCAAGATGTAACCTCTTAACTGGTTTACCCATATATTCAGTATAGAAACCCGTTACCTTTACACCTTCAACAGAATCTATTTCATTAATAAATTCCATTTCACCCAGACCCAATTCTTCAGTTACTTTCTCCATTCTTATTAAAGACTGGTCTACAATGGATTGGAGAGATTTAATAAGTTTATCTGATTTAGGATTTGCCTGTTCAGATAGATTTTTATTACTATTGTTTATTTTAAATTCAACCTTAGAGTTAGGTAATAGTTTATTAATCTCCATTTCCATATAGTACATGAGATTTTCATAAGCATAATTTGGTGTATAAGAGGCACTCACATTAAGTGTAGCGAAAACCATAAAGTCATAAGGTCCAAATTTTGGAAAAACCTCATCTACCACAATACTTTCTATAGAATCTATATCGGCTTTAGTTTCCACGTCAATCCAGTCTTCTCTATTTACCGACACTAACGCCTGGTTTAATAAAGTTTGTAGTGTCAACATAAGTTTCCTATCCCTATTGAATTGTTCAGATAATATGTTTAATAGTTTAATCACAGATTGTTATATAAATCGTCAGGGTTTATCTGAATTCTATACCCACCTCTCGGTTTAGGTAAACCTACCACATGTAACATACCCAATAACTCTTGTAAAAAAACATTGTGGTGGAAGTTTTGAATTGGTGTTAAGGTCTGTAAAGATTTATTTGTCTTCTCTCTATAATAATCGTTAAATCTTAAGTGTTCGGGGAAAGGTCTATCAGTATGAACTCTAATAATCAACATATCAAGAGTATCTTCATAAAACACATGAACATCAAACACATACTCCTCATCCAAAGTAGACATATCCATGAGTATTTTATTACCCATAGTATTAAACAACTTTGTTAAAGTTTCACTATCCTGGTCTTTTCGGTTCTTATTATAACGATTAAATTCGTAGTAGTTCAATGTAATATTATTGTTTATAGTCTATCGAACGGGTTTCCACAACCCCTACCACGTTTATTAAGTATAGATACAGTAATTAGTATTATTATCAAAGCTCCTATGGCGATAAAAATACCACCAGGAATACTTACACCCGCTATTACTACAGCTCCCACCGATTCATTTAAATTTTTAGTGGATTTCTTAGCTTTTCTGGCCTCCTTTAATATACCAAGAAGTTCTTTAACACTTTTACCTTCAATTTTTTTATACAATTCTTTAAGTTTATCTTTTGCTTCACCCCCTAAAGTTTTTATTTTAGATAAAAGTTTATTTTCCATACTACCACCTTTACAATATTTAGATTCATTTTCAGTAGCAAGTTTATCTACTTCTACTTCTTCGTTCTCATTTAAAAATGATGTACGACTTATAATATCAATTATATCTTTATGTATGTCGTGCCCATATTCAGTAACAATAGTCAAATCATTATCACTTAATGATTTATCTTCTTCGGCGTGTCGTATTATATTTTTTATATTTTCTATATCGTATTCACCCATTCCGTCATATTCTTCATAAGAACCATTTTCCAAATGAATTGCAAACTCGGACAGTTCCTCTAACCAAAAATCTATTCCCATATCTTTATTTTCAGTTTCCTCATTTAAAATAAAGTGTTTCCTGTGTAGGTTTCTAATCCTATCCTTTTCTGATTCATTAATTTGTTGTATCATAATATTACCTTCTTTTTACTTGACTAGGCTTTAAATCTTTATTTAATAGTTCATCATCACCATCATAGACAAAAATAGTATACTCACGAATGGTATCATCTTCACTAAGTGTATATGCCCCTAATTCCCCAGTTTTATTTTTTAGTTCTGGACTATAAGGGTTAGTTACCTTCATCTCCCAACTATAATTGCCTGGTTCATTAACCATCATATCAGATGTTAATTCTATACCTAATACTTTTCTATCGAATGACAGAACAAGTTTATCACCTTTTTTGTAGCTTTCTTTTGATTCATTTAAAAGTGCAGTACCATGGTGGTCTTTACGTGACTCATGTAGATTTAATATTCTACTCTTCTCTGAGTCGGAGATTAAAAATTGATTTTTCATAATAGTATTGTTTATAGTATAAATAGTTTCATGTGTGAGATAATAACAACTAAGTTCTTCCCCATTATCCCTTATCCCTCCACTAACGTTTCGGTCAGGGTCACTACGGTCATTTCACTCCCTCCGTTTAATGTGGACTCACTCATTTGTCATTATCGTTCTGGTGGGGGTAAAATTAATATTAGTATAAGTATAATCCCTATATATAACACTATAGTAAACACTTAAGATATATACCACAGTATAGTTCCCAATATACATAACCCTATAGTAAAAGGATACATCCTATATATAATGGTTACATAGAAGGAACTCATTAAATACCATACAGTATAATCCCTTAATTGGAATGTAATTCCTATAGTAAAGATTAACGGTTAATGGTACTCTACCATTGGTATAATATTACAAGTGTTATTCGTAAACCCGTACTCACCTCCCAATTGGAATGGACTATGAAATCCCTATTGGATAAGACTAAAATTAAGGTCTTAAAAGAAGACCATTGAAGAGTCTTAAACAAGTCTCCCACCCCAGTACTTCTACATTTTTTTTAATGGTCTTATAGGTGACCTTAGATACCTTAAATCTAATTATATGGTCTTAGAGAGTA
>WLWF01002164.1_pt1 | contig 14679 bp, 24 predicted proteins | sample 6718331 | NCBI WGS metagenome assembly WLWF01 (sample SAMN12718692, study PRJNA515312) | sponge metagenome | isolation source: marine sponge | host: Mycale hentscheli | place: New Zealand: South Island, Marlborough, Capsize Point | collected 2003-05-01
TACAATTGCCTACTGTTGTTTTCTCGCTGATGCGCAACAGAAATAGCTCGATAAATAATAATACTAAAGACTCAATTCAATGTATGGTCTTTCAAGTATATTAGTGCTAAGACAGGATTCGAACCTGCAACTTACTACAGGAAATCATACTAACCTTAGTATGTTTTTCCATTTTAAACTACTTAGCTTGGTTAAAATTTTAATTAGGATTCTCCAATGCATACATTATACCTTCACATGCTGGAGTAAAGAAAGGAGTATTAGAATCATACTCATTTAATTTTTCGAATTTAATATCTTCTGGTATTACACCATGTTCTAATAATTCATCTACATATAGTTCTTTTTCAAGAATATTATCCATGTCTTTTGGTGTAAACAGATTAATAATCATAGTAGTACTATCATTTACTAATGCTGTAATTTTATATTGATATACTGTCATAATGATTAATTTTTAATAAGACCTAGGATTTTACACCTAGGTCTTTCGGTACTATAAGTACTAAGATAAGAAATTATATCTTATCATTTTCCAACACTGTAACACTCTCTCCAGAGTCTCCGTATGCGTCACAAGTAACGTAACCTGTACCACATGATGCCAATAAACTTGCAACTACAAATATAATTGCAAACCAACCTACTACTATAAGTGCAGGATTTTTAACTACTAAATTTTTCATTGTTTAAAATTTAAGGTAAATAAATAGGACGAGCAGTAATTGTGTCAGGCTCATCCGTTCTGACATAAGCTAATTCTTTACAAGAAGTAACATACTCTATGTTGTTCTTATAATAAATAAATAAATAATGTGTTTCATTCATAGTTTAAAAGTTTACAATTCTAAAATGCTGTAATCGTGTTTCGTAATCGTTTTCATTGTAATAAAAGTCTTCAAATTCAGGACCATTTCCTATATTATGTACACCATAATATGTATTACTAATTCCTATTTTTTTGTCAACTATTATACCAATGTGCCAATTATCCCAAAATACTATATCTCCTGGTAAAAAACTGTCTTTATGACTTAATTGAGAAGTAGGATAATGTAATTTAAGGAATTTCTTTAATATTCTTACACGTCTATGATCTATATTACTATCAGCTCCATCACCACCATAATATGGAGTAGGATTAGGATAATAATAACTATGATGTTTCTTTACAGATTCATGTACAAGTACTTGTAAATCTATACCAATAGATCTGTAAGCACGAATTATTACATCAGTACATACACCTATTGTATCAGGAACATCTCCCCAAGGATATTTAATTACACGATAACTTCCATCGTAAATAACATTTTGTTTTGTTTGCCATTTGGCATGATTGCAGATTTTTTGTATTTTTTCTGCATCAGTCATTTGAGATGACACATTAAATGCCATCCCAATCATTACTATAAGCAATATATTTTTCATAACTATTTGTTTCTAGTTAAAGGACTGTCACATCTGTCAAAGAATTCTCCATTGTTAAATCCAAGACATTCATTGTATTCAAAATCTCCTGAATCTATATATTCAAGTATTTCTTCTTCATAGCAATGTTCATAAGCAAATAATTCAGCTTTTTCGTGTTTAACAACATATAAGACATATAAATCTCTATTGTCATTTTGTTCTTCCATAGGCACAATAATGCCTGTACCTATAAGATAGGTAAAAAATAATTTTAACATAATTTTAGTTTTAATTAATAAATAAAAAAGAGGGCAGTTTTTCTACAGTCTGCCCTCATTCTTTCACGGCTTAATCCCATACAGACATTAATTAAGTGTCCAAGGTTTCATCACATCTCCGTGTCTGGAATTGTCACCAGCATAGGTTCCTTGAGATTTTATAGAGTAAATTTGAACCGTACAACCTCTATAAACCTGCTGTATCAGGTTTAATATAATATAACTGTTAGTTCCCTCACAATAGCAGTTGTTGGTATTGGTACTTTGTTTCTCTTCGCAATAAGTTAAATACTTAACTTATAAACTAACAGTTAAAATATATTCAGTATTGCATTGAATACATACATATCATTACAGAACAGTACAGCACTAACTAAATAAATAGTTAGCACTGTTGTTACTATTATAATCTCTTTTCTATCCAACATAATACTTTTCTTTAGGATCCATAGCAAGATAAGATATGCCTAATACTACAAATATAGCTGCAAATATAGCTGATGTTGTAGTCAATGCATTTGCAGTAGCACCTGTATCAGCATGTAATGCTTCATACAGTCCTGTTATAGTTGCTAATAAAGATGCTAAACAAAGACTTGCTATTAATTTAGCTATAAATGTCTTTTTCTTCTTATGAGGTGTATAACTGTTTTCTACTTTTTTTTCTTTAATAGTAGTTCTTGTTTGTAATTCTATTACAAAGCATAAGATTAACAGTTGATACTGACGAGTTCTGATTGAGGACTTACCCCAAGCACTATAGCCTATTGCAAAGCCGATTACTTTTTCTAATTTTAAATCTAAGTTGATTCTTTTGTCTAATAATTGCATGATTTTATGGTTTTGGTTTATAAATAATTTACAGTTTAAAAAGCCTAAGACAACCCTACAAAAGTCTTAGGCAATGAGAACTTTGGTATCATAAGGGTCTTTCTACTGGTCAGGATATACCTGCCTACTAGTCTCTCATTATCATTTTAGCACTGAAGAGCTTACCTTCTTTACAGTCCGTGTCAGACTAACGCTACCCAACTTGGTTATGTTACGGCCCATTATCTCAGAGGCTATGGTTGGACGCTTTTGACAGAGCTTACCTGCCTGTTCGTATTTATGTTTAATAGTACACAAGAACTATCCAGGAAATCATTCTCATCTGGAGTCGATATCATTCTTAATTAAATAAGTATAGAGTGTGCTTAGTTAACATAACAGATCTACATGATACAAGAAATTCTCTTAACATTCTTGTGCACTACACATTTACCATTTAGCAGTAAATGATTTAGTGGCAGTAATAGGATTCGAACCTATACATTCCAGACCTGTCATAGAGGCTATCATCTCTATGCAGTACTGCCATATATTTTAAATAGGATATTTTACTCCTATTTTTAATCCTTTAGGTAGAACTTCAAGTATTTTAGTACTAAGATAATCAGCAGTTTTATTTTCTCTTTGCCACTGTTTATCTACAATTCTTAATGCAAATTTAAACTCATTATCAATTTGTATTCTATGTATGAATATATACTTTTCCATAATTTTTAAGTTTTAATATGATTTATTTTTATGTTTCTTCTTGCGATAGTACTTAGACTTATCACGAAAGACTTGCTTTTTGCAAGCCTCTTGAATTTCTTGTTGTGTTACTATTATCTTTTTCATAACTATTAATTTATTTAATTCTACCAATTACTTTACGATCATGCCAAGTGTATGTATCACATCCACATCCACAACCATCTTCACCGTAAGCTCTGATTATACGTTTATTCTTATAATCAATGATATAGTAAAGATATTCCCACATATAACTTTGTTCCCAATTCTGATTACGAATAGCTTTACTTTTGTTTTTATACTTAACGTAATGTTCAGCTTTTTTTATTGTATTGAAAATAGTCATAATAATATGTATTAAGTTAAAAAATAAAAAAGGCAATGATTAGGTTAGAAAGCTCCACCAATAGGATACTACATACTAAAGCCGAAGCTATATATAGTATGCCTAACTTGTCGCTCATTGCCAAAAGCGAAACATAAGATAGCATTGTCTCCTGATTTCAGACCCTATTCTTATGATATTACAGGTAATATGTAAATTTAGCTATAAACTGTGCAACCTATGTGCACAGAATATAAAAACTCCCTATCTCTAACATTCGGTTTTCCATTGCAATTTGTTTTCCTGTTTACAACGAGGTCAAAGGGAGTTATAAATTAAATCTCATGACCATAACGATGTATGATCATATTGCATATCATTTTATTAAATTCAACAAAACAATTATCTGTAAACTTATGACCTAATTTTTGTTTAACAAGATTAGTCATATAATTTGCATAACCTTTTCTACCTTGTATTAGGATTTCTACAGAAGCATTCTTTACTAAGTTATTAGTTTGAATAATTAATTCGTGATATCTAGGGTCTTCAGACCATATTTTCTTTTCTGACATAATGTATGATTTTGTAAGTAAATAAAAATGCAGACCGTTCGCAATATAACCTTTGACAATCTTTCAACCTCGCACCAATCAAATTGCTGCTAAGCTCCAAGGTCTAGCTTATAGGTATACGTTGTCTTAATTACTCAAGGACTCTAGAATCCTACGGTCTACATTTAAAATAAAAAGGCAAAGTTACCGTTACACCACTATTAACTTACGTTATCTAGTTAAACTCCTAGATATTAAAATAGCCGATGAGTGTCTATCTAATCTATGCAACAGTGCCCATAGATAGCTCAAATGATTAAGGGTGCAGTGACATATTGCCTTTAAAAAAACCAACTTTGGGTAAATAGGTATTGGTTATGAGAGAATGTTACGAATGATGACTTTCTCATCACGCATATTAGACTCAACCTAGAAAGCAAAAGATTGTAGTTAGTATTAACAGTTCTAGAAACTGTATTACCCACTCAGTCATGGCGTCCCAAGGAATGGAACAATCTTAGTGCTTGAGAGTTTGATTTATAGAGTACAACTCACAACTCCAAATTAAGCCATAACAATTAAATGCTATGGCTTATCAATGCTTTAAGCATTAGGATTCACGATGGAATCTAGCGTGGTTAGCACGCCATCAATAAGTATGAAAGTATTCATGATTATTCGTTTAAGTACGTAGAAAAGAACCTGCATCACGGAGCATGGGCCGACCTTTTTAGTAGGATTTAACTATACAGACTTGACAGCCGAAGGCCGAAGGCCTGTTCGTTAGAACAGGTCCTTCACAGAAGCCCACGTGCTTGCACCTACTGTTAACTTCGTGCGAGCCTCGCCATCGTTGTTAGTAGTGTGAACCACGCTGAACTTCTTGAGCTCGTCGTCAGAGAGAACTTGTCCTACTTCAAACTGCTCGGCAGTAGCTTTAGACATATAGAACTGCTCGCTCTTATTCTTTCCTTCAATGATGCGAACCATTGTAAGAAACTTGTAGCCGTTCTTGTTAGCTCGTACAGTGCGTACAATGTTCTCGATTTTCTCGTCTGTGCAAAATTTTGCGATGTGAATGTATTCCATTTTCGTATGATTTTTCGTTAGGTAGGGCCTACGTTGACCCACCCAAAGTATAGGGCGGGTCGTTGTCTTTGTTACTTACCACACTCACAAAATCTTATGCACACATATAAAAATTATATAGGGGGGGGGGTATTTAACAATTAGAAAAAAAACTTCTAAATAAGAATAAGTATGAAAAATAAAATTATAAGCTAATACCTAGACTACTACTGACACACAGCCAAAACATGCTGGTACTAAAAATAGTACCTATAATGCCTTTTAGGTACTAAAAATAGTACTTTTGTATTAGTTATTGTAATATAATTATAATATCTTTACACTATGGGAAACAGAATAATTAAGAAACGCAGTACCAAGAAGCAACAGTTTGATGTAGGCAAGTATGTAAACTCTGAAACAGGAGAAATGCTAGCATCTGAATTAGGCAAAGATAAGATGTCTGTAAATATAACAGAAGAAGGTGAGTGTGTTATTATTACTTCTGATGATTATATAGTACTTGATTCTAAAACAGTAAGATATTTATCTACTGAATTGTCTAGAACTGAAATAAACTCTATGATTATGATGGCGACTGATCTGAAAACACCACTTAACATAGTGTACAACGGACCACAACCTCACACTAATCAATCACTACAAAAGTTTTTAGGCTATAGTTCTAAGGCTATGTTTCTAAAGTTACTTAATAAGCTTATGAAAGTAGGAGTCATCTATCAACTTAAAGGTAGAATACGAGATGAGATAAGAGTAATCTATATGCTTAACCCATTCATAGCACGTAAACGTAAAACCATAGACAAAGAAGTATTTAATGTATTTCATCCTTTTGTATAAATATTATAATAACTAGATAAATATTGTTAGTTATTATAAAATTATTATATTTGCTCTAAGATGATATGTGTTTCACTAGATACTAATGATAGCATTCTTTTAAAATCAAAGGATAAAAGCTTTCATGCACTGTTTTATATTATAAAACAAATACCTCATACTACAAACGTATGGTATAGTGATAGAATAAATAAACAAATGGTATGTGATGAGCTGTCTGTATCTGGTCCTGCACTGGAAAAGATGTTAAGCTCACTACGCGAGCGAGAGCTGCTTGTTAAAGTATCAAGAGGTAAATACAAATTATCAGAATTACTACTAGAGGATTACTGATGGAGATTGGAGAATTAGAATCAGATGATCTTAATGAGATTATTACAAAGTCTAGGGTCTTAGAAAAAAGATTTAGAAAATATTGCAGACAGCACAGTAAAATTTTTACATCTACAATGTTCTTAGGCCCTGACAAAATTATTTTAAAATGTTATTTAATAGATGAAGACAGCAGAAAAATTAGCAATAGCTAAAGAATTATTAGCCACAGCTTTTGTGGTAGCCTCAGAAAAATCAACAGCAGAAGGACTTACTTTTAAATATAAATCTTATCCTGAAGAAATTCAAGAAGATAAATTTATACTTAAAGCGTGGCACGTAGATATAGTAGTAGGAGAATTAGGACACGGAGAAAAGACTATACAACAATTTAGATTACCTAGACCTAATAACATAGATGCTAAAAATATGGAATACCATGCTATTGTAGAAGTACTAGCTACTCTTACACAAGGAGCATTAGTTACTTGGTATGAGGTAGGAAAGATCTTAGCACAAGATAAAGAAATGCAAAAAGAAATTATAGATGAAGCAAAGAAAGGTAATATCGCTCCCAACAAATAATAAAAAGATATATCGTCAGATATTAGCTTTTATGAATTTTATGTTAAACTTGACTCCACAAGAACGTAATGTTCTTGCAGAACTTGTTAGTTTAAATAATGAGTATGAAGCTTTACCAGAAGACAAGCGTGCTAAATTTATTTTATCTACTGACGTTAGAAAAGAAATAAGAGAAGATTTAGATATACAAGAAAAACAATTTAATGTTATAATATCTAAACTTCGTAAAAAGACTATGTTCGGTAAGCCTTTAATAAATGACAACAATGTTTTACATTCTGAATTGCAGTTTAAACCTGACAGTGATGGATTTAGAATTGAAGTTAATTTAGTAATGACTACAGAAATTAAAAAAGCAGAAATAGAAGTAGTAAAAGAAGTAAAGGAAGAAAAACTTCCACCAAAAGAATATAAACACGACGCTACTAAGGCGCCTGTTATTGAAGAAGAAGAATACGATTTTACTATTGAGATACCTGATGAATAAGCAAAAAGAAATTTTAAAAAAAATTGCAGCCTCCCACGGGGTAAGTTTATCCCAGGCAGAAGAAATATGGAAACTATTAGGAAATAAAATTGCAGATGTTATAAGTAGCGATCATAAAACAAATGGAATATTTGATGAAGATAAATTTCCTATTATACATATAGATAACTTTGGAAAATTTATTCCTAATAAAAGAAAAATAAATCATGCGAATTTTTGCATCAAAAAGAAAAAAAATGAACTTAACACTTGAAGTACATATAAATGATTCTAAAGATAAATACTTAACTACCTTTTATAAAATAGATGCTTTGTCTAAAAATCCTAAAGGAGGGTCAATTATATTTTTAGCAGGAGTACAATATAAATGCTCACTGCCTTATGAAAACTTATGGGATAAACTTAAAAAGTTACAAAAATGAAAGCTTTATATGAAAATAATTTTTGGGACATACATCCTGAATTAAAAATCATAGAAGAGTTTAGTAAAGTCTATACCGCAGACAAGTCTAAACAAAAATCTACTAGCTCACGTACAATGTGGGCTATTGATTTTGCATATAATCCTGAATCTAGATTTTTTAATCTGCCCAATAAATTAGAAATTATATCTAAAGACTTTTTAAAAGATCCTAAGTTTAAATGGGAAAGCTTAGATAAAGTAATTGATATCTATAAGAACATAGTATTATCAGACGCAGAAAGAGCTTTAGTTAGTTGGAATGAGATTATGGGAATGAGAGACAAGTCTTTAAAAAAATTATATAAAGAAGCTTTAAACGTACAACATATAGGAGAAGTTGATACAAAGATTTTAAAAGAAATAGATACTATGTTGGCTAATACAGCTAAGTTATTTGACGATTATAAAAAAATTAAAAAAGACTACGAAGAAGATAAGATTAAAAAGAAAGGAAAAAGTATTGTATCTTTAACTGAGTCAGGAGAAATATAGTATGGATAATATTTGGGAAAATAAAAAGAAGATACTCTCTGGAGTAAAAAACTTATTAATTAAAAATAAGATAATAGAAGAAATAGCAGAAGCTCGTCAATCTATATGTAATAGTTGTGAGTTTAAATCTAAAGAATGTGCAGCCCTTATTTCAGAATGTTGCTCAGTGTGTGGATGTTCTTTAAAATTTAAAACTAGATCCCTAGAGTCTTCTTGTCCCAAAGATAAATGGCCAAGTATAAATGATAAATAATAAAAATTATAAATTAGATGAGATACCTAAATTTCATCCTGTACTTGAGCATTATGAAAGACTTTCATTTTGGAAAGCAGAAAAGCGTAAATGTATAGAAGGGTATTGGCAGCAAGGCAAGTGGATGCCTGGTCCATTATATTATTATGTAAACTTCCATAACATACAATTTGAAGATGATTCTTCTGTAGCACAAGCATTTGGCTTGCCGTTTTTACGTGATATAGATTGGGAACTATTTTTAATCTATGAAGAATGCAGAGGCTTTTCAGGGTTTACAAAAGATACGCAATATACATGTGATCGTAAATACGGACCCGAAAAAGAATTAGCTTTAAAACTTAAACGTATTACTAAAGAAGAGTTAAAGAGATTAAAATATATACCTGCACGAGAGTATCTGAGAAAAAACCACGGTAAAAATTTAGGAAAGCCTTTATATAAAAACTCAGCAAAACATTTTATAAGTATACAATCTAGGGGTGGAGGTAAATCGTATGCTACATCAGGTATAGCAGAACATAACTTTTTATTTGACGGAGCTACAGATTACGATGATTATTTATCTAGAAAAAAGAGTAAAAACTTTTTAGCATCAGATACTATTATAGGAGCAATTGATACTAAATATTCAATACCTCTTATGAAAAAAGTTACTACTGCCTATGAGCTTCTTCCTGGAAGTTTTCAATTAGGAGATGAATTTTATCCGTCGCCTTTATCGATATCTTACACAGGTTCTTTTATGGCTAACAGAGAAGCAACAACTAGAACAGGATCTGTAATGCGACATCGTACATTTAAAGATAACCCGCTAGCAGCCAATGGTACTAGACCTAACTTAGTAGCATTAGATGAGGTTGGTTTCATGTATAATATAAAAGAATCTTGGGGAGCAATTGAAGCAACACAAGCTTCTAAGGCAAAAAAGAATCTTGTTATATGGGCTCTAGGAACGGGAGGACTTGTATCGGGTAGAGCTGCATTATATGCAGAAAGTATATTTAGAAATCCTGATGATTATAATTGCGTTACTTTTGAAGATCATTTTGAGAATAGAGGGACTATAGGATATTTTGTACCATACTCTCTTACATTAAATGAATTTAAAAAAGGGCCTAATCTTATAACAGATGAATCATTATCTAGATTATATATAGAAGATAAAAGAGAAACTGCAAAAAAATCACCAGACCCTACTGTATATCAAACAGAAATAATTAATGGTCCTATGTTACCGTCCGAAGCTTTCTTAGTTTTAGAAGGAGCATTCTTTCCTACATTACAATTAAAAGAACAACTAGCAGAAGTAGAAGGAGGTAAATATGCAAAATACACAGATGCTAGTTTTAAAGGCATTCTTAGTTTCGACAAAAACAATGAAGTAGAATTTAATACTATACAAGATCTTAGACCGATAAGAAAATTTCCACTAAATAAAAATGATGGTAAAAAAGGATGCGTTGAATTATGGGTCAAGCCTCAAAAAAATGAAGAAGGCGTAGTCCCTAGAAATGTATATATAGCAGGAATAGATGTCGTAGATAAAGACAAATCTACTACTGACTCATTGCCTTCTATATTTATAATGAATAGGCTTACTAGACAATTAGTAGCAGAATATACAGGAAGAAGTAATGAAGCAAAAGATTTTTATGAAATATGCAGAATGCTTTTACTGTATTATAATGCAATAGGTATGTATGAAAAAAACCTTATTGGTTTATTTAATTATTTTGATAGACATAAATGCACATATTTATTAGCAGATACACCTTATCAACTTAGGTCTTCTGATACATATAAACAATCAGGAAATACTTCTAAAGGCATTAACGCATCAAGCGCTGTTAACTCAGAAGGACGTAATATGGTTAAATCATGGTTACAAGAAACAATATCTATTAAATCAGAAACTAAAGTGTATGAAACTATTTACTCTTCTGCATTAGTAACAGAGCTTGTAATGTGGAATCCGCAAGGAAACTTTGATAGAGTATCTGCGTTAATAATGTTAATGTGGTTAGATTCAACTATGTATAAAGAGACTAACAAACGTGTAGAAGAAGTTAAAGGATTCTTAGACAATGATTATTTTTCTAAAATGGGTCTACTGAAAAAGAAAGTTACAGGGACCATAGATTCAAATTTTTATTCATAGATTTGTAAGAATAGAAAATAATTATTATGAGCGACAATTTAGACAGTCAAGGATTTATTAATTTTCCACGACAAAAACTATCTGATGCTCAGAAGAATGATAACTGGTATAAAAAGAATATAGACTTTGCAGAACACTTATTAACTTCTGATGTTAATCTTAGAAACAGTTTTAAAAATAAAAGAATTAATTACAATCTAAGAGCTAATGTAATTTCTCCTAGAGATTTTGAAAGATTTATTAATCCTGATAATTTAGATTTAAGTACTCTACCAGCAAGTTTTCAGCATATAGGAATAGAAAACACAAAAATTAATTTACTATTAGGAGAATATTCTAAACGTAAAAAAGAATTTAAAGCTTATATTTCTTCGGGAGATCAAGAAGGTATATCTAGAAAAGAGCAACAACTAATGGACCAAGTTACTCAAGAAATGGTTCAAATAATTCAAACAGAATCTATAAGTCCTGAAGAAATACAAAAACGTTTACAAGCACTTGAGAAATATCAAAATTATGATTTCCAAGATATGACTGAAATTGTTGCTAATAAAATTCTTAAAAAAGAATATAAAGAAGGCAACTTTGATTTTACTTTTCTTAGAACATTTGAAGACTTGCTTACATCAGGTGAAGAAATAATGTATTGCGGAGTATTAGGAGGAGAGCCTGTAATGCGACGAGTAAATCCTATGAACGTATATACTCTTGGCGGTAGTTCTATGTTTATAGAAGATTCAGATATTATTGTAGAATATGGATACAAATCTGTAGGGCAAGTAATAGATGATTATTGGGATACTCTTAAACCTAAAGACATTGACTTCTTAGAAAAAGGAAGAACCGATACTGCAACAGATGGTGGTCCTGGTATAGGATTAAATAGAGATATATCGATATTTGATTTTTACGGAGAAGCAGGTGCACTAGATATATTTCATCCAAATGAAGCAGGAGTAAGAACTTTTGCAGGAGCATTTGATACATATGGTAATGTAAGAGTTATGAAAGTGTGTTGGAGATCTAGACGTAAAATAGGAGAGCTTACTTATTTTGATGATGAAGGTGTAGAACAAAAAGATTGGGTTCCTGAAGATTACAGACCTGACAAAGAACTCGGAGAAAAAGTAAAATGGATATGGGTAAATGAATGGATGGAAGGTACTAAAATTGCTGATCATATTTACACAGTAATGCGTCCTGTACCATTTGCTAGCAAATCATTAGTTAATAAATCTAAAGGGACCCCTCCATATATTGGCTCCGTTAACTCAACTAACGATTATAAAGTCCAGTCTCTTATGGACATAATGAAGCCTCTTGCATATTCCTATGATATAGCTTACTACAAAAGAGAGCTTGAAATAGCCACATATAAGGGGTCCTTTACTGCTATTAATTCTGCACTTGTTCCTTCAGGATGGGATCCTAAAGAATGGATGCGTTATGTAACAGTAAATAAATTTGCTTGGTTAGACCCAACTAATGAAATACTTAAAGGACCTGCGCAAGGTAAATCAGCAGGACAATTTAATCAACTAACTGCTCAACAAGTAAATATAGGAGATCCTAATGCAATAGGCATGTATACTAATTTACTTGTAGATATAGAAAACACATTAGGTAAAATAGCTGGAGTTTCTGGTGCAAGAGAAGGACAAATACAAAACAGAGAAGCTGTAAATAATGTAGAACGTGAAGTAGCTCAAACGTCTCACATTACAGAAAAATGGTTTGCTATTGATCAAAATTTTAGAAAAAGAGTTTTGACTAAATTTTTAGAATGTTGTAAATATGCATATAAAGCAAACCCTCAAAAAGGGCAATTTTTACTTGATGACCTTAGTCAACAGTTTATTACTCATTTTGATGAGTTTGCCGCTACAGAATATGATCTTCATCTTTCTAATTCTACTAGTGATACGCAATTGTACAACGATATTAAAGCGCTTTCACAGGCAGCTATACAAAATGGTCAAGCAACTATTTCAGATTTAGTAGCTATATCACAATCTGATTCTGTACAAGATATTGCTAAAAAACTTGAAAATTCTGCTCAAAGAATTAAAGATGAAAATAATAAAATGCAAGAGCAGCAAATGCAACAACAACAAGAAATGCAGCAAGCTCAAATGCAAGCAGAAGAAGAGGCTAGAAAAATAGATCTTAAAAAACACGATGATAAAATAGCGGTAGATAGAGAAAAAATTAAAGCTAGTTTAGAAATAGCTGCTATGAAAGAAATAAATAATAATTATCGTACTGAATCAGGATTATTAGACTCTGATGGAAACGGCATTGCTGATGAATTAGATCTTAGAAGAACAGAAGTAGAAGAAGAAAGAAATGCTAAAAAAGCAGATTTAGATCAAGCTAAACTTCAAGAACAAATACGTTCTAACCAGGCTAAAGAAGATATTGCTAGAGAAAAAATAAATCTTGAACAAGAAAGAACTCAAGTAATAAAAAATAAATAAAGCTATAGCATTATAGCACATACTTATAAATAGAATAGAGTTTATTTATAAAAATAATTTTAATATTGTAACCAAATAAAGACAGCAAAAAAATGAGTGAAGAAAAAGAAGATTTATTTGAAGGACTTCAAATAATGTCCCCAGAAGAATTAAACGCAGTCGTGGAGTCTGACGAAAATTCTGAAGGAGAAGAAACAAAAACAAAACCTGATGATGATTCAGAAGGAATGTTTACCCCTGTAGTATCTGAAGAAGGAGAAGGGTCTTATGAGAATACTAAGAATTCTACAGAATCTACAACCGCTACTTCAAACGAGAAGAGTGAAGCAATTTATAAAGGACTAATTAAAGAATTAGTAGAGTCAAATATTATTACTGCTGCAGAAGCTGATAAATTAGATGAATTAGAAGGGTCATTAGATACTATTAAAGAACTAATGAATAAAACGGTTCAAACTAATTTTAAGCACGCTGAACAACAGTGGAAAGATAATATGCCTGCTGCTAAAAAAAGATTTTTAGAAATTGAGGATGCATTTGATGAAACTGATCAAGCTATTATGATGGCTCAACGATTAGAGTTTTTTGAATCAATAGATGAAGAATCTATTAAATCAGATGAAAATCTTCAAAAAGAAATTTATTATGATTTATTAAAATCAAAAAATTTCACAGACGAACAAGCAGTTGAAGCAATACAAGACGCTATTGAAGTTAAAAAACTTGAAAGTAAAGCTTTAAAAGCTATTCCTGAATTACAAAATCAAGCTAATGCAGTAGTTACTCAAGCTAAAGAATATAAAGCTAATAGAACTAAAAAAGAAATTGAAAATCAGAACAAAGCTTTTGAAAGTTTAATTTCTAATATAGATGCAAGGCAATCTTTTATAGATGGTATGAATCTTAATAAGATTAGTAAAGATAAGATTAAGCAAAATATTCTTAATCCCGTTTATAAAGATAATAAATCAGGAACTGAATATAATAGTTTGATGTATAAGCAAACTAGAAATCCAGTAGAATTTGAAATGCTAATTAATTACTATGATACATTAGGATTATTTAATTTAGATAAAGAAGGTAAGTTTAAACCAGATATTTCTAAATTAAAACAAGTAGCAAAAACAAAAGCAATTAATGATTTAGATAAAATCATTGCTTCAGAAGATAGAAACGTAGGTAGAAATACTTCTGTAGAAACTTCTGAAAAGACTGGAAACATATTAGATATGTTAGAAAGGTCAATGAAAAAGTAAAAAAAGTTAAATAAATATATTCGTTAAACAAATAATACAAATCAAAAAATGGCACAATTACTTCCATTACAAAAGTATGAAGCGAAGGATTACAATGGTTTAGTCACTGACAACCATTTCCACGCTTTGTACCA
>WLWF01002168.1_pt1 | contig 14671 bp, 27 predicted proteins | sample 6718331 | NCBI WGS metagenome assembly WLWF01 (sample SAMN12718692, study PRJNA515312) | sponge metagenome | isolation source: marine sponge | host: Mycale hentscheli | place: New Zealand: South Island, Marlborough, Capsize Point | collected 2003-05-01
GGGGGGGACAGAGAGCAGGGGGGATCCCGGCCCGCCTGCCCTCTGATGCGCCCAACGGATCCTTTTTTTGCCCCTCTCACCTACCAATTAGATTGAACATCACTTCTTAATGTCCCTGCGAACCCTTCAAACTTAGCATGTTTCATGACCATTCTAGTGTTCTTTGTTAGTCTCATATTGAACATCACTAGGACTAGCGGCTGAGGTAGTGCCTGCTTATGCTCAGTGCCGTCTTTTTGCACGAACTTCATTCTTCCCTTCATGTGAATCATATCTGCTCTATCGTTGTCTAAGATATGGTCATGAAAATAGATGGTATCAGTATAAGCGGGTATGAGAAGAGCGATTATTTTGCCCTTTTCAGCCTCTTCTGCGCACTTTGCGACCCACTTGGCTATATGACCCCTAGCGTATGGTGGATTAACATAATTGAGGCATCCTTGAGGCCATTCACTTAGCAAACCGTCTTCTTGAGGGTCAAGAGGACAAGGGTCGTTAAAATCTAGTCCGTTGTGTGTGCCTAGTGCCTCGATTCTACCCATAAACCAGGATGGGGTCAAAACAATCCCATCGCTAGAGCCTAGAGAGCCGTAATAAGTGTCCATATTCAGACCCCCTCTACTGCGTGAATAGTGCCGTAGGCTGTAATAGTTACAGTCTCCCCGCACTCTTCACACGCGTCACTCTCGCTAGTTAGTTCTAGGTTATCCCCATCCACTGAAATAAGATACTGCGAATAATCGTCTTCATATTCGATAGCATCACAAGCGTCACAATGTGGGCAATCTTTGAAAGGCATTTCAGGCACCTCTCTCACTCATAAAGTCGGTAATTGCATCTTTGAACATATCTACTTGGTTTTCTGCGGATAATCTTGCGCCTCTTTTGACAATGTCTGTATAAGATAAGTTAAAAATCAAGTTAAACCATTCAGTGGAACCACTTGGACATCCAACAGTCACTTGAACCGGGATTGTCGTAGGTTCCATTTCTTGTTTAATTTGACTTTCTAAGTGAGCAATTGTATGATTGATTTCATCGTAAAGTTGCTCACTTATTTCGCCGTTGTTTCTTGCCCTCAAAGATAAGGTGCATGCTCTTTCAAAAGACGCTAATGCGCCTTCTCCGCTAGTTACTCTATGGTCTTCTGTTGCCATGTTACAGGCCAAAAGGTTCCCCCTATTAAAGGTATGGGAACATTCCTATATCGCCCATTTAGAGATTCCTGGATCACCGTGACGGTAACACTGAACGCTAGACTGAGAGCCAGTCAAAAACCCAATTTCGCTCTGTACGCATTTGGAGGGGTAGGGAGGTCAAATCATACACGGAGGGGTACAAAATGCGTTAAACCCCCCTTAAACGGCTAAAATAGGTATATTCCCAAAAAGCAACGGCTTAATATATGGGAATCTTCACATTCCACTTGTCCCGTTTGGGATGGAGGCTAGAAAATATGGCAAATAAGAAAGGAGAAAGTCTTGATGACTTTGTAGCACGAAACACGACAACCAGCGACAACGAAGATGTCGAAACGCTCACACTAGAGCGTGACACACTTCACAAGGTCACTATTCTTGACCATCACACATTTGATGGCAAGTTCGGCCCTGCGGTTGTAGTAAAATATGACAATGGCGAAGGTGTCTTCAAAACCTACTTAGGTGGATTTGAAGTAACTCACTTCAACAAGTTCATTGAAGGAAAGGAACTACCGCTTTCGGTACAACTAGCAAGAGTGCAAGTAGCATCTGCTAGCAACGAGGGTCGCAGTTACAATCGTCTAGTTATCGAGACTGTTTAATCGGACATTTCAATTACTTCCTAGTTGGAGTGAATGTTATGGCGAGAGAGTCGAGAGGCGAGAAGGCACAAAGAATGATCCAGGATTTGAATATATCCGGTATTTCTAACGCTGAAATTGCTCGCATTATCGGCAAAAACCGTTCTACGGTTGGAAGATGGCTCAAAGGTCAAACTTCCCCTAGAAAGGGAACGGGCGGGCGTTTAACCCGCTTATGGAAACGAACATCAAAGGTACTCGGCCCCGGTGGTACTGTAAGTTTGACAAGTTTCTTTCGCAAGGTTTGGGTCAAGGATGGAGAGCCGATATTACCACTATCCATTGAACCCCTACCTACCTATTCATGGCCCTCTAATGCGCCAGTTTCAATCGTGGCTTACATGAAAGATTGGGTCGTATCTACTGGCGCAAACTGGCCCGACAAAGTTCTAAGTTCAACATTCAAAGGAAGCGATTCTATGACATTGGGAAGTACGGGGGAACCCGAAATAACCGACGCTCTGTTGAAAGCAATTGCTGATATGAATTACAATCCCTTAGAATACGCATCTATTCGTGATGTGCTACTTCGCAGGGGTGCTGAATGATGAACTCTTATCGCACACTAAAACGCCTCAAGGCGAAGCGATTGGCAAAAAAGAATCGCATTTATTATTGGGACATAGAATCATGGGGATTGAACCCTAGAAATGTCGCTTTTATCATAGTAAAGCCCGAAAGACAGTACACTAAAGGAATGCCCGAAGAATGGTTATTCTCTAGCGGTGAACAGATGAGAGAATGGGTTGATTCTTTACCATCAACATTCAATCACATTTTTTATGCTCACAATTCTCACAAGTTTGACACACTTTGCCTATACACGGCGGAGGAAATTATTGATTCGCCTAAGTGTATGGCGGGGAATGTGATTTACACATTACAGCCTCGCAAGAATCTTGAGTTTAGGGATTCGATGCACATTCTTAGCGCGCCACTTTCAGCATACGGGGCCAAAGGAATTACACCTCAAAAGTTCATTGATGAAGACGACCCGGGATTCGGCAATGTCCTATCCATAACGGATCTTGATTTGGATTATTGCCGTTTAGATGTTGACATATTGCGTGACGCAATTTTGACAATGAGAGAAGCCTACCGGGATTGGGTTAAAATGGGCGACGCTGATTTACCCTTGACGGCTGCTTCTCTAGCCTATCGAGTATGGTGTGCCAATTCTTGGCCGGAAAAGTGGTCATACAAGGGCAAGAGCGGTAATACCTACTATTCTGTAACTTTCTTAGATGCGGCCAACGAAGCGGCTAAAATGGCCTATTATGGGGGTCGTGTGCAAGTCTTCTATGGATTCGATGGGGTAGAGGTTAACAATGTCATGTCGGGCGATAGGAACTCTATGTTTCCGGCAGAAATGAAAAACCAAGTTTTCCCAAATCCGAATCGAGTTTTTAGAAGATTTCCGAGCGTTCCAGGATTGGAAAGCGCAAGGAAAAAGGGTTGGACTTATTGGGGCCATGTAGTGCTAGAAGCGGGGGAAAATGCCGAACTATTTTTGCCTACAATAATCAATCAGAAAGCGGACTATAATCAAACTTCATACGACGGATTTTTGATGTACCCCGAAATTAATTACGCTTTAGAACATGGTTGGGAATTGGTAGGAGTCAAGGAGTTATATGTCGCTGAACCGTGCAATCATTTTGAACATCATGTGGGCTACTTTTACGACCAAAGAATGAGACTAAAAGCGGCGGGCGACCCTCGCCAACAATTCATTAAAATCGGCCCATTGAACAGTCTTTATGGCAAAATGGGGCAGAAGGATAGATGCAATCGTATAGAGGACATTGAAGGCATTCAAAAAATCATTTCCGAAGACGGTTGGCAGGATCATTATTCTGTTCACTTTTGGACTACTGATTCACCAAAGTATTATCTCGTTGAAAACAGCCCTTCCAGCATATCAAAAAACACTTTCTTTCCTTGGGCTGCGGCTGTCACATCATTCGCAAGAGTTTCTCTTCAGAGTGCTATTTCTAGGTGTCAAAATGCTGGCTATGAAGTAGTGTATTGTGACACCGATTCCGTTCATATTCACAATATAGACAAGTTAGAAAATATCCCCTTAGACATCGGCAAAAATCTAGGTCAATGGGGGTGGGAAAAACCCAAAGATTCCGATTTAGATTTAGTTCCTAAAGCGGTCTATTGGGAACGAAAGGCGTATGTTTGGTTTGATGAAACCGGCAAGCGAATCAAAACTAAGCACAAAGGAGTCTCTGAGAGCGACGGAGACTTAACAAAAGAGCAATACAACATCTCGGTCATTCAGCCTCGCACCGCAATGCGTAGAGGCATACAATCGGGCTATGAGAATGTGACCCCTAAGAGGTCGAGAAGATACTTCAGACACACGCAAGAATTGGAGACTAGATAGTATGGCATGGAAGTTTAAAAGCAAGGATAGAACCAGTAGATTGAGATTAGTTATTTTGGGTATACTGGACAGTTCACTAGACCCTCTCACGAGTCGTGAAATCTCTTACCGAGTGGAGTCTCAAACCAACTACCGGTGTAGCGTTAACACGGTAGGACAAGTTTTGAAACCGCTGGTAGAAAATAGACAACTTATCAAGCGCAAAATTGTGGGATTAAATCGGTACACATATCAACGGAATTAAATAAGAGTCCACCACCGTAACGGTTCATGGAGTGGACTAAAGACATACACACCCTGCTTGCTTTCGACACTTGGATTGTAAATCAGTCTCATGATTTATCCGAGTTTATGGGTCATATCATGCCCCAACTAGACAAGAACGATTCCGTTCTTTTATTCATGACATTTGGCAAGTTCAGCCATATGTATGAAAGACATCGAAAAGCAAACGCTACCGAAGACCTAGCCTTATCATTACACCGAGTCATGAATACGCTGATGGAAGAAGAGACAACCAGGATCTTATTCGCTAGACTGGCCCAAAATGCTGCCAATGGAGTTGTGAAACAATGAACATAATTACTAAGATATTCATGAAGATGTTAGGAGTTGATGTTGATGGCGAAGAAGAGTAAAAAGTTCACATGTGAAGGGTGCGGCAAACAACTCTCAAAAAGCGGATATTACAAGCATCGAAAAAAGTGTCCCGCTTACAACCAAACCGAAGAGACTCCGAAAACTGTCGTTTCCGAGCCTTCTGAGACAGTCCAGTTCTCTGCCCCTACCCAAGAGACTCCCGACCCCATAGAGTCCACTGAAGAGGACTTATCGGGCAATTCTGAAGAGACTACCGATGAGCGGCCCGACTGGTTCGACTTTGAAGTAGAAGAAGAAGGTGTAACTGAGTCTATGCCTACGGCTCTAAAATGGGCGGCTGGTGGAGTCGGAAGTTTAGGGGCAAAACCTAGCAAAGAGCAAATCGAAGCGATGCACAATACGAACCTTCAGATAATTGTCGGCGCACTTGGTGGCGTAGATATTTTGATTCAAACTTATGGTCGCGCCGTTACGCTGGACAAAGAGTTAGTCGTCAAACATTCTTCATCAGATAAGGAAATGGTCGCACATGCGCAATATGCGTGGATGATGGAAAAAGGCATAAATCCTTCAGACTTCGTAAGCACTGGCACAATTGCGGCAGCCATGACGGGGTACTTCATAATCCCGCCAGTTCTAAAAATCCGTAAAAGGTCGAAGGTGAGATTTTTTAAGAGCGCAGGTCGAGGATTCCTCTCCAAGATCCCCTTCATCGGCAGGTTTTTCAAGAGGCGACAACCAGCACCCACTATCGGTGAAATGAATGCCTAAAATGCCTCGTTTCAAACTTATTCCGCCTTCAAGGTTCGATAAAAGAAAAAATAAACCGACGGTAGTCCAAGACACAAAAAGAGATAGAAGGGGTCGAAGACCTATTTTCACTTTGTCAAACAGTGGTGGATTGTTTAGTATTGAAAAGAAATATCGTTCTACAAACCGCACTACATATGGGTTTGATTACGAACCCGAAAAACGGGCCCGAATGTTGAAGATAAGGAGAGGCAAGAAATGAGTAAAGAATTGATTGAAAATCTTTTTCTTCCCGACGGTGGCCCGTATGCTCTATCTTCAGCAATGGCGGCCCGTAGCGGCAGCGGCAAAACCACTTTACTAACTAAACTCGTAACGGATGCTCGCAAAAATCCTAAGTTCAAAGAGACAAGATTCATTTACATATCCGTAAAGGAAGAACATCTTTTCGGCCCGGAAGTTGAACCAACCGACAATCCTGGTGAGGCAATCAAATCAATGTCTGAAAATCCGATAACGGTTTTTTACCCCACGGATTCCGAGTTTTATGAAGAAGATGTGGATTCAATAATCGAAGGAGTTTTTGCTCTAAGTGGGGCCAAAAGAAAAAAGAAAGATCCCATTCCTTCTTTTGTCATTATTATTGACGACTCCAACATTTTGAAGGGATTCGATTCAAGAGGACAGCCTTCACCTATGGTGAAGAAGTTAGCGATTGCTGGCCGTTCCAAGCGCATTAGAGGCATGTTTATCCTACATAGGTTGGGAAACCTCCCAAGACTCATGAATGGAAACCTTTCGTCTATGGTGATTATGAATATTAATCCTATGGATAACGACTATGCCAAGAGAATCTTTGGTGTAGATTTTGAACCAATTGTCGGCGAACTTGGTGAGTATCGTTGGGCATATGTGGATCTATTAGATGAGACAATTCACAAATACAATCCGATTGAGCCAGTAGTTTTCAAACCTAAACCGAAGAAGAAAAAACGCTTTAGCGTGTTTTCATAGTCTGCCCTTTCGGATTCTTTCTTCTCTCTTCCAAGATAGATAACAACTACCACACCTAACATTTAGATTCCTCTTAGCGTGTGAGGCGGTAGATGAATTATTGGAATTGATGATATCATTACAATCGCAGCATCGACACAAATGTTCAAGATTCTGATGTGCTTTAGTTCGGGCCATTTCTGAACCTCCTTTTACAATCGCACTTTTCATGTCTGTATCTAAAACCGACTTCGCCACATTTTGTGCATTTCATATTCTGCTTCATGTTAGCCATTGGTGTTGACCAATAATCTCTCATTCTTCTTGCCTCCCACAATCGTCGCAAGCCCAAAATGGTACTTCTGATATACAGTAATCCATTTTGCAATTACATTCTTTACAAATCATTCTTCTTCTTCCTCCTTACAAAGTTTCCAACATTCTAAGGCATGTTTCTTTCGATGAGAATAATTTGAACACAATACGCACATGTATAATGGGCCTACAACTTTCATTCTTTCACTTCCAAGTATATCTCTTTGAGAGCATTATGTCTCATTTGAGCAGTTGGCAAGTAGATAATATCAATCATCTTGACCAAAAGTTGTTCCGAAGTCATGCTCGCCGGGTTTTGTGTTTCCGCCATATCTAGAGCCAACAGGCCCCCCCTTATAGTCTTATGGGAATGTTCGCATTCTATCATATTGGAGATTCCTGGATCACCGTAACGGTGACGCTAAACGCTGTACTGCGAGGCTGTAAAAATCGTATTTCGCTATGTGTGCATTTGATGGGGTATCAAGGGGTTAGAGGACTACGAGGGGGTAGAAATGGCTTAAACACCCCTTAAACGGCTAAATATGGCTATATTCATATTTCATCGCTGTCCTTATAGGCAAATGGTCGGTGAGCGGTAATCATGGCTTTTTTGCCCTCTATGATATACGGTGCTGGACTTGCGTTCACACTAGGCGGATTAATTGCTGGTACTAACATCTTATCCACTTGGGTAACTGGCCAGCCATTAACAACAATGATAACCGACAAAACAGGACTTCCTCCGGTAGGTGTTGTTTGATGGCAGCATTCGGTCTTCTACCTGATTCCCTAAGTGGGGCTGGTCTAAGTGCTTGGATTGGTGCTGCGGTTGGCGTAACAGTCGGCGCAGGTCTAGCGGCTATGGTTTGGCCTAACATCGAAGCATCCTTTAGTGGTATGTTCGGAAGAGGCAGGGCGTGATTCTAATGGGAGTACGCTGGACTAAGATTTACGAAACTTCCACTACTGGAAACATGCCAACATCGACGGCTAACACATGGTCGGAAGGTATTAACAGTGGCGGAGGACTTGTAGAGTTCCTTCAACTAAGATACGATTTAACATTCGCAGACACTCCGGTTGCGGCAAGCGAAATATCAGCACTCATTGACAATTTACGCATAATCGCAAACGGTACAGTGGTCTATGATTTTAATGCGGGCTTTGCGGACAAACTTGTTGCTGGCCCTTCACAATTCGGTTACTTGATGAATCACATCGGCGGAAGAGTTGTAGAAGATCCTAATCAAGCAGCAACTAAGACTCGTGTTGGATATATCAATATCCCACTAGGTCTTAACCTTCCTCAAGGTGTTAATCGTTGGGAAATTGTCGTAAATTGGGCGGCAGCAGCACAAGCAATTGATACCGGTTCAATGTCTTACTGGCTAAGATACAATCCTGGTGCTCAGAAGACGACAACCGTTGTCCCTGCTACAAGTTTCACTCACGCAATCGCTCAAGAGCAAGTTGTCGTTAGAGTTCCTCAGAACACACCAAAAGGTAGCGTTGTGACAGCCCTAGCAATTTTCAACGATTCGGAAGCGGATGAGTATGGTTCACAAGGAATTAGAATTAACCAACTTTCAGACTTTGGAATACCAATCAGTATGTACCGTTCAAACAATGGAGACAGCCGTAACGGTATTATGTGGAATAAAGGAAGTACGGATTTCGATGATACTCAAACTTACAGCACTCGCCTAAGCGGTGCAATTGTCATTCCAGTATTCGGTTTAACCGGAGGCGACATTGTGCTCTCAGTGGACTCTTCAGCAGTCACCACAAGACGCTATCTTCCCATATTGACCGCAGCAGTCGGTGGCAAGTCTAACGAGCCAGTACGCCAAACTCAAGGTGTAAAGGGTAACACGGCTTCCGCTACTCTTGACGGCTCTTTGATGTGATATTCACAACCTCCCCAACCCGACACCTACCCCTACGCTGGTGGGGGTAGGAGTCACTTGGGATTGTGATTAGGTGATAATATGTCGAGCATTCAAGTTGTAACAGCCCCTCAGTTAACTGCGGGTCAACCATTCGTAGCAGTTCGTTTCACAAACGCTCAAATGATAGCGATCCAGGCAACCGCAAAAGACGCATGGGTCGCATATTCTGAAGGCGGATTGACAAGCACAACTACAAGGTTCAAGTTGTCCCAATTTGATTCACCCGATGGTAGTGGAGATTCGGGAATGGTTCTAACATTCCCACATACGCCTTACACTGGCGAGTTATGGTTTGCATCGGCGGGTAACGCTGATTCACTTATTCATGTTTGGACTGTAACTTGCGGAAGTGTGTACTGATGGTTAAAAAATCTAATCTCCCCACAATTGGTGGAATACTATTTTTTGGTTATTTGTTAATTAGATTCGCACCAAACTTATTTCCTAAATCCGTGGTAGGTGAGCGCGGTTATGAGTGACGCTGAATCAATCCAAAACGGTAGAATCCGTGACCTAGAAAATAGAGTCAACGAAGTCGAAAATGACTTATCTGCTATCTTGGCAGAATTAAACACGATTAAGACCCTCGCAAAAGGCCTACTGATGGCGGTGGCTCTAAGCCTCGGTGTCGATGTATCGCCTATGTTGGGGGCTTGATTATGATAAACCAGGATAGTATTAGTTTAGACCGCTTGAAAACATTGCCTAACGAGTCGTTTAAGACGATTGGGGATGCTGGGGGTCTAATACCTGCTACCGGGCGTTTGATTGCCTCAGACGGCGATTATAGGCTATATTACGCACTAGATTTAGATGCGCAGTTGGAAAGTGGCGCAGAAATTAACGATACCGACGGTTTTCTAATTACTCGCAAAGCCTACAATAGTAACGGCAATTTGAGACAAGCGGTAACTGCGGTAGCATTTTATCCGGTCATAGGCATGTATTCCAATTATTCTCTACAAGATAGGGAAACCGTAATCATGGCCTATAATGGCACGATACAGGGCGAAGAAGCGCAAACAACTGATATCATCGAAGAAACTCCTTCTCTAAATGCGGAAGGTGAAACCGTAGCGGAAGAAAGAGAGAGAGAAGAAGCGGAGGCTGCGGCGGAAAAAGAGCAGGCGGAAATTGACGCTAGAACTCCAATCAATAAAGAAGTTGTGATTCGTGAAGAGTCTGTTAATTTGTCATATGACGGCTCAAGTTTGAACAGAACTACGACTATGAAAATAATCGAAATTACAACCGGAACCGTAGCCAACCCGATAGTTAGTTACAGAGTTGAAGAAATCAACCCTACGGCGGCAGGATTCATTGCCCCTATTTGGGTTGTCGAAACTGATACACAAGAAGCGGCAGAAGCGGCATTTGACGGCCATATTGAAAAGATAACGGCGGACTTTAATGTTGAGGCCGAAATTGACAAACAAAACAAAATCGCAAATACGCCAGTATTGGAACGATTTGAAAATGTCGAGTTCTACTTTGAAGAAGCAGATATAACATTCCAAGAGGCACTCACTGGCCCAATAGAAGGATCACCGTTATGGAAGAGAGTAATTGGTACGGGCAACTATGGCGATGCGGCAGTTTTCACCAATGGCGGCAATACGCTGGAACTAGACGATTTTGATACTCCAAGAATTACAACCGAAGGCTACACTGAAAACAAAAGCGGGGCCGTAGGTTTTACAGTTCGTAGGAACTGGAAAGTCACTTTTGAAATTGAAACCGATTCAACTTTGAGTTTCATAGAAAGAAACGCCGTCGAAGGAGTACAAACTAGCGGCAACACTTTCACTTTCACCATGTATGCGGGCGATAGATTAGAGGTCGATATTGACAACGAAAGAGGATCTATTAGACCGTTTTTAGTCATGGTTCAAGGTCGTGAATGGTTCTCGGCAGAAGAGGCCGATGATGAGATTTCAATTACTATGATAAAGGCTGAAAAGTTAATGGTCAATTATGAATCGGGAACTGAATATCTCCTACCCGATGGCACACTATCGGACTCTATACCTAGAGTCGTAGAAAACGAATATGTGGGGCCAGCATGGACTAGCGAAATGTCCTTATCTTTTTATCGTGATTCGTTAGAAGCAAATCCCGAATATATGGAGTTGAATTATACTGAAAGGCCTATTTTATCTCAACAAGTTGCTGCCGAAGACTCATTCGTATCGGCTGAAGAATTGGTTATTGACCCAGTGGTTGACGCTGCGAGTGATGCCGTTACGGGTGTTTGGGATTCTATCAAATGGTGGCTACTTGGTGGCGTTGTGGTGGTTATAGCCGTGGGAATCCTGGTCGTATATGTGAACGGTAGAAGCCGAAGAACTCAAGTAGTTCAAACCTCTCCCGTAAGTGAAGCGTGATTGATATGGCAAGAAAACCTCGCACTGAAATAATGGGCGTAAAAAACTTCACCGATTATAGAGGAATTAAAGGTTTATCATTTTTAGGTACGATTGGAAGAGGCAAAGCGCAATTTGTTTCAAAAGTGCCATTTTCAGGTTTAAGGATTCGTAAGAAGTGATTGATATGGGAACAAGAAGAGAAGAAAGAATCCTAAGGGGCAGGCGTCAACGATCAAAAACACTAGGCGTGTTTGTAACGAAAAGAAATCAACTTTTTTTCGCTAGAACTTCCGAGCAACTGTCACGCGCACTTAGGTTACAGTGGCGAAAACTTTGAGGGGATTGATATGGGAACCAAGAAAGGACAAGTTCGCAAGACGGCTCGCAGGGCTTACACTCTAAGAAGACCAAAACCCAAAACAACCCGCACTCAAACAGAAATCATGCTTTTAGGTAGAGGTTACTATAACGACTCCCCCAAATTAGTAAAGAAGATTTTTAACTTCCGTAAAATGTGATTGATATGGCATCTTGGACTCGTTACAGAACTAAAGGTGGCCGCTTCGCTAAGAAGGGCAAAGGTCGCAGAGAAAAAGCAACCCGTTACGGAACTACAAATCGCACAACTCGCAGATTCTACAAACTAAAAAGGCGATGATTTTATGGTGACAAAAATAGATTTAGTATATACTGGCGTGGGTGCAATCGGTATCTTTCTTGCTCACATTATTGAATCCAAAGTTCAGAAAAAAGAAGAACTACCTTGGCAGCATATGTCAAGAATTGCCGTTTATTGGAGTCTTGGGGCTTTGGCTTATTTCGCACTGATTAGAAGGTGAAACATTGCCTCGCATATTCGACAAAACCTGCGGGAAGTATTTTACCGTAAGTTCAAAGGTCAAGGTTGGAAAACCAGGATCTCCTAGATGGCGAGCGTATTGCGCTCGTAGTGCTAAGATTAAGGGCGGCCAAGGCCGATGTTCTAAAAATCAAGCACAACGCCGTCGCTGGAAATGTTAAACTGATTTGCGTCTTAAAATCGCATTGCGAATAATTTCACACGCTTGCGAAATATCTTTTTCCTCGCCAAACTCGTCGAGGTCTTTTAGCATTTCATTTTCACTCGCGTCTAACAATACAACCATTGTGTCGGCAATTCGGTTTTTTAAATCGGCTACTTTCTTGTTTACTCGTGGCATTGTTTTGATATGGGAAGATTGCCATATATTAAACCGTTGATTTTAGGAATATACCTATTTTAGCCATTTAAGGCATGTTTAACGCATTTCATACCCCTCCGTGTATGATTTGACCTGCCTACCCCTCCAAATGCGCTCAGAGCAAAATTGGGGTTTTAACAGGCTTTCAGTACACCGATTAGCCTCACCGTGACGGTGATCCAGGAATCTCTAATATGGCATAATGTGAACATTCCCATAAGACTATAAGGGGAGGCCTGTTGGCTTGTAACATGGAGACAAAAATCCTTAGAAGTAGTGAAGAGAAAATACTGTTAGAGGGCCGCTGTTCAAGAGACATTGTGGCCACTTTGAGATACATGAAAGAGCATGGTTGGGACAACATTGGGTCGGTTCGTATGCAAGGAAAAAGACGAGCCGTTTTAACAATGCGTGAGGAATACTGGGATAGTGAAGTAAGCGAAATAACTGAAAAGATGTCTAAGATTTGGTTTTGCTCAGTTCTAGCCATATGGGGGGAGAGTCAATGAGGAAGGCATTAAAAAGCATCATTGCTCACTCTGAACTAGCACTGGAATCCTTGGAAGAATCTCAAGAACCATGCGAGAGAAGTGTTGAAGAGTTTGATTTTGAGGCTCATATGAAAAACCGCTCGCTTAAGAGGCTGATGAATCTTCTCGGTGAAGCAAGAATGGAAGCAAGAAGTTTGCTGGAGGCGAAAGAATGATGAACGATGTTCACACACTTCAAGCGAAGATTTGGCGACTTGAAAATGAATTAGCGGAAGCGAAGCAAGAACTGAAAGTTGTTTGTAATCCATTTTTGAAGTGTAAACAATGTGGGATGCACTGTAATAAAGTGCATGGAAGAAGCCAGTTTAAATGCGGTGAATTGGGCATATGCCAATCAGCAATTGACCGAATACTTAGGAGGGAGAGTCAATGAGGAAAATCATAAGAATTGTTGACCTTTTCAGCGGGCTTCATTCTTGGACTAAACCTTGGGAACATTTGGACAGTTCTCAATATGACATACGCATTTTCAGCATAGACAACAATCCTGGATATGCTGAAACTACGACGAAAATAGGAGATCTCCTAGAACTAAAATATGGGGAAATATGTGACCACTTGGGCGGCCACCCCGATATATTCTATGCCTCCCCTCCTTGTACCACCTTTTCTATTGCTTCCTGCGGGGTTCATTGGAATCCGCCGGGGCCAAATGATGAGAGAGTACCTAAGAGCGAAAGGGCTGTCATAGGGCTTAAATTGCTACACCATACGATAGCACTAATCAAAAGAGGATTATCACACAACATAAACATGGTCTATTATTTGGAAAATCCGCGAGGCTTAATGCGAAAAATGGAAATCATGAAGCCACTACCACGACATACCGTATGGTATTGCACATATGGTGATAACAGAGCGAAACCTACCGATATATGGACTAATTCAGACAGTTTTAAGCCTCGCCCGGTATGTCACCCCGGAAACCCCGAATGTCACCATGAGAGAGCGCCTAGAGGGTCAAAAACAGGCACGCAGAATAACCAACTGAATAACGCACTAAGATCCGTAATTCCGTCAAGATTATGTCTTGAAGTAATGTACTACGAACTTGGAATCTATGAATAGGAATGTTCCCATACCTTTAATAGGGGGAACCTTTTGGACTGTAACATGGAGAACAGCAAGTACCCATTAGCCAGCAAAGAAGATGAAATGTATGAAGAACTTATGGAGGAATTATAATGAGCGAAAAAATTGAAGATTGGAGTGCATATGATATGTTTACAAAGGAACAACTAATTGTCGAGATAATTAGACTTCGTAAAACGATAACTTACTTCGTAGAACTCAAGGAGGTCTAATTATGAATGTAGGATATTATGCGGGAAGGCCAAAAAACGGCGAAGGGCATGTCATGGTTATTGAAGGACAATCCTGGACATGGAAAAACGACAGGTTCCTAAACAATCTACTGAAATATATTCCAGTAGGTCAAGGATTCACTTCTGAGGGCGGATATGATGAAGAAGCAGAGCAGTTAACCCTAAAATGGCAAACCCTAGAATGGACAGAAATGGTCGAAGATATACCAGCAAAGCACATTTTAAACAACGCCGCAGGTGAGAAGGCAAGAACTATCAAAACAACGCAAAAGAAGGTCAATAGCGACAATTTTAGCGACTTAACACTGAAAGATATAGCGGGGCACATGTTCAGCCTAAACAAGAGCCAAAAGGCGGCTCT
>WLWF01002170.1_pt1 | contig 14657 bp, 9 predicted proteins | sample 6718331 | NCBI WGS metagenome assembly WLWF01 (sample SAMN12718692, study PRJNA515312) | sponge metagenome | isolation source: marine sponge | host: Mycale hentscheli | place: New Zealand: South Island, Marlborough, Capsize Point | collected 2003-05-01
CTGTTGTGTTAGCACATAATGCTTTATAACCAATTCCTGTACCATACTCAGCTGTTGTGTTAGAAAGTAAAGCTAATCTTCCAATTCCTGTTAAATAATTACCTGTTGTGTTAGAAGTTAAAGTACTTAGACCCATTGCAACATTTTCAGATCCTGTAGTATTTGCATCTAAAGCAAATGCACCAACTGCTATGTTACTCGCACCTGTTGTATTAACTTTTAAAGCTTCTGCTCCTACGGCTGTGTTAGGTGAGCCTGTTGTGTTAGCACATAAAGCAAATCTTCCAACTGCTGTATTGTCTGAAGCTGTTGTGTTACTTTTTAAAGATTCAAAACCAACTGCTGTATTACATGAACCTGTTGTATTTTCAGTAATAGCACTACTTCCTATAGCAACATTTTGTTCACCTGTAGTATTGGCATCTAAAGCTCTTCTACCTATTGCAACATGATTTGATCCTTCTGTGTTAGCACCCATAGCATCACAACCTATAGCAACATTTTGTGAGCCTGTTGTATTAGCATCTAAAGCAAAAGCTCCAATTCCTGTATTATTTGCACCTGTTGTGTTAGTTTTTAAAGAATTAGAACCAACTGCTGTATTATAAAATGCATTTGTATTAGCACTTAAAGCACAAGCACCAACTGCTGTATTGTCTGCAGCTGTTGTGTTAGCATCTAAAGCATTTACACCAACTGCTACATTACTCCCACCTGTCGTATTAGCTGCTAAAGTATCAGTTCCAACTGCTGTATTTTGAGTTCCTGTTGTGTTTAATTTTAAAGCCTCTCTACCAACTGCCACGTTATAACCAGCAGTGGTATTCGAACATAATGCTTTAGTTCCTATAGCAACATGTCCAGCACCTGTAGTATTTAATTTTAAAGCTTCTGTTCCAACTACTGTAATATTATGTCCTGTAGTTGTTGTACCAGCTGCATCATTACCAACAACTACATTATGATAACCAGTAGTAATGTTTGCACCAGCACCTAAAGCGTAAGAGCCACCAACAACAGTATTTCTTGTTCCTGTTGTTAATGCTGCAAGAGCAGTTCTTCCTACTGCTACGTTATTTGCTCCAGTAGTTTGAGTTTGTAAAGCATTATTACCTACTGCAACAGAATAGCCACCAGTTGTAGTTGCAGCCATAGCAGCTTGTCCTACAGCTGTATTTTGAGTTCCTGTTGTATTAGCTTTTAAAGAAAAATGACCAATTGCTGTATTACTAGAAGCTGTTGTGTTAGCTGTTAAAGATTGCATGCCTAAAGCTACATTATTTGCACCAGATGTGTTACATTCTAAAGTACAAAAACCTACTGCTGTATTATTATCTCCAGATGTAAGTGCAGCTAAAACACTTGTTCCAACACCAGTATTTCCATCAGCAGAACTTAAAGTTCCTGTTCCAGAAGTACCTACTAATAAACTGTTTGTAAAATTTGTGCCACCTTCTTTAAAAGTTACACCACCACCTGCAGCACCCCAAGATATATCTGTACCATCTGATGTTAATATTGTTCCATTTGAACCTGGTGCTAAAAGAGCTGTTGCTCCACTAGAATTACCATAAATTATTTTACCTCTAGCTACTGCATCTAATGTATTTAGTTCCGAAGCTGTAGATGTAACACCATCTAAAATATTTAATTCTGCTGTAGTTGATGTAACACCATCAAGAATATTTAGTTCAGCAGTAGTTGATGTAACACCATCTAATATGTTTAATTCTGCTGCGGTTGAAGTTACATTTGTTCCGCCAATATCAAGCGTACCCATAGAGACTTCGCCAGATGCAGTTAAACTTGTTATGTTTGGAGCATTACCAGAACCAGCTAAAGTATTCATATCTGCAACTACAGATGAAGTTCCTAGTATACCCATATCCTCTACTACTGCTGCTGTACCTAGTAACCCCATAGCAGTAACATTTGCAGAAGTACCTAGTACATTCATATCGTTTACAATATCTGCTGTAGCTAGTGTATTCATATCTGATACAACATCTGCTGTACCAAGAGTATTCATATCAGTTACTACATCACTTGTTCCAAGTGTATTCATGTCTGCAACCACGTCTGTAGTTGCTAGAATATTCATATCATTAACTACATCTGTTGTAGCTAGTATTGCCATGTCAGCAACTACTGCACTTGCAGCTAAAGTATTAATATTTGTTTGTTCAGATGAAGTTGGTTTTAAAGTTTGCCATGCAGAACCTGTGTAATTTTTCATTACATTATCTGTAGAATTAAAATATAAAGCTCCAGTTAATAAAGCATTACCATCATTGTCTGTAGATGGATCAGAAGATTTTGCACCTAAGTATCTGTCATCAAAAGAATCAAAAGATGCTGCGGCATTAGTTTCAGAAGTTGCAGCGGCAGTTGCACTATTTGCAGAAGCTGTTGCACAGTTTCCAGAAGTTGTAGCAGAACTTGCACTAGCTGTTGCACAGTTACCTGCGGTAGTTGCAGATGTTGCAGCGGCTGTAGCAGATGTTGCTGCACTAACTGCGTCTACAATTAAAGTCCAGTAAGATGTGTTTGTTAAAGCAGTACCAACTGGTGAAGCTTGAATACAAATATAAATATTATTTAGTTGAGCTGTTGTTGTTGATTTAACAATATCTCTAACAACATAAGCTGCTGTAGTAGTTGTTGCGTCTGTACCTTTGAAAGTTCCAAGTTCTTGTGTAACTGCAAGTTCTCCAGAAGAATCAAAAGATAAAACTTTGTTTGCTCTATCTGTTGCACCAACTGTAAATTCAGTTGATGTCATAGTATTAGTTCTAGAAATTTTAAGCGATCTATCAAGTTCTTCTTGAACTTGTTGAGTGGTCATGGTTGCACGATCCAAACCCTCTTCGTGAGATTCCGCAGGGAATGGATCATTAGCGATATAATCTATCGCTTGAGTTTGCGGAACTTCTCTAATTATTACAACTGTCTGACCAGAAGCAGGAGTGTTACCAGATGTGAAAGTTATTGAACCTCCACTAGCATCACCTGCACCAGCTACTGTATAATGTGTAGTTAAAGTCTTAACAGTTTCAGCACCTGTGCTGTCTGTTCTAATAATTACGATTAAGTCTGAGTCTGCAAATATTTTATACCCATATGCAAATTGGGTTGTACTCCCATTACCAGAGTAGGAATTTTTTACTGTAGTTGAAGATACTGTCATAACTTAAAAACCTTTATTACTTGTTGAGGGTTTTGTAAATAAATATTCTTGATTATAATCCTTTTTCATTCTTCTTTCTACTCTTTTTAATACACCAGGATTTACTGTTTCCATTAGTTGAAAACCTATCATATAATCAAATACTATTTTTGCATAAAATAAATTTAAAAAAGGTATATTTTGACTTATTGCTCTATAAGCAGCTTTACCTGCTTTACCACCTTCTAAACCCAAAGCATATTTAAAAGCCAAACCAAGATCAACAGCAGTTAATGGAGCTGGACCAATTAAACCAGCAACAACAGATCCTGCATCTCTTTGTTCTTTAAATAATACGTCTCCATATATACCAAGTCCACCACCTTGTAAAAATGCTGCCATAATAGTTTTACCTTTAGTTGGATCTCTTGGCTCTTTTCCTTTTAATAAATCTTTCATAGTCATTGCCATATAACCCATAAAACCAGAAGTTATAACTAATGCAGCCATTCCCCTTATTCCTCTTCCTATTTCTGCTCTACCAGCTTCTGTACTTAAACCACCTAATCTTTTACCTTTTCTTATATAAGCCATTTCTCTTCCTAAAACTTTATTCATAATAGACATTGGAAATGCTTTAAATTGACCTACAAATCTAATAGCCTCACCCATACCAGTTCCTGCTAATAAACCTTGTGTCATAATACCTTTTACTCTAGCATCTGGCTCTATAACTGCATAGATTGATCTATCTAATAATATTCCAGATACTGAATATTTAAACTTATCTTTTTCTATTTGTAGTTCTGTTTTACTTAAATTATCTATACCTGTTATTCTCTTTATATCAGCATCTGATATTTGATCTAAATTTGCAATATTAATAAATTCAGTTCCATCATCTGCTTTTACCATTCCATCTTTTGTTTTTCTAATTACATCCCATTTAACAGAATCAATGTTATATAAAGCAAAAAATTCTTGTAATGGTTTATTTAATTTATCAAAACTTAAATTTTTTTGTTTAGCATAATAGTTAGCCATACCTAACATTGAGTTTTCTTTTAAAGTGTTGGTCCACCAAGAAAGTAAATTATATTTAAAAAATGTTCTTTGTATTCTAGTCCAACCTTTAGTTAAGTTATCACCAACTGTGTGTCTACCAGAAACATCATATACTACACCATCCGCTAAAAAACCCATTCCTTCAACTAAATCTTTTTTATCTTGTGTATTTTTTCTTCTTGCTAAACCTTTAAAACCTTCATACATTCCACCTAAAAATGATCTACCTTGAAAACTCATTTCTGATCCATAAATACCCAAATCAGCAGCAGCAGATATAACAGCACCACCTAGTTTAGCTGTATTACCTACAGCTCTAGTTATTGCTGACCATTTTGCTACACCAAATCCAATACTACCACCTTCAATAGTATGAATACTTCCATCTACAACTTTCATATATTTATCAAATGGTGCATAAGAAGATATAGATTGTGCAGCATTTAATCTTTCACCATCTATTAATCTTTCTTGAATTGCATATCTAATTTTTTCAAAATTTTGTTTTGGTTTAGTACCAAGAGAATCTATCATACCCATGTTTCTTCCTGCTGTCATTAATCCAGAAAAATAAGTTTCTTTTAAAGATCCTGTGCCAAATTTTTCATTTACAGCAAACCAATCTTTTGCAGATTTATAATGTAATACTCTTTTATAATTTGCACCTTTTGCTACATTTTTAGTACCAAAAATATTACCAGCTCCTTCAGCTATTTGTATTTTATTACCAACAATAGAATTGTAAGCATTTAATAAAAAACTATCTATATCATCTGTATTAGCAAATGTTCTATCTCCATCTAAATATTGCATTATAAAATTTTTCCATGCTGTAAAATTTTTATAATAATTTATATCTTTACCTTTTAAATTTTCTGGCACAGTTATTTCTTCTAATTTTTTATTTAATCTATTTGCAGCAGCTCTAACATTAAATTGATCATAAGATTGTTTAACAATATAACCCCACATTTTTTCAATGTTAGCTCCTCTAGCATTTAATTTTTGTCTAACAAGTTCAGAATAATTTTCCATTATTGTAGCTAATTTTATTACATCTTTATTTTTTGTTGTTACTTCTGTACCTAAAGAAATTTCTTCCATTGTTATAGAAATTTCTTCTTGAAGCCTTGTATCTGCTTTATCAAACATACCTTCTAATTTAGCATTTTTAAGTTCAGCATTAAAACCTGCAATTAATTGACCTTGTGCAGCATTTTGTGCAACACCTACAGATTGTCTAGCACCAGTTGTTAATTCATTAGTACCAACTAATAATGATATTAAACCATTTTCTGGATCATCTTTAAAATTTTCTAATTGTTCTTCTACTTTTTTTCTTACTAATATTTCGTCATTAAGAGCATTTATCTTATCTTGTTTTTTTTGTGCTTTTATTTGTTCTGTTACATCTTTAGCAATTTTATCTACATTAACACTATCTATTCCTGCTTTTTTATTTTCTGCTATTGATTGTTTAATTAAACTTATAATTTCATTTCTTTTAACAGATTTAATTGAAGAATTTTTTAATAAATTTTCTACTCTTGTTAAACAGGTGTTTTTAGCCATTGTTAATTTCCATTACTACAGTTAATATAATCAGCCACAATATCATCTATTTCTTGTGATTTAGAGTTTACTTCATCTAATTGTTCTGATGCAGCTTTTAATGTTGTATCTTCTGGACCAAATTTTAAATTTAATCCTTTTTCAGATTGTGCTGTTCTTATTTTTAATAATCTTTCTTCCGATACTTTTATTCTTGTATCTTCTGTTTCTGCTTTTGCTGTACTGTCTTTTACAGAATTTAATTCTAAATCATCTGATATGTTTTTACGATTAATTGTAGCTTCATTAACTACAGGTTCGGTTCTAGTTTCTTGATTTAATTTTTGTTTTTCTGCAAGTAATTCATTATATTTTTTTCTAGCATCTGCAACTAATTTTTCTTTACTACCTTTTGCAGTTAATTCATCACTTTTAGAAAATTTAATAGCATCATCAAGATTTTTTCTTGCTGCATTAAGCTGTATATCAAGTTGTTTAGTTGATGTACCATTTATTACAGGATCAGCATTTGCTATATCAGTAACATTTACTGGCTCATCTAACTGTTGATCACCAATAGCTTTTGCTAATAATTTTTTTCTTAATTCTGGATCAGTTTGTTCTAATCTCATCATTAGTTCGCTGTCAGCAGGATAATATTCTTTATAAAAATTTACCTCTGGTTCTCCACCTTCAACTGTACTTAAATTTTCTCTGTTTGCTAAAACTCTTGCTTCAAAATCTCTAGCAGTTTTCATGTCTTTTAATTTACCAGCACCTACATGAAGTCCACCACCAATAACAGAACCAAAACCAATATTCATAAAACTATCTACAAGATCGTAATCTGCTTGTATTTTTTGAGCTACACCATAGATAAGAGGTTCTACAAGTGTTGCACCAACAGCTCCTTCTACAGCACCTCTTGCTAGTCTGGCAGTTCTAAAACTCGTTGCGGTAGCAACTCTAGCGAAATTAGCTTGACCAAAAACAGGTATAAAAGATACACCAATATTTATAGGATCAAGAAAACTAACACCAATACCTGTTGCAAGTTTTGCAGCACCCACATAAAAACCGCCATCTAAAGGATTCCAAGAACCTTTTGGTCCTCTTTGAATTATACTTTGTCTTTCTAATTCTTTTTCTTTTTGATCAACCATAATATTAACAACTGATTGATACTCGTCTTGTTCAAAATATAATCCTATATCTTTATATCTTTCGTTTAAAACATTTCTATCTACAGGTTCTATATTTTGTAGTCTTGATTCTTTTTCTGCTTCTAAAGTATCTCCATATGTCATTAAAGATATTACTGGATTATAGTTCCAATTATCTTTTCCAACAGCTCCTAATGATTCAAATAAATTAGTTTTATATTGATCATAACCTGTTTCTTGTGCTGTTTTGTTTATATTTAATCCAAAACCAAATTGTGCCATATTATTTATCCTTTACAACAATAGGTTCTACATCAACTTTAATCATACCTTGCATACCATAAACATTTTCTACTTGTTCATTGTATTTTAAATTCATGTTAAAATTTTCTGATGTACCTGGAATAGTATAAGTTGTGTCATTAAATTTAAAAGCAAGTTCTTCTCCTTTTTGATTTATTACAGGTGCAAATGATCCATTTGCTAACACTATTCCAAAAACTAAACCTTCTCCATCTGGAGTATTTCTCCATTGACCATTTGTTTGCATTTGGAATTTCATTTTATTTGTTAATAAAACTTCATCTCTTTCAGTTGCAGATTTAAAAGCAACAGCACTAAATTCTGGTAAATAATAATCTTTTAATACATTTGCTTTGTCTATAATTCCATCCACACTTGATGATATATCTTCTCCATTATAAATTTTAGGAATAAAATATGTATCTTCTAAATGAAAATTTTGCATAAAAGTATTAGCAGCGGATTCAGCGGCATCTTCAGCGTTCATTTCTTTACCATACATTCTATTAATTGCTGCATAACTTAAAAAATCTATAAGTTTTTCCATTTCTGGCAATGTACCACTACTATCTAATGGAACATTTTTTCTTAATATAGCTTCAAAATCTTTCATTTCTTCACTAATCATAATACTAATATCATTAAATTTTGTTTCATTATTAGTTTCTCTTTTTAAAAAACTTTTTAATTTGTCTTTTTCTTCTTTAGTATCAAGAGATAATGCTTCTATAGCAAGTTCTGAATTACCCAATGATAAAGCAATTTCTGCTCCTTCTGGTAAACCACTTGTTTTTAATTGAGCTATAACTTTAGATTCATAAACTCCATAATCATTTCCTATATTTAACATTAAATTTTGCATACCTTGTTGATCACTTTTTTCTGCAAAAGCAATATATGAATTAACAAATCCTGTTGCTTGTTCATTTGTCATAAATCTATGTTGAGATTCTGGTATACCTAATTTAGTTTGTTCAGCAGCTAAAGCACTTGTTAGTTCTATATTTTTTTCTGATATTGCTAATGCTTCTGCATTAGAATTAAATACTGGTCCAGCACCATCTGATGTTCCTTTTAATTCTTCTAATTCAGAAACTAAATCTGCAATATTAGAATTATTTGTTTGTAATATATAATTAATTGGGTCTTTACTAAGACCATCAATTCTTTTTTTAAGAATTGTTTGATAGTGTTGTTCTAATGCTTGACCTTTTAATTCTGTATTAGATTCATATCCCTCTGCTATAATATTTTTGTACAATTCATTTAAGTTTTTATCTGAAGACGTAAGTATTAAATTATTATTAATAACAGTATCTTTTAATAAAGATTCTTCTTGTAACATTTGATTAGCAACTGGCTCTGTCATTATTTCTTTTGCAAGTTCCATATTAAATGCAGGTGGTTCTTTTCCAGCCATTATCATTGCAGTATAATTTTCCCACTCTGTTGTAATTTGTGGTCTTATAATTGTTTTAGCTTTTTCTTCTAATTTTAATCTTTGTTCAAATGATATATCTGGTAAATAATTTTTATCTTTTAAAGCATAAAATGTTTTTCTAGGAGCTTGTTGAACATCTTTTAAACCATCATATGTTTGTAATTCTACAGGTATATTATTTAACATAACTTTTAATTCTGGAGCTGATACTTGTGATTGAAAAGTATCTATTGTTAGTTTTTCTAAATCTGTTCTTAAAGTTCCTTTAGCAATACCACTTTGATCTGTGTCAGCTGTTATAAGTAGAAGTTCTTTTTGTTTTTCATATCCACTAAATAAATTTGTTAAAATGTTTTTTGATATTTGAGTATCAGTTCTAAATATTCCTTTTTGAGTTTCTGATAAAGCATAATTAGAAAATTTAACAGCAACATTATTATTGGTCGCTAAAGATTTATATTTATTAATTAAAACATTTGATTGATCTTTTAAATATTTATTTGCAGCATCTTTATTAACTGACATCATTTCATCAGTATTTATGTTTTCTTGTACCTTTATAAAATCAGTAATAAAATCATTTTCTAATTTTAATGCTTCTGCTTGGTTTTGTGCATTACTTTCTAGTATTTTTTGATCAACAACCATTTTAGTAATAGGAGCTAAAGCACCAGCAACTGTTTGATTTAATCCAATTTGCGGAGTAGTCGTAGTTCCTGCTAATTGAGTTATTGATCCTTGTGCGGTAAATGTAGGTATTTTTGGCATTATTTTACTCCAGATGCTGAACCTTTATTCATTGTTATTAAACTTGACCCAGTTTGTGCAACAGTTCTTAGTTGTGCAAGTTTAGATTCTTGTCTTGCTATTTGACCTTTAATTCTTGCAAAGTTTGCATCTTCTCTTTTGTTATCTGCTGCTATTTTTGAATTATAAGATATTAATTGTTCTTGTAATTGTTTTTCAAAAGCATTTGCAAGAGCAATATTATAAGCACTACCTGTTCCAGTTTGAACTCCAGATTTAGCAAGAGCAACTCTTGTTTCTCCTTTAACTTTTTCATAAGTTTTACCAAATTGAGCTATATCAAATTCTGCTTTTTCTTCTATTTGTGTAGCTTGATTATCTAATACTTTACCTGTTCTTTCATTGGCTGCTTGATTATATTTACCAAGAGCTCCTTGTTGTTTGTATTGGGAAACTCCCATTGCTACTGTAAAAATATTTGCAGCTCCCATTAGAATAACCTCGCATACATATATTGGTCTGATCCATCAAATCCAAATTTTTTCATTAAACCTTCTTCTTCTAAACCTAACCACTCTGCAAATCTTAAACCTTCTTTAAAATCTGCTCTGATTGAAGTTTGTACTCTAGTAATATTATTTTCTTTTGCAACTCTAGCAAAATCTTTTTTAATTGCTTTAGCTACACCTAGTGGATGTTTCCACATTTCACTTGTTGCAATCACCCAACCTTCAGCAACTTGACCCCAAATCATTTTCATTCCTGCAGCAAAGATAGCTTTGTCATTAACAATACCAGTAAATGCTAAATGATCTTGTTCTAAGTGTTTAGCATCACCATCAACATTAATGTAATGTCTATCAGCTTCTAATACTTTATGATTCATTTGTTGAGATAAAATAAATTGTCCATGTTGTGCAGTATAAGGCACTATATATAATATATTATCCATCATTTGTTACTAACCTTGGGTATAACGATAAAATTGTAAAAGGTAAAGGTTGTGTTTGTCTAACAAAAATAAACCCATCTGTCTCGTAGTTTCCTCTAAATTCTACTTCTTTATCTCCTGTAAATGGAGGTATACCTTCATCCATTAAATCAGCAGAAGTTCTAAAAGGTATTCTTTCCATATCATTTAAGTTTGGTCCAACTTCTATACCAATACTTTCATACATTCTTACTGTAATGTCATATATTCTTTTAGTCTTACCTTGTGATGTACCATCTTGTGATCCAGCATCTAGTCTCATTGTTTGTAATAAAGATGTAAAAGCTAAACCTACTTTAACATTTTTTGCTGAACGATCTAAAATAATTTGACCACTACCATTTACAGTTTTGTTTGGATGAGTTGCACCATCTGCTAGTATAGCAACGACTTGACCCTCAAGGTGTGATAATCCAGAAATGGTTGTTGCAGCACTACCACTATAACTTAATGCACTATCTAAAAAATTAAATGATGTGTTATCTGTTTCATCAAAATCAAGTTCGTTTAAATATTCAACATATCTTTTAGTTGTTCCATCTATTGTTCTTTTAACAATTACATAAGTTTGATATTCTTTATCATCTGTAGGAATAACAGCTACACTATCTACCATTGCTTTACCTTCGCTTGTTGAAGTTAATCTTGTGCTGTCAAAACTTCTAATCGTTAAATATCCTGTTGCTTCATGTGCTGTTTCAGTAATTGTAACTACTGCACTTGATACTGTTGCAGTAAAATTAGCATGAGCATTGATTGCAGTTTTTAAATTAGTTGCTGTAGTATTATTATTGGTTTCAGTTTTAAATTCATTTGTTCCTGCAGTTCCTGTTGTAGAATTAAAGTCTACAGTTGTACCATCTGATTTTGTTAAAGTTAATTTAGTTCCGTTTGCAATGTTTGCATAATCAGAAACTGTTATTGTTGCTATGCCAAACCTTCCACCAAATATATGTCTGTGCCAAGCTGTTACTTGTTGCTCTCTTTGATATGTCAAACCAACTAACTCTCCATCTTCTCTTGTAGCATAAATAATTTGATTAGGTTCTTGTTGGTATGCGACTTGAGTTAATCCACCCTCAGTAATGTGTTCTGCAAGGATTGTCATATCTGGAGCTACATAACCATCTACATCAAAGTTGTAAGCTAGTTCTCTAATTTTTCTTCTAGCTCTTTGTAAAAATAGTGTGGCGTTACCTACAGCAATAGCATCTACATTAGCTGCACCATGGTTAGATTGTTTTTTAATTAATATGTTTGTTGGAGTAATAGCACTATCTGTACCCCCTCCAGATACTGCAAATTCACCACCTGCTGTACCAATAATTAAAGTTCTTGTTGCTGTCATAAAACGAATTGCATTTACTTGGTTAGACGCAATCGTATAAATAATAGCATCATCATCTGCAATCGTTCCACCAAGATTAGCATCCATGTTTTCATAATCACCAGACTTTGAAAAATAAACTGTTTGTGGATTATTTAATGTTGCGGCAAAAACTAATCTTTGTTCAAAAAAAGTTACGCAAGAAGGATGACCAGTAGTGTCTGAAAATGCTCCAAGATACCAATTAGTAATTGCGTTAGCATTTGCAAAAGCTGTAGTTACATTTACAGTTATAGATGTTGTACTTGCTCTTGCTGTAATTTCACCATAGCCATCATTAAAATGTATTTGTCTACCAATATCTGTTGTTAAAAATCCAGACCCACCATTGATACCTGTAACCGCAGATGCTGTAATAGTTCTTGATCCTGTTGCTGCATTAGATGGTGTTAAAGTTGTTGTGGTAGTGTTAGGATCTAAGAATGGTCCCTTAGTAAAATCTACATCTGTTAAACTCCATGATGTATGACCTGTTCTAGATAATTTTTCTACTTCATGATTGGGGTGACAAATGTACATAACATCTGCACTCTGTGCAAATTTTAAATCAAATAATTCTGCTTCTAAGTATGGTGTAGATATTTCATAAGCTGAACCACCAGATAATATTTGACCATTGTCTTTATAAAATCTTATATACAGATTGCCAAACTCTAACATATAAGTTTGTGTTGTAGAAAATTCAAAAGGAATTAATCTTGTTTTTTTTGTGCTATCTTTTACTTCAGCAACAAAGTTTGTACCTGGTCTACGAGCTGCCGAGCCATGTGGATATACTATTAAATTTTCTAAGGTTGAGCAACCAGAAGAATATTTTGCTAAATCATTTCTACCATCTAATCTTGGAGATAGCTCACCGCCTGTAAAGTTCGTTAATTGAACTGCAACTCTAGCCATTTATTAAAACCTTGAGTTAATAAAACTACCTGCGTCTATAGCATCTGCCATACCTAGATCTTGATCTATGTTTTGACCTTCAGTTGAATCTATAAATCTAGCATCTTTTAATTTTTCTTGAAATAGTTGATACATATTTTGAGATGTTTGATTATTAGAAGTAACTCCAAAAGCAATATCAGCACCTAATGCAGCAGATAAAGTTTCTCTTAATGATTCATCATACTCATTGGCATCAGTAACTCTAGAAACATATAATATTTTCATACTAGATGTGTTGCTTAAAATTTTTCTACCTTCTACTTTATAATTAGAATCGTAATCTAATATTCTAAGTAGTCTTAAACAATCTGATGGTAGTGTATAAGCAAAACTAAAACCCCATGCAGGAGCTGTAGTGTCTGCTGCTAGTTCAACTCTTTTTTGTAAACAGTTCCAAGGATGTGATCTAAACACACTATCTCTTACTTGTGTATATCTTTGATTGCAAAGTCTAGCGTTTTTTGAATCTTCTGTAAGTGAAAGTATAGTTGTTGCACCTAGTTGATTTAATGCTCCGTTACAAATTTCTACTGTTGATGCCATACTACTTCCTTATAATATACTTACGTCTTATTTGTCTATCTTTTTCTAAAGCAAATATTTCTGCTTCAGTTCTCTCTTCTTTAGTATCAAAGCCATAATGATATTTAGTATCATGTTTAAACCTATCTACTAACACATACCTATATACATAATTATCTTTTTTAAAATGTAATACAGGTTTTAAATCTTGTATCTTCTTCATGCACTCTAGGCGGTTTCCACTCTCGCTTCCACCGCCTAAAATTTTATTAATTAATCTATAACGTACATCATAGTTAATTGAATAGTACCAGTACCTGCAGCACCACCCATAGTTACTGAAACAGGAAGTCCATCCTTATCAGCGTCTACAAGTGAGTTTTCACCTAATGCAATAGTATTTGCAGCGTTAACTGCAGTTGCAGAAGTAGAAGCAGCAGCAGCTTTATAAGCAGCAGCGGCAGCACTTACAGCAGTACCAGCGGCATTATTGTGAGCAGCATAACCAACTGACAAAGTAGTTGAACTACCTAATGCGTCATGTGCTAATCTACCAGAAATGATTCTTGAACCATTTGGTAAATTAAACATTTGGATCACATCACCAGATGCTAGAGAAGATGCTTCATATTCTGCATGAGCAACTCTTACTCTACCTGCTAGTTCAGTAGTGTCTATCTTTTCGGAAGGTACGTTCTGATCCCATTTAGTCTTTTGTATCGAATAAACTGTAGCCATATTAATATCCTCCTATTATGCTTCTTGACATACTATACCAAGAACTTTAGCTTCTTCCATTCTAGTAGCACCTATTGATTGGCAGTAGTATACTTGAGTAGCGTAAGATTTGTCTGCTCTTTCGTCTATTCTCGCTGATACATCTTTACCAATGCCAAGTGTGATACCATCTTGTGCAAAAGCTATGCAAGTTCTGTCATTACCAGATTTTGCAAGTCTGTTTGATACAGTAAATTTAAACCCAAGGAACGAGTCTAATTCACCCTGTACTAATGCTTTTACAGTATTGAAATCAGAACTTGTTACTTCAGTGGTTGCTAAAAGGTTTGTGATTTGCTCTGGTCCCACAACGATGTGTCTTGGGATTGAAGGATCAACACTTGCTAGATCAAAAGTCTGCTTAGCAGTTCTTAATTTCGCAATAGTTAAACCAGCTCCACCAGCAGCGATTGCTGTTTGAGCCGCAGTTGAAGTTGCACCAGTTTCACCTGTAAAGGCAGTACCAGTTGCAGCTGCAATAATCACATCATCCATTGCTCTTCCCATTGCCATAGCAGCGGCTTGAGCATAAGATGAAGTAGGATCAATTAAGAGTCTTACTTTGTCTTGTTGATCAATAAGATCAGCAAATTCGTAATCCGCAA
>WLWF01002172.1_pt1 | contig 14652 bp, 25 predicted proteins | sample 6718331 | NCBI WGS metagenome assembly WLWF01 (sample SAMN12718692, study PRJNA515312) | sponge metagenome | isolation source: marine sponge | host: Mycale hentscheli | place: New Zealand: South Island, Marlborough, Capsize Point | collected 2003-05-01
GAACCCCAGCTCCCTTGTGCTCAGGTCGTGCTCTCTGCGTACCTTGTCTAGGTTATTACACACTATCTCTGTCAGGTTCATGTATGACCTTCTGTTTGGCATTGTCGTGTCCTGCATTTTACAACGAACAACGCCAAGCTGGTCAAGTCATTTACTGCTCAATTTGAAACATATACCTAGTTTAAGGTATAACGCCACCAGCCCACGCCGTTCTACCGACCCGTGGGTTAGCCCGGCCCCTGTTGCATTGTCGTGTACTGGGGCTGGGCGACTTCGCTACCCTACCCCCGCTTTATATGCCCGTACAAGCCCCTCAGAGGCCCTGTGTCGCGTTTTGATGCTTGCCAATGCCCTAGCCCTGCCTGACCATGGTTATCTCTGAAACGCGGCAATAAACGGCTTATGAGGGGGCTGTATGCAGGCAATAGTAGAGAGGCGCGGAGATGCCTTTGTTGTCATGGTCGCCGGGGTTAATCGCGGCACCTTTATTCAGCTCGCTGATGCCCAGCTCTGGGCGTTGCACCTGATTGACACTGAGCACATAGAGGCAGCGGTCCTGTTATCTGGATTGGTAATTTCCCACAATCGCTAACCTGGCGGGATAAACACCCTCTAATCACCCGTTACACATGACGCCAGCCGGTTGTCGCTAGATGCCAAATGTTTGGCGCGAACTGCATAACCGAGGTGAGCCGTTTAGTTCTAATATGGCGTCATTGGTTGAGGGCAGGCGGTAACAGCCACAGCCAATAGGCAGAAAGCGACATGATGTATTGACGCGAAATGCCAAGACAATGGCGCCAACTGCACATCGCAGTGAGTCTTAAATGACTAAGATGGCTTCATTGAGTAAGAACAAACGCCCGCCAGAGCGTTCTCGAAGGCGAGATCCTAATCGCCATAGACATCGACATAGACGGCGAAATCATCGGCGTCGAAATAGTCGGGTAAGGAGGCCGATATGAAGCGCCAAAACCTAGTCGCAAAGTACGCACGCAGGTTCAACAAGCCAGCCGTACACATCGACAAAAAGCGAGCCGCCAAGCGCGGCTACCAAAAACACGCCAAAAAGTTCTAATTTTAAGTTACTGAAATATATACAAAAACCCTTATGGGGGATTTTAACCCCAAGTAGTAAGAGAGTCGTTTATTTCTATCACAGGAGATTGACATGAGCCCAGACAACTACACATCAAGAAAAGCACTCGACGACGCAGGAGCCGAAATCGCAGTAGCCATCACCAACTACCGAGAAGGCGACATCGACTTCGACGAACTCCTCAGCGTCGTCAACTACCACATACCAGACGCAACAGTAGAGCAAGTCATCGAAGCAGCACAAACCACATACCAAGGGTAAGGAGGGCGGCATGTACGCAATCGACTACGAATCATTAGAGCAGGCCGCAGGCAAAGACCGAGCCAGAGCGCGAGCAAAAGTGCAGCAGCTCGCCGCCGAGTGCTGCTTAGACGAAATCGAAGCAATCAACCCAGACTACTACCACCAGTTAGCAGACGCACTACAAGAGCCCGTCGAAGACCTGTACGCCAGACAAGAGCTGCCACTCTTAGAAGGCGACGCAGACGACGACGAATTCGAGCCGTGCGCCTACGCCTACGAAAACGGCATGTGCCCAGAGTACGACGGACACTACAGCCTGCCCGACATACTGAGCAACGCCATCTACTACAAACCAACAGTAGCCGAAGTCGCCAGAGGAGAGCACAACCGACGCTACGGCATCACAGCGTCAGACAACGGCATCTACGACACCCTGTTCGACAACGGAAACTACAACCACAGACCACGAGGCGGCAAGTCAGGAAAGACACGACGATCCGCACCAAAGACAACAAGAGCCCAACGAGTAGAAGCAATACTCGCCAGGCGCAACAAATCATAAGGGGTAACAATGTCACACATAAGATCACCAGCAGGGTTAGCACCACGACAACGCAAGCGCGTATACTCACGCACAAAAGCCGGGTGCGTCGAAAAGCCAAGACCAAACGGCAAGCACTTAGGCTGCGGAGCCGCAACAAAGACACCAGTAGACTTCGGCAGACACCCACCGCGAGCCAAATACGTAGTCTGCTAAGGAGGGCAAATGGACTCACGAGAGTTAGTACAGATAGCAAAAGCGTTAACAGCATACGAAGAAGTGTCAGTCAGCAGCGTCACCGTCACAGTAGAGACAGACGAAGGCGTAAAAGACTACACAGTCACCAGCAACGGCGACCTATTCCGACCGTTCCACATAGGCGACTTAGGATTCGAGGACGCAGAAGCGGTACTAGAATACGTCACACAATAATTCGATGAAGCTGCGAAGCTGACTGCGGACGCGGGTTCAACTCCCGCCGCCTCCACCAATTACGTTATGGGGGCGTTTTGGAATCGACGTGGAAGGTAGACACAGTGGAGAATGAGCGAGGCAGGGCTGCTCTGAACGCCAGCAAACCTATAGATGCCAACGACGACATCTACGCATTAGCAGCATAAGCTGATGCCGGGGAGGCCACTGCCCTGTCATCCAAGTGTGGCACCCACTAATCTAACAAGAGGCGATGACATGGATTTCATCGAGGTATTGCTATGACAGGAGCTAGCTCTATAAGACTCAAGCAGCTTGAAGGCATGAGTATTCAGCAGATCATGCGCTATGTCGAATCGTTTGGCTACGAGACGCTGGCGCTGTCTAACGATGAGATCTACGACTTAGCCGTGGAGATCATGGACGGCCACTGGGACGGTGAGGGGAACCTTGATGGCGACGACGGCATAGGGCCTCTCAGCTTTGAGAACTACCGAGACGTTACGCATTACATGGACGAGCCAGATGCCAGTTATTGATCATTACGACTTCAAGAGCATCAGGGTGCTTGAGGAGCTGAGCAACAACGCTGTGGACCGTGTGGCCTACACTGATGACCTGGTTGGACGTGCGCTGAAGCGACGCAGCAAGGATGACATCGGCATAGACGCACCGTGGAGCAAGCTGAGGGGACAATTCAGGCTTCGCCCCGGCGAGATGGTGCTGATGGGTGGCCAATCGGGCCACGGCAAGTCAGCCCTGATCAACCAGTGGTCGCTGTACGCAGCGCAGACTGGACACCGGGTAGGCATCATGAGTTTGGAGATGCCTGCTGAATACCTATTTGACCAACTGGCCAGCATGGCTGCGGTGGTTCGGGAGCCACCAGAGAGCTACCTGCGCGAGTTTGGTCAGTGGATGGACGACAAGATCTATATCTACGACAGGGCGGACGTGATCAGTCCTACCGAGGCGCTACAGGCACTAATAGGTCTGCGTAAGCACTTCGGCTGTGACCTGATCGTGCTGGACTGTTTGATGATGTGCGACCTAGCGGACGACTTGGACTTAGAGAAGAAGTTTACCGCGCAGATGGCAGCGATAGCCAAGTCATTTAACTGCTGCATCCTTCTTTGCCATCACGTTAGAAAGCCTCACGGCGGTGAAGGCGAGAAGAAAGTTCCAACTAAGCACGACTTCCTCGGGTCATCGCGCATGGTCAACGTGGCCAGCAGTGTGCTGATCCTGTGGGATGACAAGGAGAAGGCATACCTAAAAAGCATGGGCATGGAGGTTGATGACGACAAGCCAGACGCAAAGCTGGTGGTCGCTAAGCAACGCTTTGCACAGTTTGAGGGGCCTATAGGTCTCTACAAACACAACGCAGCGCGGGTGCTCTGCAACAACAGGCAACGGCAGTACCGACCAATCGAAATCAGGCAGGACAACAGAAGGGAGTTTGAGCATGAAGATAACACTTCAGATAGAGGAACCGGAGGAGTTGATCGGTCAGATACTTTCACGGGATTTGAAGGACTTGATGACGGACCCCTCGTTTCAATCGGAAAGCGGGTCAGTGGAGATTCTCTCGGCAATGAGGACCGTCCTTGAGTTCTATGGTGGATATAAATATGACTAACAAAGACTCAATGATGTGGGTGGTGTCTTGCGGTCGCAGCAAGACCTACTTCTACGACGAGGGAGACGCGAGGAGCTATGCAGGCGACCGCTTCTCGTTTGATGAGGACGGCGTGCCCTTCGTCAGCCAGGTAACGCTGCACGAGGCGATCACGGAGCTTAATCGACTGAGCAGCCTTGATCACAGGGTCAGATTTGAAGTAATGCCATAACCAAGAGTGGCTTTCTGCCGCCTAAGCTGAGCCGAAAACACCTAGAGGAGAATATCATTGACAGAAATAACTGACTATCAACACCTAATACACCAGTCACGCTATAGCCGCTGGATGGAGGATGAAGGGCGTCGTGAAACGTGGATGCAGACCTGTATGCGCTACGCATCCTTCTGGGAGGACAAGTGCGACACAGGGACACGAAGCGAGATATTCCACGCCATCCACAACATGGACGTGATGCCCTCAATGCGTGCCATGTGGGCCGCTGGTGACACACTGAGGCGTGACGCAGCCAGTGGTTATAACTGCGCCTACATTGCCGTTGATCACCCTCGTGCGTTCGATGAGGCGATGTACCTGCTGTGCTGTGGCACAGGGGTGGGCTTCAGCGTGGAGCGTCAGCACATCGCCAAGCTGCCAGAGGTCGCTGAGGAGTTCCAAGACAGCTATACCACCATTGCAGTGGGCGACAGCAAGGAAGGATGGGCCAAGGCGTTAAAGCAACTGCTTACCTTCCTGTGGGTCGGTGAGGTGCCCTCATGGGACGTGTCACGGGTACGCCCTGCCGGAGCTAGACTCAAGACCATGGGTGGCCGTGCTAGTGGCCCCGCCCCGCTTGTTGACCTTTTCGAGTTCTGCGTGCGGACCTTCAAGGGTGCGGCAGGTCGTAGGTTAAACAGTGCTGAGTGCCACGACATCATGACAAAGATCGGTGAGATCGTTGTTGTGGGCGGTGTGCGCCGTAGCGCCATGATCAGCTTGGGCAACCTCTCTGACGACAGGCACCGAACGCTGAAGCAAGGCGAGTGGTGGACCCTGCACGGTAACAGGGCGCTGGCTAATAACAGTGCTGTATACACAGAGAAGCCTGACTTCAACATCTTTCAGAACGAGATGAAGTCACTGTATGAGAGCTACTCTGGTGAGCGTGGCATCTTCAACCGCGAGGGAGCGCAGAAGAAGGTAGCAGGTCTTGGCACCCGAGACCCTGACCACGAGTTTGGTTGCAACCCATGTGCGGAGATTCTGCTCCGTAGTGCGGGGCTATGCAATCTGACTGAGGTGATCATCCGCCCGGACGACACCTTAGACACACTGAAGCATAAGGTCATGATCGCCACGGTTATGGGAACGCTTCAGTCAACGCTGACTGACTTTAAGTACGTGCGTAGCGTGTGGAAGAAGAATGCGGATGAGGAGCGCCTGCTGGGCGTCAGCTTCACCGGCATCTGTGACCACGTAGTCATGTCAGGTCAGAAGGGTGACAAGCAACTGATCGAGTGGCTAACAGCCCTGCGACAGGTTGCGCGTGACACCAACAAGAAGTGGGCCAAGAAGCTAAAGATCAATGAGTCGGCAGCAATCACCACGGTCAAGCCGTCGGGGACTGTGAGCCAGCTCTGTGACACGGCGTCAGGGATACACCCACGTTTCAGTAAGTACTACATCAGGACGGTGAGGCAGGACGTTAAGGACCCTATCACCGACTTTCTGATCGACCAAGGAGTACCACACGAACCATGCGTCATGAAGCCGGACAGTACCGTTGTATTTAGCTTTCCCATGCAGTCGCCTAAGGCGTCGATTGAGGTTAGTGATTGCGGTCCTATTGATCAGCTCAATCTCTCTCGGATTTATGGGCGGCATTGGGCGGACCATACGGTCTCACTTACCGCGTTTTACTCCGACAACACTTGGTTCGATGTTTGCTCGTGGGTCTGGAAGCACTGGGACGACATGATCGGAATGTCCTTCCTGCCTTACGACGGCGGTAGCTACAAGCAGGCTCCCTATCAGGAGATCGACGCGGCTACCTACAAGAAGCTGGCCAAGGAGATGAACCCCATCATGTGGGAGCAGCTCCGAGAGTATGAGAAGGAGGACAACACAGAGGGGGCCGGCACGCTTGCGTGTGTTGCGGGGTCTTGTGAGCTGGTGTGACCGGGCTTGGCGACAAGTGGCCACGTCAATACGCCGCCGAGATCATGGCGGTGCTTGACAAGGAAAAGCGCAAGGAGATGTTCAAGCAAGTCCCTGAGCACATCAGGGGCCTTGTTTGGGATCACTGCGTGAACGCGACAAGGAGGGGTCGCTAATGCTGTATTCAATTCATCCAACGAAGCGCCGCATGTCGGCGCGAATAGCAAAACTCACGAAGGAGTATCTGGCGTGTGGCGGCGTCATTGAGAAGGTGCCTAGCATCCATAAATATCCAATACGAAGCATGAGGTGGATAGCGGAGAAAGGCATGGATTACACGCCTTGGACGAAGCTCGGATCGGGCGACGGGATGAGCTTGCAAGTAAGGCTTGATGAGGGCTGCTATATGACTAAGCCAGCACAGCCGGGAGACTGATATGACAGATAGCGTACAGATAATGATGCTCGACGCTGACTACGATGAGGGATTCTTCGGACTCAGCTACAACGAGCTAGGGATACCGTTTCCCGTGTACTCACTCGATGAGTGTGCGCGGATAGCGGCAGAGAGGATGGAGGTAAGCGTTGAGGAGGCGCTTGAACAGCTCCGCATTTATGAGGTCACCAATGGCGGTGTCATCTTCGTTGAGGAGATGCCTGCCGGCCAGGTTGGCCTGAGGGTGGTGCACTGATGAGTATGCCGAGAGCATTTACGACCTACTGCGACATCAAGAATCAGGATGTCGAGGTCGAGTACACCTATTGGCTTGAGGGTGAAGAGGTGATCATTGAGCGCGTGATGATGGGCAAGTACGACGTAACAGCGCCCTTCATGGAGTACCACAAGGACGAGGTAGAAGAAGCCGCGTGGGAGGATGTTCGCCAATGATTGGAAAGATCAAGCGCAGCACCGCAGACAAGCACATGAGTGAGTGTGTGCGGATCAGAGCAAAGTGGCACTGCCAGCGTTGCGGCACTGACTACACCAACCGAGACAAGCGCGGGTTTCAGAACTCGCACTTCATCGGTCGAGGCAACTACGCGGTCAGGTATGACCCGAAGAACTGCCTGGCGTTGTGTATGCGGTGTCACCACGATGTCACTGCCAATCCCATTGAGCACGTCAATCTATGGAAGGAGGTCATGGGTGGGGATAAAGAGCTGGATAGGCTCATTAAGCGGTCGGAGTGCAAAGAACGATCTGACTACGCCAGGGCCAACGAGAAAGGAATCGCAGCCTACTACCGAGAGTGCGCCAAGCAACTCAAGGAGTACGCAGAAGCCACGGACTGGGAGGAAAAAAAGTATGACTTCGAAAGCTGTCAGTACAGGGAGGCGCCACTTTATCGTGCCTGACACGCAGATCAAGCCAGACGTTAGCACCGACCACCTTGAGTGGGCCGGACGCTACGCTGTCGAGATGCTGCCAGATGTCATCGTGCATATAGGGGACCACTGGGACCTGCCGTCACTGTCGTCATACGACAAGGGTAAGAAGTCCTTTGAGGGTCGCCGCTATGTCAACGACATCAAGGCTGGCAATGAGGCGATGGACCGCTTCATGGAGCCCATCCACAAGGAGGTGTCGAGGCGTCGTAAGAATAAGAAGAGGGCGTGGAACCCTGAGCTGCACTTCTGCTTGGGCAACCACGAGAACAGAATAATAAGAGCCGTAGAGGACAGCGCAGAGCTTGAGTCACTGATGAGCTTTGACGACTTTAACCTCAAGGAGAACGGCTTTGAGGTCCATGATTTCTTGGAGCCTGTTGTGATTGATGGCGTTTGTTACAGCCACTACCACACCAGCGGGATCATGGGGCGGCCAGTGAGCAGCGCAAGACTTCTGCTTACGAAAAAACTGATGAGCTGTGTCATGGGGCACGTACAAAACCGTGATATAGCCTATCAGACAAGGGCTGATGGCCAAAGGCAAACGGGCATCTTTGCCGGGATCTATTACCAGCACGACGAGGGTTACCTGACACCGCAGACCAACACGGACTCAACGTGGGCTGGCGTGTGGGTCTTGCACGAGGTGCAAGATGGATCGTTTGACGAGATGCCTGTCTCAATAAACTGGTTAAGGAGTAAGTACGCATGATTGGAGTACATCTGACATTGTATTACGACACGCTGGCCAAGGCTTGTGAGGCTGGGTTTCCAGACGCGGTTGCCGTTGATGATGACGACCCAAGCACGCAATACATGGCTATTGCTAGCTTTGAGGCGGACAGCTACGAGGTATCTCATGAGAGCTGCCTGGACTTAGAAGTTAACCTAGAGGAGCTTTTAGCATGAGCGCAGTGGACAAGCAGATGAGTGAGGCTGTGAAGGTAGCGGACTCCATCGACTCTGTGACGCCTCAGGAGTGGGACGTGCTCAACAGGACGTGGCGACCCGCTACGACATACGGGCACCTTGCTCACCCGGCTGACAACATCAGCAAGCCGAGGCACTACACCGGCAACGGTGTGGAGGCCATCGACTACATCAAGCAGCAGGTGGATGACCCAGAGTCATACCTTGAGGGCAACGTGCTGAAGTACATGCACCGCTACAAGCACAAGGGGTCGCCTACAGATGATCTCCGCAAGGCGCGGCAGTACCTAGACTGGCTGATCAAGGAGGTGTGCATTGACGAGTAAATGGAAGAAGCTGAGCCGTATTGATGTATCTCATGGGGTTGAGCAAAAAGGCTCGCTTTCTTACCTATCATGGGCTGTCGCTTGGTCCGCACTCATGGATGAGTTTCCAGCCAGCACGTACTACTTCGGTGAGCCTATCACCCTGCCAGACGGCACGATGATGGTCAGGGCCGGGGTGACGGTGGAGGGAACCACCCACGAGATGCAACTGCCTGTGTTGGATCATCGCAATAAGCCCATAGCTGGGCCCAATGCGTTTGACTTCAACTCGGCGCAGATGCGCTGCCTGGTCAAGGCAATCGGAATGCACGGCATAGGCATCGGGCTGTACCTCGGCAAGATGAGCAACGTGGTGAGCGTGTCGCAATTTGACCGCGCACAGGAGCTTGTTGCCTCGGGCGACTACATCATGTTCCACCAGTTCGTGAAGGGACTCAGCGAGCAGGAGCAGGTAGACGTGTTCAACGGCGCACCAGCAGGCAAAAAGACGGAGTTTAAGTCTGCGTGGCGAGCTTTATTGGCTCAGGCCGAGTCGTATTTTACTGAGGTACTGGAGGCCATTGAGGAGGCCGTGACTAGCGATGACGACCTAATGCTGAAGGAGACGGTCGCAGAGCTATCAACCTACGAGCGCCAGTGCGTATGGACTCGTTTAACAAATGAACAGCAACAGAAAGTTAAGGAGATGAAGTAATGGACTATGACAACACAGACACAGGCGCGTTGTTCAAGAACGACAAGGAAGGCAACGAGAACCGCCCTGACTACACCGGCAACATCTACGACGCCAGCGGCAAGAGGCGTCGTGTTGCTGCATGGATCAAGAAGTCAAACAACACTGGGCAGTCGTTCCTGTCGTTGAAGGTTTCCGACTACGAGGAGCAGAACAAGCCACAGGCGGCGTTCGAGGGTGGACAGGTTCCAGCCCAAGACGACGACCTTCCTTTCTGATGTTCGGGCTGGAGTTCTTAGCGGTGGGGGCGGCCTTCGCCCTCACCACTTGGCTGATAATTGTAACTGCACTTTTTCTATCGGGAGACGACGATGAAGAAGACTAAGAAGATTTGGAGGCCCCTCAACACGTGGGGCCTTGTCGTAATAGCAACGCTTGTTGCGCTGTCCATGGCCTGTAGCATCGTGGCCATTTCGCCATGAAGGTGTGCAAGGAGTGTGGTGAGTCGCTTAGCCTTGACTCATTTCACAGGGATCTTACCTACAAGGATGGTGTTAAGAGTAAGTGCAAGGATTGTGTTAATGCACAGTCTCGCGCATATACGAAAAGCCCAGAGGGAAAAGAGTCAAGGAGGGAAATAAGGGAAAGGTATAAAGAAAAAAACAGCCACAAACTGAGGGCGAAAAGCATATTAAATAACGCCGTCAGGGATGGGATTATAGAGAGGCCGGGCACCTGTACATCATGTGGATCTGACCAGATGATTGAGGCGCACCATGCTGACTATGATTTGCCGCTTGATGTTTTGTGGCTTTGCAGACCATGCCATAACCTAGAGCATAGGAGTGTGAAGTGAGTGTTATTAGTTTTTCCGATCTGCAAGAGCTGTCCGGTTGCCGTCAGGTTGGGAAGGTGACAAGCTGGCTTGTGTCTAGTAAAATACCGCACGTTATAGGTAATGACGGCAAGCCAAGAACTACTCAGGAATGGCTAAACAGATGGCTGGAGAGAGGAAAACAAAATGCAACTACCCAAGTACGTTTCAAGGTCTGACCGCGGTTACGTCTGGCGGCCCTATGAGGGCATGAATGGCGGCAGGCCGCAGTTTGGTAAGCGTCAGGTTATCGCCCCGCTGGGGGCTTCTGAGGAGGCCGTGTGGCGTGCGTGGCAGGCGGTGAGCGCGGACGTGTTTACCGTCGGGTGGTTACTGCGCGAGTACCATAACAGTAAGAAGTTCCAGAGGCTGTCGCCCAAGACCCAGAGCGACTACGAGGCGTACCGCAAGAGTCTGTGTCATATGGAGATCGCCGGTGGCGTACTTGCCCGGGCGGAGCTGGGCAACATCACCAAGCGGACGATAAGAAACTTCCTCGATAACTACCCGCACCCGGTGGCGGCTAACCGTCGCGTTGCGTACTTCAAGGCCGCGTGGAATTGGGCCGAGGAGAGGCACGATATACCTGCAAACCCAGCCATGGGCGTCACAATGAACGAGGAGGCCCCACGGGACCGCTACGTGACTGATCAGGAGTACTTGACGGTCTACAAGCTGGCCTGCCCGGAGCTTAGGCAGATGATGGAGCTGGCGTACCTGTGCCGAGCGCGTAAATCTGAGGTGCTGGCGCTGACCGTTGACGACGTTTCTGACGACCATATTCGTCTGATACGCCTGAAGGGTTCCGAGGGAGAGCTAACCACCCTCTCAGACCGCCTCAGAGCCGCTGTGAGCGACGTTAGGGGCTATCCCCACATCTGCCATAGATACAAAAAGAATGCCTTTGACAGCGCTTGGAGGCGTCTCATGGCTAGGGCCGAGAAGGAAGGGGTCGAGAGGTTCACCTTCCACGACCTGAAGGCCAAGGGCGTGAGCGACCACGCAAGCAACCACTCAGGGCACCGCAGCGTGGGTATGCGTAAGGTGTACGTGAGGAAGCTCCAGCTAGTCGAGCCGACGTCCATGGAGCCGTTGAAAATAGCAGAAAACGGCTAAAAATAGGGAAAACTTTTCCAGAGCAAAACGGGGAAAGTGAGTACCTAGGCGGGCCTTAGGGCTCCGAACCCATGCCTACGAATCAGGCGGTCGCACGTTCGAATCGTGCCAGGCGCGCCAATTAAATCAAAGACTTAGGGCCCTTCGGGGCCCTTTTTTATTGCGTTTTTGGAAAGGATTCTGGAAAAGTCTTTCCACTAGCTGTAAAGGGCTAGATCATGTCAAGCAGTGCCCATAGGGCTGTCTCTCTGCTTGGCCGCTCCTCCTTGTTCAACTGCTCCAGATAATTAACAGCTCCCTCGGGGAACAGTAGGGCGGCGGGGTGGCCTTCAAGCCTTCGCTCAAGGTCTCTGGCACCCATGGTGATGCCGTGGAGCATCCCGGAGTTTGGAGCACGAATGTTGCCCCTCTGCCTGACCGCCTGAGCGGCTGCCAGCTTGTTGGACATGGCCGTTGCGGCACTCACACCGCCACCCCCTGCGGCTATGCCTGCCAGCAGTCTTAGGTCTGCGCTACCACGCTCGGCAATGTTGATCTTGCTGTCGTCAAAGATTACATAGTTGCTGGTGCCATTGCCTGCGGCACGACTGTCACCGTCGAGGTACTTGATGCCTTTGATGCCCTTCTCGCGCAACTTCTCTGACATGGCGGGAGCGCCTTGAACGTAATTCATATCTTTAATAGTGTTGTAAGCCTGAGCGCCCTTACTCTTATCAAACAAGCCAAGCGCTGCCATATCTACATCGGCCGGATTGGAGTACAGCTTCCCTAGTGTTTCTGGATCAAGGCGCATTGCCTCATCTGAATACATTTCCTGAAAAGCCTTAAGAGCGTTTGGTTGCTCAATCAGCGGCTTGTCCCAATCCAGCAGGGACTCGGGGGTTACGTCTATCTCGGTGCGGTAGAGGTGGCCCATAGGCTCGCCGTATAAAGTCTCTTCCCTAAGCTGACTGATCGCATTGACAAGATCGGATCGCTCACCAGCAAAGCTGTCCTTGTCAAATTTCCGCCCAGAAACACTTTCAATTATTGCGTCAGCCGCCTCCTCTACGCTTAGATTGGGGGCATTCCCGTAGTGCAAGAAATCATCAATAGCATGGCTTTTTAACTTTATGTTGTTATCTTTTGCTATCCTTGGTATCCACGTTTTGGGACGCAAGGTCTCCGATAACTCATCCCTATACTGCTTCGCCACATCCTCACTGTCAGCAAAGTACAGCCCATGACCATAAGCCTGAGCGCCCTCGCCAGTGCCGATGGCATCCATCGAGAACTTATCAAACTTGTGAGGGGAGCCGTGGAAAGCCTCTAGCAGTGTCTTGCCGCCCTTGGTGACAAAGCCTGCCTCTGCGTCGTCTGACTGGGTGGCCAAAAGTCCAGCGGTGGCGGCGGGAAGTAACGCGCTGCCAAGCATATTCGCCCCCTTGTACTGCGGGTCAAAGGCGGCGTTGACAGAGCGTATCTGGTTCTCGGAGCCGGGAAACATGATGGTGTGTTTTCCTGACTTCATTGAGTCAAATCTTTTTGTGGACGTTGGGTCATAGACTCCATTAGCGCCCAGATCCTGCATAATCTCGCCAACCATACGCCCAGCGCCTACATAGTTGCCAGCCTCATCTTCCGCGTATTCGTTTGTCAGATCATCCCTAACGCTGGACCAGGTTTCATGATCATCTAAGTGCGGTACATCATCTACTCCGTACTCGGATGCAATCTTGTTGATAGAGTTTTGAGAATGGTCGTAGTCATTAGCTTGCAAATCATCGACAAGACTCCAAAGAGACTCCTCCGCCTCGTCAGTCATATCGTCCCAGCTTACATCTGACAACCCCAACTCATTCCTTGCCTGCTCTATGTAATCCGGTCTGTCAATGTCGGAAACAGCACTAAGGATGCCGTCCCTTCTTACCCTTACCGGGTATATAACCCCTTGATTGTCTCCCTGAAACTTGGCTATAGCCTCCTCTCTAGCCTTCCAGTGATCGAAAGATCCGTCCCCATCATCTAGGTCCGGCCTGTTGCCAGAGTCGTACTCTGCCTCAAGCCTTTCCTTTTCATCAAACCACCGACTTTTAAAGTCAGACCCGTGGGTTCCTGCGTAGTTTTCGTTGACATCGTGCGTGCTGTCTGAGAAATATGTCCCCTCACCCCAATCATTGTGAGGATTGCCACGACCATTAAACTCCTTTATGTCGTGAGTGCTACCGTGGTACAGGACATCACCATACCCCTGCTCCTCTGCGCGCTTCATTCGGCTGGCCTTGTCCATGAGCAACTCGCCGGACGCAATGCGCTTGGCCACCTCCTCGGGGAAGCCCAGCTTTACCCAGTCTGCTACCGTTCGCGCTGCTACGGATAGTAGGCTCACTTACCTCCCTCCATACTCTTCAGCATTCCCTCGCCGTCAAGAAGCTCTGCCGCCTCCCTTGACACCTTCCCGCCTCTAAGCCAGCCAACCACGGGCCTTGCTAGGCCGAGGGTTTTTGTGTCGAGTGCGCGGAGAATCATGCCCTCGGTAACTTTCTGGGCGTTATTAGTCCCGGATGGGTTTTGCGTTCCTCGTATCGGCTGGTTTAGGTCTCTGGCAACCTGTATCAGGGTCCTTAGCTGTGCCGATGTCTCTTTTCCGAACAGCATATCTAGCTTGCCGGCAGAGTCCAGCCTCTCTAATGAGGTGGCCAAGGTCTCGGTGTCTATGCGGGGCTCATTATCTATACCCCGGGTAGCGGGCCTAAGCGACCTCTCTTTTATATTGCTTAGGATCTGCGCGGAAAGCTGGCGCCATGATGAGGCACCGGACTCACCAAGAGCAAGCAGTTGAGCCTTGAGCCTACTCAGCTCTGCGTTAGATAGCTTCTCTACGCCAGCCGCCACCTGCTCATCCGGTATCTTGTCAGCCGACGTCTTACCCTTATTATCAAGAACGCGAGAAACGAAGTCGTGCTCCTCAAACTCCTCAGCATGGCGGCGTCGCTCCGCTCTTGCGGCCTTAAACAGGTCGCCACCCTCAGCCTCATCAAGCTGTTCGTCTATAGCTTTCCTGACCATCTCCCCTGCACGTCTCTGCTGGGGATTGGATGGGTCGAAGAAGTCACCAACCTGAGACCGAAGATCCTCCAGCTCCCGTATACTGGCAGGGCGGAGCGTTACCTTCCCATCATCATCAAAAGACCCTAGGCCGCTCTTATTTAGATACGTTTTCAATCCCGCTACCGCGTCCTTGGTTTGTGCCGCAATAGCTAGTCTGCCGAAGTCC
>WLWF01002174.1_pt1 | contig 14644 bp, 24 predicted proteins | sample 6718331 | NCBI WGS metagenome assembly WLWF01 (sample SAMN12718692, study PRJNA515312) | sponge metagenome | isolation source: marine sponge | host: Mycale hentscheli | place: New Zealand: South Island, Marlborough, Capsize Point | collected 2003-05-01
CACTCAGTATCTTTTCCTGTGCACAGCTCTGCGTGCCACTCCAGCATGTGACTTGCAGGGGCTTTACCCATATATACACAGAAGTCTTGAAAATTATCTCTTGCTCTTAATACTTCTGGACTAGGCGGTTTGACAGATATTTTGGTTGCTGTCATCAACGCCGCTCGTTTGTGGGCTAACGCTACGCTTGATACGGCCATACAGTTACGACTTTAGTTTAAGTCTAACGTCTGCCTAAGTTTTTAGAGATGGTATCAGATCTTTGACCTTTTAATCTTGCAATTGCTCTACTACGTGCTGCCTGTGCTTTTGAAATATCAGTTACATAAGATAAGTCTCTATTAAACTCAGCAGCAGCAACAGCTCTAGCGTCTGTGCCACTATCTATATTTGCTGTTTTAGGCATCGCCTTAGGCAATGTATTTGCTAGTCGTACTCCTGATACGCCAGCATCCACAATGTCTGGTAACTCTTTTAGTCCTACTGGTTCAGGTCCGAACTTACTCCTGTAGTCTTCTACAGGAATTTCCATAGCCTGTGTTACAGGGTAGCCGTACATTAGTTTAGTTCGCTATAGAGCTTTGCCCATACTGCATTAATTGCATTCTCCATAGGCTCAGCAAACTGTGGATCATCTTTAAAAATAGAAGTGATCTCACGCATTACACGGTCAGCACCAGCAAGGATTAATCCACGTTTATCTGTTGTTCGGTTCATCCTTTCCGAAGTCTCAATATGTGATCTAAGCTCCTTCTCCAAGCTGGCGAGCCTTGCAGCGCCATCTGACCCTTTGATTTCACCAGAGGTAATTGCCATTCTAAGCTCTTGTACATCGGAGTGAAGAGCAGCAATTTCACTATTAAGGATTTCACGTCTGTTTAGTTTTTTGTACTTCATCTTCACCCAACGTGCTAAATCGTTAAAGGTGCCTGGGTATCCAAGTATTCCTGAGTATACCCAAATTTCAATTATGGAAGGAGTGATCTCAGCAAATTCTTTGAACTCTTCGCTCTCTGATGCTGGTAACTTATCTAACCACTGATCTACATAGGTTGTATAGACCTTGCCTGTATTTGTTGCTGTACTGTTCATTAGAATGCTCTAGCTGTTGCGCGGGCTCTTGCGTTGTGGCGTCTCTCTTTTCCTGCAGTTAGTTTGTCTTCGTGTGTGAGAGTGCTTCTTTCTTCGTTGCCTTCTGTTGTAATTCTATTCGTATCTATTTTACGAGTTTCATCTCCCTCTACTCGCAATCCTCGACGGTACTGATCTCCAGTGGCAGCAATGCCTAATCGCTGCTGCTCTCCATCAGTAATAGATTGCAGTCGGTTTTGTTGACCTTCTGCTTGCATATTCTTACGTGTCTGCTCTCCAGATGCACCTAAGTAGCCAATGTCTCTTCCGTAGTTCTGGTTAGCAAACTGATTAGATACTTCGTACTGTTTATCTAATGCATGCATTCCATAGTTAAATTCTTCGTACCTAGCATTTGATTGCTCTTGCTGAGATAGGTTTGAAGCAAACGCCATGTTGTCTTTAGCAATGCCTGACTGGAAATCAGCCATGCCCATAGCAAGGTTTGAATCAAAGTACTTACTTGCAGTGTCATAAGCAAAGGCGTTCTTCATTGCACGCCCCTCGTCATCATTTTCGTCAGGTTGATTGCTATAGATGCCTTTTATGATTGAATCAAAGTTCATATTACCTTGATATAAATTCTTAGGATCTGTTCGATATTGAGGAGACTGCTGACGATTTGCCTTTTCGTCACGATCATCCATACCGTTATTATTACTATCTTGAAAATCTGCTGTGCGGAAAGAGGCCATCCCACTATTCTCTAAACTATTCATATTGTATCTAACTACAATAGTTGTATACAGAATGATATTTAGGGCATGCAGTTTAATTCAGTTAAGGGCAATAATAATGTAGCAGCAGGTAAGGCGATTGCTGATTCTTCTGCTGACATTTATGACACCAGTAGACGCACTGCTCCTGACTTTACAAACATTGCTAAGACTTCAATTGAGGCAAGGTCAGCTGAGCGTGTAGCAGCAACTCGTGCTGAAACACAGGTAGCTCGTCAAGGTATTGCATCTAAGGCACTCCTTAAAGGTACTAAGCAGCAGATTGCTTCTGACAAGAAAGTCAATGACACACTAGGTGGAGCCAAACGCTTTGCTGGAATTGTTGGTGGTCTAGGTACTCTTGCGACTGCATCTATCTTGCACAACCAGGGTGCTCAAGAAGCAGCTCTTGATAAGCAAGATCGTGATGCATTTATGACAGAGACTAGGGCTAATTTTGATAGATCGAATCAACTAATGTCTGACTACATAGAGACTTTAAGGAATAATCCTACAATCATTACTATGCCTGAGGCGTCACCTTCGCCTAGCTCATCTTCCGATGACACACCTTCTACATCTTCTACTTCTAATACTGATTCAAACAGCTCTGGTGTCACCACAACTGTAGGCAAGGTAGGAGAGACAACTTCTAGGTACATGAGTACCCTGACTGCTGCTGGACTAGGTGCTGTTCCTGCTGCTGCATTGGCAGGTCACCTTCAATACGAAAGTGGTGACTTCCGTTATCAAGAAGAGTTAGAGCCTAATGCTTACGGTACACGCGGATATGGTCATCTTCAGTGGACTGATGTGCCAGGTGGCAGCAGCCGTCGAAGTGACTTCTTGTCATACGCGAAGGATAATGGATTAGAGCCTTCTAGCTTTGAAGCTAACTCAGGGTTCCTACTACATGAGATGCAGTCTGACTTTAATGGTTCGTGGACCAATGGTGGTAGCTGGGAAGGATTGAGGAGTATTGATGACTTTGATACAGCTAGCCAATATTTACAAGACAACTACATTCGACCAGCAGCTGCCACAGCAAACACTTCTCAGCGTAGAGCTAATGGCAGAGCTATTCTCAGTTCCTGGCGGGCTCAATAAGCGAACGCCTTTCCTAAGTTAGATAATCCTGCAGTAATCATTGCAAGGGTGTCTTGACGACGATCCCGGCGATCACGACGATCATCCCGACGATTGTTGTAATCCATCTGCATCATCTGCAGATCGTTTCTCGACTTATTGTCTTGCCGTTGAAACTCCAGCTGAGCCAGCAGTCTTTCTTGCCCAGCTTCGAGTTGCTGGTTAGCAACGTCTACTTGGAACTTCCTGCCGCTCTCTGTAACAGTATCTTCTCTAGTCTGCTGTGCTTTTACATCTTTATCTTTTCTAGTTTGAGTTGTTTGTGCAACCGCACCCTGTAATTCTTGCAAAGTTGGGTTGTCGCCTAGCGCCGTTAATGCTTCTCTGCCCCCTGGCATGGTAAGAAGCGCCCCTTGTACTTCGCCTGACTGAGTTAAGGTTGCACCTCTTTGTGCAAAATCTTCCGGTGTCATTGAAGCAATTTCTTGCTCAGTGAGTGGTCCTCTGCCTAAAGCGCTTGCTTGTGCATTTAGCGCCTTAATCTCTGGTTCAAGCTCCCCATAGCGGTAGCGCTCATATGCAGCCTGTACCTCAGTCTGGTCTCGACCAAAAATATTATCCCACAAAGTTGTTTTTATTTTGCCATCAGCATCTCTCCGCCTTTGTGACCAATCTTCTCTAGAAGGGTCAGACTGAAAGTCCTGTCCAAGCCACCAATTAATGTCATCTTGAAGGTTTCTATGAGGAGATGCCGCAGTAATTGCTTGTCCTACTGTTTGTCCTGATGGAGTTAAATCGCTAGCGTACATCAGATCATACCTCTACTGTTTAACAATTTCAATGCTTCTTCCATTCTACGTTCTTCTGGAGACTTCTTATCTCCGAACAAGAATTGAATACCATCACTTGCTGTTTTACCTAAGCCTGCACCTACAGAAGCACCTAGTGGCCCACCAATCATAAATCCAGCAGCACCACCAATGCCCATGCTTGTTGCATCCATTGCTTTGTTTGCCAAGCTTTCTTCACCGGTAATTAAATCAGCAACATCAGAAACATTGCTTAGTGCTGATAAGCCAGGAGCTAAACGTCCTGCAAAGCGTCCTACTTTTACGGCTCCTCGTGCACTTACACCTGGGATCTGTTTTACCAGAGATGCTGACTCTTTTCCAATAGCTTTCTGAATGGGTCCTGCTGCACCTGGTTTGGTGAAGTAATCAAGAGTATTGCCAGCGAGTGCTGCTGGCCCATACTTTTCAGTAAGTAACTTTTGCAGTAACTGTGCGTCTAATGGGCTCATGACTAAACTCCTACTAATGCGTTGGCTGCTTCCATCCGTGTAACACGGGTTTCAAGCTGTTGAATGGCACGAACTAGTAGTCCTATTAGTTCTGATGTATCGATGCAGAGTTTGCCAAGCTCTTCATCGTAGTAAGTTGCATCAGGCATTACCTTCTGGTAGTCCTGTGCGATAAATCCGTTGTGCTTTCGCTCAGGATTTAGTGAAAATTCTTCTTTGTAGTAGAAGCTTACAGGCTTCAGTTGACGCAACGTTGAGAGTGCATCTTCAATCGATGTGACTGCATCTTTAGTTGTCTCATCACTGAGCAGCAAAGCAGAACCGACTGTGGCTACTGCACTTAGTGTTGAACCAACCATTGATCCTGTAGCTTTTTTCTCAGCTGCATTCTCACTTGCTTTTCCCTGCATCTTGGCTGCCTTTAGAGTTGCCATTGCATCTATGCCAGTGGCATGAGTAGCTGCTTCTGCTTGCATAATTGCTGCACGCTCTCTTGCTCTAGCAGCCATACTTGCATTACCTATCTCATCAAATCTTGGAGCTGTTGCACGATTTGAAGTGAAGGCTGCTCCTACATCAACCATGTCAGCAGCATTCTCTGCTCCTGAAGAAACTCCTCCAGTTATGACAGGTCCATTAAATGAAGGAGCTTGTGTATATCTACGATTTGCTGAGAAATTAGTAGCCATTTATTGTATGCAAGCCTGCAACTAGTTTATCAAACTTGGGGGATACCATAATTAGGTCCAAGTGTTCCCATTCCACCTACTGTTCCACCACCTGCACCAAACTTAGTTTTGTTGTAATTAAACCCTGTGGGTGTTGGGTCATTTCCAGGAACTTTTAATCCTGCCGTTACTCCTCTACTAATGCCTGACATTAATCCATTTACCATACTGCTTTGTCCAGCATACCTACCTTCAGCTTCTGTTGCGGCAGCACCATACTTTGCAGCACCAACTTTTGCCATTGCGCCTATACCTGCACCAGCAACTATGCCTTCAGCTTCATGTCCTGCAGTGCGTTCGTGCTCTCTAGCGTTAATACCCATACTTGCCATAGACGTTGTATCTATGCCACCCATGTATTGATTAAGGTCAATACCTCTTGATGCTGCAAACCTCATAACGATCCATCCTGTTCGTTTTCTAGTGCATTTCTGCGACGTCTTTCACCTTCAATTATATTCCCTGCTGCTGTACCAGCTGCTAGGCCAGCCATACCTCCAGTAAATCCACCAAGCACTCCACGATTGTTAAACCGTCTGTGACCCAAACGAGCACCTGCGGCTGTACCTGCAATTGCTGCAATAGCTGGGGTTAGTCCTGTTGTCAGTGGAATGCTTCTGCCCATCATCTGTACTTCTGGTCCGTGAATACCTTCATCAGTTCCACGTACAAAGCCGTTGAGGATACTGACCTTTCCATCATCTAATGGGTTCCAGTCTTCCTTCTTGTTGTATCTATACCCTTGATACTGACCGTACTCCTCTGGGCTTACATCAGGCCTTGCTTTATTGAACTCGTCGTAAGGCAGGAGGTTGCCTGACCGTCCCATGAAATACTTAAGTGCTACTTCTAGTACTGCGTTATCTGTTTCAGTAGGATCTTCGCTACTAGGGATAGTGGCTCTGTATCCTTCGGCTCCACCGAAGGGTGTGAGTAGACCAATTGCATTATTGATAGCAATTCCTGTAGGAACGCTCAATGCTGCCATTGTTCCTGGACGGTAGTTTCTTTTGATTAAGTCCCCACCTTCGTCAAAGCTATATCCACGAGTAGGTTCTACTCTGATCTTCCCTTGTGAATCAAGTTCCTGTTTGCCTAGTCCACGCTTAATCATCTCTGCGTGGTGTTTTCTGTTCTTTCTGTTCAGAGGCTGCTCAGAGTTGCTTCGTAAGACAGGTGACTTCTCATATAGAGCAGGTTCTCCAAATCGTTTGGATGCAACGACTTTCTCTTGGATGATGTCAGCAGTAGCCTGCGGTGCGTTGATTAGCCAGTAGATAGCACGTGTCCCGTCATTGGCTATATCGTTTGCCATGCTCCCAACAAACTGGCCAGCCTTATGTGCTGTGCTGCCTCTTAGGTTAATCTCTGCATCTTCTAGTGATGCTTTCTTCTGAGGAGATACTGTTCCTAATGCTTCTTGTAATCTAGTTATTCCTTGATGAGTTCCCATCAAGCTGTCTACTTTAGGTCCTTCAGCTTGCTTACCTAGCGCTTCACGCTCTGCGTAGTACGCTCGCTGCCTCTCATCACGACCTACACTGAAATCTTCAGAAACACCTTGGCCAAACTCTTGAAGAATTTTAGCTATCTGTTTTCTACGATCCGCCATTACGCAACTCCTTGACCTGTGCTTGGGTCTTGTAGATAACGATCACGTGTGCCTGGTACCAAGCCATACGCAGCAAGTACGTTCTGTGTGATCTCTTCTTTAAGTGCTAGCTGCTGTGCTTCACCTAAGCGTTCATAAGGGGTTAAGCCACTGCCACCCATTACTGCATCTTTGCCTCGCATAAGTGTGTCAGCTACTGGCATTGATGCGTATGCACCACCGTATGAACCAGCCATATCCATTATTGTTCCAAGCGCTTGGTTCTTACCAGCTAAACGACCAGCGCCTAAACCAGCAACACCACTGAGTAAGAAGTCGGAGCCACCTGTTATTAGTTTGTCTCCTAAGTCTCCTGGGGTTGTGGCTGCAGCCATCGTTGCTGGGATTAAGTCCATTCCTAGACGAATGGCTAAGTCTGTTTTAGTTGCATCGCCTTTGAGGAACTTTGCTAGTCCTGCGATGCCTTTACCTGCTGCTCTAAGCATTAGCTTCTTCCCCTTCGCCTGGTAGTTGTCCTCCATTCATTTTAGCCATGTTGAAGGCAGCACCTTCATTTGATTCGCTAAAACGGAAGTTCCAATCATCAGTACGTGCCTGTTCTTCTGGATTGTTCATGTACTCCATAAAACGTGTCATCACTTGACCCGCTTTACGATCTGTACTGTCATCTAGCTCAGTAGATTGTTTTACATCATCTGCACTATTGATACGACCAAATGTTGATGGAGCAGTCTCCATCTTCTTTTGGCTATCAAGTCCTTGTGCAAGGTTGCTTTCTGTGTATGCAAATCTCATGATCAGCGCCTCGATACAGGTGAACGACGTGCAGTGGGCGGCAGTCCTTCGATGATTGCGCTCATCTGTTCAGCACGCCTGGTTAAATCAGCATCTGCACGTTGCTGAACTTGGATAGCGTTCTTGATGTTCTGTCCTACAGCTTCTTTATCAACAGGCTTGCCATCACGACGGGCACGTTGGATTGCAGGAACACCAATGGCTTCTGCGATACGTGCAGGATCTCGCTCTCCTGTCCTGTTGTAGCGCTGTGGTGCTTCCTCTCCTCGGATTGCACCGATGTACGGCATTGCTGCATCCTTACTTGGAAGCTGCCTCATCAAAGCACCAGCGTCTACACGCTTGGTGTTGCCCATTGCGTCACGGACACCTACCTTGGCGCTGCCAATAGTGGCTCTTGGTGCAGCATCTTCTCTGGGGTTGATTGCCTCAGGTGCGTTGAAGATGATCTGCTTACCTCGTTGCTGGGTATCTACGTTCTGGTTAAGTGCTTGGCGAGTGGAAGCACTAATCCCTTGAGCACCGTCGTATGCGGTGCTAGGTCCTTGGTCTACAAACCTCACGCCATCTCTGTCTGACCTTGAGAGATAAGTGCCTGTTGGATTTTCGTTAACACTAGATCGACGAGCAGCATCTAACTGGAACAGTGCAGTAGCAATGTCACGACGCTGTGGTCCTGTCATCCTCATCTCTGACATCAAGCCATCAACAATGTCTGTGCCAGCTGCAACTGACCTAGTCTTGCCTGTCTCCTCATCTCTTACTGTTTTCATCAAATCTTTGCCAGTTGCAATAGGTTTCTGCCGTGCAACTACCTCAGCTACTTTCTGAAGCTCAGAAATGTTCCGAAGATTACTATCGATCCTTTCAAACCCTGCAATACCTAGCTTTGCACCTAATGCACGCAAGTTTGCTGACAGTTCGTTTGTAGTGCCAGTGATATCTACATTGTCGTAACGAGCACCCTCTTTGTTGTCTGCCATCGTCTGATTTACCCAGCTCTTAGCAGTCTGTGGCGCATTTAGTGCATTTGAACTGGAAGTGTCGTTAGGAACTCTGTCACTAGAAGGAAGTTCGGGTCCTTGGATTGCTACAGGGTTTCCAGAGATTGGATCAACGTAATATTGATCAGCACCTCCACCACGCACTGCAATTTGGCCAAGAATTGCATCTTGAGCGGTATTTCTTACTTTTGCATCGCGTGGGTCTTTAACAGAGCGTAGTTTTGCAATTTCTCCAATTGCAGCAAGTGCTTGATCGGCTTCAGCGCCTGGCATACCAGCTTGAAAGTTCCTACCAATAGCTGATGCCTCTGCGGCAGCCCGATTGTCGTTGTATTCCCTCATTTCAGGATTAAAACGACGATTGTCTTGCATTACTGCATCACGAGCACCAGATCTATCTAATGCACGCCTATTTGACAGCTGATCTTGCAATGCACTCTCTGCATCACGTGATCCGGGGTTGCGATCGTACCCTTCTTGTTGAATTTTGGCTTGTAGTCCAGCTAGTGCATCACTTGTTGCTGACTGAGGAGCAAATCTTAGGTCTGTGTCGTATTCAGGCTCACCTGTATACCTAGTAATCATCTTGCCGTCTTGCATATCGTATTCTTTACGTTGCCCGACGTATTGACCCTTACCTTCTTCGAAATTTTCTCGTCTTACTAGACCTGTTTCCTCATCTTGAGTAAATCCACGGTCATCAGCACGATATGTCTGACTATTATCAGCACCAGTGATCCTATCGCCACTTCCGGTGTACTCAGCACGTTGACCTACGTCATCACCGAAGGCAAATGCCTCATCATCACTTGCTAAGTAGCCAACACCGTCAAGTTCAGCACTACCAACACTCGATGTTGTGGTGTTAGCTGCCTGAACCATCTTCCGAAGAATATCGTTCTTAGTTGTCTTGTCATCTCCACGTGCTTGACGTCTGAATTGCCGAGATACTGCAGCGAGTACCTCTTCTTCCGACATACCTAGCGTTCTTCCGGCACCAGCAAGGTCTGCACCCTTAATAAGCAGGTCATTCCTGTCATGTTTAAGTTGATTTGGGTCATTACTTGCTGTTGTACGAGCAAGAGCCACTCTTTGAGCATTAGTCCCTTGTTGGATTTTCTCTAAAGACACTATTTTTCGGCATATATCTACAACTATTGTAGATAATTCCTATTCAAACTATTATTTAGCTGGCATCATCATATTAGTCTCGGGATCAAGTACAAATTTTATTGCTGCGTACTCCGCATTCTGCTCCTCAGGGGTTAATCCTGGAGTTGCTACGGCAGATGTAGGAGCCGTAGGAGTATCTTCAGCGGTTGGCGTACCTTCAGAGGCGCCTTTTACCTCAGCTAATTTAGTTTGTAGGAACTCAGAAGGATCTACGCCGCTCATTGCAGCATTTCTGAACGCATATGCGTCACCTGTCACTTCTTTCAGCTCACCATTTACATTTCCAAAGGTTTTACCGCCTTGTTGGAAGATGCCAGCCTCTCTTTCTGAAGCACGGAGAGCTTCCATGCTGTTTTTGCTGGTATCTAGGAACGCGCTACGGATGCGATTGCGGTTTTCGTTGGCATACATAGGGCTCACTAGGGAGCTGTTGTCTGGGCCTTCACCACCAAATTCGGTTCCGTTAAACCCTTGTACTACCTGACGTTTTTGATCACTAGTATCCGGAGCAGGTGAGGCACCTTCTTGTGGACTATCAGTGCGACCTGTAGTCATGCCAGAGGTTTTGCCGATACCACTTGCATCAATTAGCGTCTCCAGTGTCCCTCCACTTTCAAGCGTGTCGGCTTGATCTTTAGGCATGCCCATTACCTGAGCATCGCTTGAACTAGTAGTGGGCAGAGCGTTTGACTGATACATAGTGCTCAAATCACGCACCTCTCCAATGCCTAAACCAGCAAGCAGCTCATTTGCACTGCTGAGGCTTACACCTCTTTGTACGATGCCGTTTGCATTTGTACGCTCGGTTGGCTGAGGTGGACCAGCAGCAGGAGGAGGAGCTACATCTGGTGTTCCTGCACCTCGCATTCTTCCATCATTTGCATCACTAGACGAAGCAGGTGCAGCAGCTGCAGCAGGTGGTGTGGGTGTAGGAGTGGAAGTGGGCGTACCAAATGAAGGCATCTCTACTTGCGGCCCATATCTAACGCCTTGCTCGTATGTACCTACATTTGTACTCTCAAAATTACCTGTCTGTGGGTTTTGCCTAACTCTCTGCCAGTTGCCCTTACCATCAGCTACAACTGTTTGGCCATTTAGTGTTGCAGTCTGGCCTTGGCGTACATTATTTGTTTCAACCCACTCACCGTTCCTATATGTGAAGCGGCCGCCATTACGTGTATCACCTTCTTGATCTTGCCGTCTCGGAGCAGATTGCGTTCCGAATGGATCTCTAATTCCGGGTGTAGCCATTGTACAAATTCATTTCCATCTACTTATTCTATAAAACTACCAAACTACGCTAGCTACGTTGCTATCTAACCTCTATTAATTAAAAAGGTATAGGGAGAAGAGAGCGGGGGTATTAAAAAGGGGCTTTATAGAAAACTACGTAGTTCAGCGTAGTTTCGTAGCACGATTCAAAATATTTCCCCTTTTACGCAAACAGCGTGCCGTATTCTTACATTAAAGCGCAGCCTCTGTACGTCTGTTGCCTATTATTCTTGGGTACAGCACAAATAAGCAGTGCACGGAGTCAATGGCGCATTTGGGGTACATAAGACCGCCCTATGGGAAGCTAAAAATGCTACAAAATTTTAGACACGTCTAACTACCTCTGTACCCTTGCTGGTTGTCAAAAGAAAAAAACAATGGGTTATTTACACAAGTTATTTACTATTGCTAACAGCTTTCGCTAATTATATTTGCGATTCAACTTCAGTGAAACATTCAAGTTATTTTACTAGAGTTATTAACTTATGTATCATATGTTTCACTTGTGAAGTTTCATCTATGCTTTCCGAAGTTCAGCTTTCGTTTCACTCAAGCTTGTAACTTCTGTGAAAGCGGATGACTAATCTATCGTTACACCTGACGCCCCGCCTAAGTTATACCTACTGTTACACGTAAGTTACGCTTCCGCCCTGGCTGTGGCGCTTCGCGCTGCCAGCTGTGGGCTGCGTCATCTGTTCCTACCAACCTACCGCGGCTTCGCCGCAACAGCCAACCGACGTACCCGTCGGTTTCATGATTTACGTATTTATATTTATTACTTATGTTTAATAATCCTGTTACTGCAGTTCTTACTGGAGCTGTTATTGGTTTCATTTCCTTAGTTCCACTTCAGATGTGGTCTAACACCTGGTCCACATCACTATGCCAAGCAAGAGATACACATCAACTTGTTGCCACTAAGAACTTCTTTGGAACACTGAAGTTATGTGTCGATAAGAGATATCTATGAAGCTAGTAGCGACCTAACGGTCGCTTTACATTTTTATGTTTATATTTTTAATTACTATCATGCAAATCATTGCCGAAGAATTCGACGCTGCCTTGACCATCGATGGAGATGGCAACTACATCTGTCTTAACTGGCGGACCGGCGACGAAGCTAACTATCGTATGAACTATGTCCACCTTGGTCCTGAAATGGACTACAAGACATGGCAAATGCTTAACGAGACTGACCCTATGGGGCAACTTTCGTTTTAACCAATAGATATAGCGGCCTACCGGCCGCTTTACCCTTCTTTGATCTTTATATTTCAAATCTATGACTTCACTTAAGACATACTTCCTTACTTTCAAGAAGGATGGACGGGACGTTACTTATATCCATGATGAGCAGGGACTTCGCTTCGAAGTTGAGCGGAATGATGGAACTGTTGATATTGTTACTGTTGATTCACCTGACGGAATGAATTTCGTTATGAACCTTCTTGCCGGAAACGGTTATGAATCAGCAGCAATTATCTGATACTACGGGACCTACGGGTCCCTATTTTTCTGCGTGTTCTTTATACATAACTACTTATGTCTAACCATGTAATTGTCCCAGGATTGTGTCGAGTGTGGACACGTCTACGTTCACAACCTTACTGGACAAAGACTTCATTTGCACCACGTGGGTTTACCGACTGTGTGCGTCTTATCGAAGACTTCCAGGACAAGTTCGGTAATCTTTACGATTACGAAATTACTGCAGACCTTGATGTCTGCCGTCCTGCTTCTGTTACCTGCTGACGTTATTACCGACCTACCGGTCGGTATCCGTCCTAGTGGCCTTTTAGGCCTTTGTTCAATTACTTTTACTGCATATGATCATTTCTATTCCTGGTCAGGACATGTCCGTTCGCTTCTTTGAGCGTGTGACTACGGAAGATAGCCAATACGACATCTTTGATGTTGGTATTCAACAAGACGATGGATCTATCGACAGCGTTGTCGTTGGTGGTTCCTTCAGTCTGATGAAGTCACTAGCCAAGAAGGCTGACGAGGATAAAGCTGCTAAGAAAGCAGATACTAAGACTGTTTCAGTCGCCGTCGTTCCTGACGCCGCTTAGTAGCTACGAGCACCCTACCGGGGTGCTTTTTATTCTTATGTTCAACTTACGTATTACCTATGACAAAGATCCAAGTTAAAGCAATCATCAACGCACGTGTTCGTTCTGTCCGTAAGGACAAGGAGTACAACCGTGACCAGCAGCAGCATGTCTTCGCTGATGTTGTTGCATAACTTGCTAGCACCCTACCGGGGTGCTTTCTATTCTTATGTTTATCCTTTGTTCTTAATCTAATGTCTATTTCATTGTTGCTTGTAGCCCCACGTATCATTCGTTTCCTTACTAATGACTATCTGCGTCATGCAGAAGAGAAGTGGGAGCGTAAATACGAAGCTGCTAAATCACAAGCCAAGAGTACCTGACGACTGCTGGCTACTAGCCAAGTCAACTGCGGCTTGTCCTGCTAATCCTATGCCTACTGCTGGCATTACATACTTAGGTACAGCGCTTGCTGCTGGCAGTGCATAGTTCATTACTTCACTGTCAGTCTGTCCCTTGCGGAACGTGGGGTGACCACCCCCAATCAAAGCAGCTAGTGCCCTTACGGGGCTGGGCTGTCCTTCATACATTTTGTTGATCTTACTACTGTATGCATCATCAAAGCTACGGACAGCTTCACCTGCTTTACGCATTCGTTCACGCATTATGCTGTTACTTGTTACATCATCAATTATATCTATCTACACTTAACGCCTTACCAGGCGTTTTACATCTGTTTGTTATTTATATTCAAATCATATGTCTGTTACTACTAAAACACCTTACTTCTACGCTATTCATACAAATGCACCGTCATCTACACAAACCGTTCACGTTTTTGACATTGATGACACCCTGACACTAAAACCTGATAACTTTGTCAATCTTGGATTGACTGCTAACGAATACTTCGATGCTGCACATCACTTTGATGCTGATGCCGAAGTTGCCGGGATGCTTCACATGCTGCACAGCCTTGGTGACCACATTGCTGTCTGCACGTCCCGTCCTGTCCAACGCTTGCGTCAATCTTATGAGTGGCTTCAACGTAATGGCCTACCCTTCGATGTCCTTATTGCATCTACTGGACAAGACACTAGTTCTTCAACTAAGCAGCGTATGTTCCATATGCTGTTTGACCAGTATGCCGATATCGGTACCGTAGTCGATGACAGTCCATATAACATCCAAGGTGCAATGTTGCACGGCATTAACTGTGTACATGTCCGCAAGAATGACGAGTATTGGGCTACCCACCCAGAGGAAGTTGTCCTTATTAAGTCACAATATTGATATGACTTATCTACACTTACACTATGGAACTACTACTGGCTATCCTAATCGCCACCAGCGAGCCTAAGACAGATGTATGCAAACATATACTGGCTGAGCTTATATACGCTGTAGAGCGCGAAATAATCACCGCTGAGGAGGCTATTGCAATAGATAGCCGTTGTACAAATTATTCACTTACTTAATCATGATCAGAACTAATGAGAAGCTAATCGTTTCCAAACCTAAGTCGACACGACAGGGTAACGGTAAGCATTCTAAACCTTCCCACGGGCGTAAGAAGCTGCGGGGACAGGGAAAATAACGCGATAGTTGAGGCGGCTAACGCCGTCGCGGCTGATTTTCACTAAATACGGTTTACCGAAGGCATACTGTACTGTCCTAAAGCTAAATTAATAGAGCGGACCTAAGGGCTATAAAGCTATAAACGAAAGGCTATAAAGCTATAAACGAAGGGGTCCGTATATATAAACAAGCAGGAAT
>WLWF01002175.1_pt1 | contig 14643 bp, 31 predicted proteins | sample 6718331 | NCBI WGS metagenome assembly WLWF01 (sample SAMN12718692, study PRJNA515312) | sponge metagenome | isolation source: marine sponge | host: Mycale hentscheli | place: New Zealand: South Island, Marlborough, Capsize Point | collected 2003-05-01
ACATATATAAGGTACGTTAGAGAGGACAGGGCATGAGCCGTAGCAGCCTACCCGAAGCCCGCCCTAAAAACACCCTATCAATATTAAAGACGTTGAGAGATACCAATGTTATTTCTCAATATCATTATTGTTTAGTTTTAGAAGAATTGAGAAAAGATTGGGTGATTGAATGATTAATACAACGTGGAAAAATAAAGAACATAATCTAGTAGTGGGTTCAAATCACATCAACGCTCCTGGTTTTGGTAGCCTTAACATTTCAGTAAATAGTAAAGGACATATAGTCAATATTACTGTATATAATTCAACAGTTACAAAGAAAAAGACTCATACACCTGGTAAAAATTGTCATTGGGTTGATTTAGATATAAAAGTCGATGAGGTGTGATTAAATGAGTCAAGAGGAATACAATAGGATGCGTTATTTGGAGTCAATTGTTGATGAATTAAAAATTAAACATTATGAATTATTTGTAAAAATTGAAGAAAAATTACAATGTGAGGTGATTGAATGAGTCAAATGATAATTATATTTGAAGAAAGTGATTGTGAACTTCTGGTTGATTTAGAAGCTATGAAAGGGTTCAAGGTGTTTCATAATGAGTGATAAAGATTATCACGAAGGTTATTTTGAAGGTGTTAGGGCTGCTTTGTTAGCCTATATGCACTTTCAAGAGGAAGGTATCAATAATCCGTTTCACAAGTGGCTTAATAATGAAATGAAAGAAGCCATAGAATTGAGGGATAACTAATGACAGATCTTATGGGTTTCATAATGAGAGATAATTTTATTGAAATACCTTTACAAGTTTTATCTTATGGAGGTGGTGTTCAATCAACAGCTATGTTATTATTCATTAAGGACGGGTTGTTACCTAAACCAGATATTATTATTCATGCTGATACAGGGGCGGAAATGCCGGAGACTATAGATCATATCAATAAGTGGGTTATACCTTTTTGTCGTGATGAATTAGATATACCTTTTATTATAGTTAAATCACATAGAGGTAGTATATACGATGATTATATGAAAAAAGGTACTATTCCTTTAATGGGTTTTCGATCGTGTACGGATAACTTCAAAATTGCACCTCAAAGGAGAGCTATAAGGGAAATTGTAGGTAATAAAAACGGTGTACTTATTGCTCAATGTTGGTTAGGTATAACAACCGATGAAGAAAAAAGAAGGGCTAAATCTAATGTTAAATGGTGCGGTATTACTTATCCTCTATTAGATGATTATAGAGTATCGCGTCAAGACTGTTTAAATCGTCTAAAAAAAGAAAACTTAGAAGTTATTAAGTCGGGTTGTTTTCATTGTCCTTATGCCGGAACTACATTTTACCAGGATTTAAGGTTGAATCATCCGACTTTATTTCAGAAAGCTCTTGATTTAGAGGCTAACGCTGAAAAAGTGGTTTTTAACCGTTCTAATAAACCATTAAGAGCAGGTTTAGTTCAAGGTAAAAAATTAAGTTTGTTAGATGAACTTAATTTACCGGATTCGACTTGTGATAGTGGGGCGGGGTGTTTCATATGAGAGATAAGTGTCTTTGTTGGCGAACTCAATTAGAACGTGACATGATGGTTGATGGAGCGGGATTATGCAAACATTGTGAAAGGGTGATGCCTTAATGTATTGTAATAATAAAGATCATACCGAAGGAGAATGGCGTGTTGGTTTAGTTCGTTGGAAATGCTGTTATCAATGTAATATTAAATGGAGGATTATAGAATGAAACCGATCGCAGTAATTGACTTATTTTGTGGTATGGGTGGATTCTCGCAAGGTGCTATTGAAGCAGGTGCTAAAGTGGTATTAGCTGTTGATTTATGGGAGGAATCTTTGAAAGTTCATTATCATAATCATCCTGGTACACCTATCAAACGAATGACTTTAGGAACTAAAAACCAATTTTCATTATTTATGCGTGAGGTTGAGAAATGGCGTAAATTGGGTTATCATGTTCATATTCACGGTTCTCCGCCATGTCAAGCCCTTTCAAACGCCTCAAGTCGCGATTCTTCGGAGGGAATGCCCTTAGTTATCTGGTTCTTAGATTTAGTAAAGTTCACAAAGCCGGATTCATGGAGTATGGAAAATGTAGTTCCTATGAGAAAAAAACTACCAGAAGGTACACCTTCGGTTGTTTTGAATAGTGCTGATTATGGCGTAGCCCAAACAAGAAGGCGTTGTATAGCGGGTGAAGGTTGGGAGGTTATACCTACCCACAATAAAGAATCCTGGTTATCTGTTATTGACGCTTTACCACATCTAAAAGATGAATTATTTTCTCATATGGATTCCGGTCGAGCTGATGCTAAAACTACGGGTATAAACCCTAAAACGGGTAAAAAGGAGGGTGGTTCTGGTAAATTATATCGGAAATTAAATAATCCTAGTTATACAATTATGTCAAACCCTAGAAAATTAGTAAAAGAAATAGAAACAAAACCCAAAAAGATAAGATCATTAACAATTGAAGAAACTTTGACTCTTCAAGGGTTTGACTCTAAGTATAATATGACTCAAGCCAGGACACAGAAAAACCGATGGACTATGATAGGGAATGCGGTAGTTCCGGCTGTAGCTAAGGCGATAATAGGAGGAATAAAACAATGAAAGATATAAGAAAAGAAATAACGGAAATGAAAAAAGACATTAAGCAATTAAAAAGAGACATCGATCGTATAGAGTCGGCAGGTATTAGGGATAACAATGAAGTACAACAACTAAGGCGAAGAGTTACGGGTTTAGTTCGTAATCTTTCGGACAGGCTCGATGTGAGAGAATACTTGTTGGATGGTGAATAAGATGAAATGTGTATATTGCCTACAAGAAATTACCTGGTCGGAATGGTTATTCAAAGGCCATATGAATGCTAGATGTGAAATTAAACAAATGAAGTTAGCTGATTTTGATAAAAAGGTGGAAGAAGAAGAATGAAACTAATGATTAGGGGTTATTCTCGTAATAGACCCGTTATGAAGAACGGAAAATATACAGGACAAATGATACCTAGACCTCCTCCAGATGGATGTAGGGACTTAACTGAACCTTCATTCACTATATGCGCTGCGGGTGCTTTAACTCTATGGTTGGTTGATGAAGAATGAGCTTAACCCCCCGTGAAAAACTCTTGATAATGTATAGAGAGAGTAATCGCGCGCAACGGTTGAAGATAGCGTCTAAATTAGGCTTTACAGGCAAACCAGAATCAAAGTTAAGGTCATTAAGACGATTGTTAAAAACAGAATTAACCCAGACACAAAAGTTCAATGTAACTTCATATTTCAAACCTTATGTAACTCAAGAAAACTTTGAAGAATCCTGGGAGGGTGAAGTTCCTCCTTTCACATTAGATGGTAGGTTCGTCATTTCCGCTTATGGGATTGGAATATTTCTCGATCAATCTTCACAATCATGGGAGGTTAGAGAATTGTATATTACACCGAAGTTCTCTCAAGGTTCTCAATCATCAAACAATATCAGAACGGTATTCACAATATTTCAAGAAACCATTGATGAACTTTTCATAAACCCGAAGGGAGCTTATGAAGTGTATGGGATTAGTTTCAATAAACGCGGTTTTCAGCCGTTATTGATAGAAGCTAGTAACGAACTTAACGAAGAGTTTCAAGTTCCTGGTGGTATTACTCAACCGATCGGCGCGTTTTTACGGCCTACATCGGTTAGAATTGTCAATAAGAAACCTAAACCATTTACAAACGCTCGACAATTTCCAAAACGTAAAAGGAAAGAACGTGAGAATTATATTAATAGAGCATACGGTCAATTGACAAAAGAAGGAGGGAGATTAAATGAGTTCAAATCATTGGATTAGAGCAAGTGGGGCGGCTAAAGCATATACGGGTAAAGTATTCGTTTATGATATTGAAACTTGGGGGCTAAACTCCCAGGCTTACGCTTTTGGATGTTCAAGAAATATCAATACAGGTGAAGAAGAAGTATTTAATTCACCAGAAGAAGCAAGATCACACTTTGAAGAGAATGCCCCTTGTATCGTCTATGCTCATAATTCATTCGGATTTGACTTATTCTCTATCTTAAATCTTGAAGAGGCTTACGAAGCTAGAAAGATTGCTCAAGGTACTAATATTTATGAGATTAGACATAATAAGGTAAAGTATAGAGATAGTAAGCATTTATTCCCTATGAAATTAAGTGCTTTAGGAGATTCATTCAAAATGCCTAAAGGAGAAACACCGATCGACTTTATAGAAGCAAATAAAAGAGAAATAACTCAACAAGATATAGATTATTGCTTGTTAGATTGTAGGATATTAGCTAGAGGTATAATAGACATACATGATTTTTATGCTTCATCTATGGGTATGTCGAGACATGATACAGCCCTTCCCTTAACTATCGCATCTATTTCCTACCGTATCTGGTGTGCGACTTCATGGCGTGATGAATGGGGTTGGATAGACAAGAAAAGCGGTAAAAGACAAAACGCAGCTAAAACCGACCCTTACTTTAACGATACTCTAAACGAGGCTTATTGGGGTGGTCGAACTCAATTGATTCATGCTATACCAGGTCAAGAAGTAAAAAACGTACTAGAATATGACGCGAACTCAATGTACCCGTTTGTCATGGCTCATCCGGCTAATTTATTTCCAGATTTGACAAAGTGTTGGCGTGTCGGTGCTACTAAAAACGCTTTATTGAATATTATCAACGATCCTCTCTATGTTTGTTGGGCTAATCTTGAAATGTACGCCCCAGAAGGTGTTGAAAGATTTTTACCCGTACTAGGTGATGACGGGAGGCTTGATTTCAATCGAAGTAAGTTTTCTGGTTATTTATGCGAACCGGAAATAAGGTTGGCTTTGAAAGAAGGTTGGATTATCAAGGAAATACATGAATTGAATAAATCAAGAGGAATAAGACCTTTTATGAATTACATTAACGGTTTATATGAACTAAGAAAAGAATACAAAGCTCAAGGAGATTCTAGGGAATTACTTGTTAAAATGGCATGTAATAGTCTGTATGGTCGTTTTGGATTGCGACCAAAACCGACTAGAATAGAGAATCCCGAAGATATAGAAAAGGCTCAAAAGAAAAAGGATTATCATGAAAGGTATGAATTATGCTTTTACGATAGAAAAAATATGGCTTATCCATATTTACTCGATCATCATAATACATCTGGTTCAAACTCTTCTCAATGGTTCGGCTTCTCGGCTTTTGTTTGTTCATACGCTCGATGCGTATTAGCTGAAGCAATCATAGCCGGAGGTAAGAACTCTCTCTATTGCGACACAGATTCGGTTCATATTAGAGAAGAAGGGAAAGAACGATTTGAGGAGCTTATTTCATTAGGTAAAGAATTAGGTCAATGGAAACTTGAAACGCCTGTAACTATCGCTAAAGCGGTGTATTGGCGTAAAAAAGCCTATACATGGTATGATAAAGATAATAATAAACGTAAAGTAAAGGCTAAGGGTGTTCAAGTTAAAAACGATAAAGGGGAATATCTCGATCATGCGGGAGACATGAGGAAACTTCAACGAAGTCGAACAACGGTTAAGTTATTTAGTGCATTGAGAAGAGGTTTAATTCCTGGTACGGAACTCATTACAGAAAAAAGAGACTCGATTTTTTACGAGGGTGATTAATTGGTAGTATCGAAGAAACGGTATAGAGCTTTAGTTAGAACAAATACAGAACGTATATTATTTGAAACGGGTGAACTATCTTCAAGGGATGTAGTGTATAAGTTAGAACGTGAGTATAGTCTAATGTTGATGCCTCAAACGCTTCACCAGATACTAAGGTGTCATCCTAGAATTGAAAGAATTAAAACTCATACAGGAACTAATTATAAGTTAAAAGAAACGTAACCTTCTAAAACCCTAGATAGACTTGAAACTTCGTGGTCGGGCTGAATGATGTTGATTTTAGAAACGCTCTTGACGATCTTTTAACGGCTGCTACCGAACCGTCCGAGCGTTTAATGACTAATGTTTTCATTGATTCTCACATATCTCCTTTACAGAATCAGCCCGCCACCTTCGGATTCGGTGCGGGCTTATTTGTACATCATTATAATAATTTTAGAAATGAAGGGCATGATGTTGAAACTTCATTTTCAGCAGCTCAAGCCGAAGTTCTAAATCATCCGGTTATTCAAGAGTTCTTGGCTGCTATGGCTACTGAAAATATAAACAAGGGTGTTACTAATGGATGATAACCATTCTTACACACATCACCGTTCAAAGTCGGTTCAAACTTGGATTGACTCATGCGATTTACGATCGGCATGGTATGGTCGCAAATGTCCGGTTTGCGGAGATTTATTAGTATTCACATTAACTCAAGATAGGCTTAAAGTCAAAAAAGTATCTTGTTTTGAATGTGATTGGGAGGCTAATTAAAATGAGTAATAGAATTAAAGATGAAAACGGAAATGAATACCAGGTAGTAAGACATGATGAAAATCATATTTATGCTATTAATATAAAATTGTTAATAATCAAAGATGAAGAGGAATAATAATGGGTATTTACACTACTAAGAGAACTGATGAAGAAGGAAATCCTTTTTGGGAATCAACAGACGGTTCAACACATAAAACCCGTAAAGCAGCTTGGAGTCATTCAAAGAGTTTAGAAACCGTTGAAACTGAAAGTGTAGGTGAAAGTGAAAATGAAAGTCAAGTTATTGAAGAGGCTGAACAAGATTCTCCGGCTTGGACTACGTTTGACTTCGGTTCAAACACAGGAGATACGGTTGAGGTTATTCCTACTACTCTCAAGAAGATTAGAGGTGTAACAGATTCTAGTTCAAAGAAAACAAAGAAGCAACAAGAAATTGAGAGACAAAATAATTTAGCTATTCTTAAGTTAGGTTATAGAACGGGAGATCACGTTTTAACCAGATATAGAAGGGCATTACTAGAAGATAATAATGCCGAACCGATTAAACATACAAATGAGGATTATGAATGGATTGCTTCAACAACCGATGAAGCACTTCAAGAAAATGGTATTATGATCGGTGAAGTAGTAGGAAAAACGACCTTTGCCGTAATCGCGAATAGTTATTGGTTCTATGTCCCTATCTCACGCATTCACGCAGAATCAGATAAAAACCCGTTCAAGGGAAGGTTCGCAGGTGTTGGAAGAATGATAGAGAAAATACCCTTTTTAGGTAAAAGAATAAAAGCAAGACGCTTAGAGAAGTCTTTACAGACTGTTGATGGTGGACTTGATGCCCAGAATTAGAAATCCTTACACTAAGAAAATGATTAAAGTAAGTTCTAAAGTGAAAGTCGGTAAACCAGGTTCAACTCGACAACGTAGTTATTGTGCTAGGTCTGGTAAAATACGCGGTAATTGGAAAAGAAACCCTAACTCTAAGAATCTATCAGCTAGAAGGCGTTGGAAATGTCCTTATTTACCAGGGGAATTGAGGTTATAATATGGTAAAACAAAATAAACGAATTATTTCTAATTCATTATTAAATAATATGACTAAATCAGAACTTATGGAATATAGAAATAAAAGAGGTAATTCAAATATTTATTCTGAAAAAGAAGCCGATAAAATAATTAAAACTTCTAAAAGTAAATCTAATTTTTCAAATATGATTAGGAATGCTGCGGGTAGTGATAGATCATATATTAGAAATGTAAGAGTTAATAGATTTGAAACTAAACCCGTTAGAATAGTTAAGAGAGTTTATGATTTAATCTTTAATAGGTGATAATATGTCAATGCTGAATAAGTTATTTTTACCAGATAAGAAGGCCTTGAGCTGTCAATTAGTTGGGATGCCGGGTAGTGGTAAGTCATATTTCTTAGCGAAGTCATTAGATGCCTTCTTGAAATCTAATCAAGATGAAAACCTAAGAGTTCTTTATATCTGTCCTAAACATGAGTTTTCATATCCTAAAACTAGACCGACCACATTATTTCAATTACAGAAATCAATAAGAAAAAATAGACTTACTATATTTTATCCCGATCCTGTATTCTTTGAAGGTGAAACCGATGCGGCCATAGATTTAGTATTCGCTTTACGAGAATCTAACGGTGAAGATTTCAAAGCTGTGATAATTATTGATGATGCTCAAATTATATTGGATAGTCGAAAATCCCCGTCTGGAAGCTCAAAACGCTTGGTTCTTACAGGGAGGTCAAAAGGAATAAGAGCCGTTTTAGTGGCTCATTCGCCTGTCGTGAATAAACTAATGGAGGGATCAACTGAACACTTAATCACTTTTAGATTACCATATGTCAATTCATATGCTGATGCTAAGAAAAGGTTCGGTGTTGATTTAGAAGCTTCTCAAATTGAAATTACTAAAACACCTTATTCATTTGCCTGGTATGATTTAGTTAAGGGTACTAAGACTCTCATGAATCCTATCGAGTGAATGAATCTTTTCACACTCTTGACAATAATAACCAATTCCTTTGAATGGTAGTCTTGAGGTTGGTCGATCATCCCCATCTATTCTCTTTCTAATACATAGGCGTGAGACTTTTTCACCACATGCGCAACGGATGTTATGATTCGCCATATACAGCCGTTAATAATAGGCTTATTAGATATTGTGATACAATGAAGTCTTTATTAACCCTAGAAAATGAGGGCGGCTTACATGATTTTGAATAATGTATTAGCAGGTGTCGGAATATCATTCGGTTACCTCGGATTGGTCGCGATCTCAAATGGACTCGCAACCTATGTGCTTGACGGAAAAACGCTTGACGAATGGGTCGCTGGAAGGGGGCTATAATTATGTTGCCTTTACCTAGCTTTTCCGCTATGGGAATAGTGGATTATCTCGCTCTCGGTCTTGGAGTTGCTATTGGTGCTGCCTTATTCGCTGCCCCAATGGATTCAATTCAACAAGCAATATCAAAGAAATAAGGAGGAAAAAGTATGACAATGAATCCTAGTGGAACAAGAGTATCGGGTGTCCGTTACTCGCTTCAAGAATCTAATACTACCGATCTGCCTTCAAACGCAGGTGCTACAACATATAATAGGGGGATGCAAGTGGCATCGGGTGCATTGGACGAAATTATAATCAAGATTACTACCGTTAATGCTACGGGTGCTATCGTAGCTGACTTTGGGAATGTTATTCAATCCCTAAGACTAATTCTTAACGGAACTACAATAACAGATTTCAGAAGCGGCTACGCTTCGGCTGCTAACAATGCACCTTCACAATTCGGTTATTTCCTAAACTCTCTAGGTTCTGGTCGTATGGTTGAAGTACCTAGCGACTTAACTAAAGAGGTATTCTTCCGTATTCCTGTCGGCAGAAATATTCCGGCACTTTCAAGGCTAGAATATACTCTAGGCTATGCTGCTACTGCTGCTGCTGTTACTTCTGGTACTTTCCAGGTTTGGTTTAGGTTTAACGATCGAATGACTACTACAACTACTGTTGCTGCTTCAACGAGCTTCAACCATAGCATTTCCGAAGAACAAGTAATCGTTAGATTACCTCAAGGTGTTCCCGGAACTGTTGCGGGTGTATTAATTCAAAACGATTCAGCAGCCGATCAGATGGATGGATTGAGGATTATAAGCCAATCAGATTTCAGTATGCCTGTTTCAATGATTCAAGCGTTTAATGGTGATATGTATAACGGTGTAGTATATGCTGATGATGGTGTATCAACCACACAGCAAACATACGCTATTCAAGTCGCAGGTGGATTATTCGTACCTTTGTTTGGTCTATCTTTAGATGGTGGAGATATTCGTTTCCAAGTCAATTCAACGGCTGTAACTACAAGAACTTACACGCCTGTTATTGTTGCACCTGTAAACGGTTCTGGTGAACTAATAGGTCGCCAAACTCAACCCGTTGTAACTAACACTAATCAAGCTGTTTTAGCGGCTACTACTGAAACAGTCTAAGCATGACGGGAGGGATTAAGATGAGCGAGAGGGGAATTAAAACCCCTTTCGCTTACTCCCTTCAACATGAGGTGATCATATATGGGTAGGATGTTAAGAGTAACATTGAATGAAGGAATCGTGGAAGCGATTGACTTAGCTCTTGTTGGTTCTGGTAAAATATTGTTATATAATTCTGGTACTTTAGATATGCGGGTTGGTTATGATCGGTTCGATGTTGGTACTACCGGAACGAATTACTTCACTTTACTCGGTGGTTCTCAATATGTATTTGATGTCTCTAATTCTGTTGGATTTCTAGCACAATATCAGCAAATGTATTTTGTTAGTCCGGTAGGTGACCAGGTTATAGAAATATGGATAGCTGATAGTCAATGAGTTCAGTCAATGCAAGAGTTCCGCCTTCAAGATTAGCGGCTATTGATTCTCCGGCTGATGGTGAAGTAGCTGCTTATCAATCGTCATCCGGCCAATTTGAATGGGTTGCTAACGGTTCGGGAGGCGGAGGTACGGTTACATCAATCGCATTAACTGAAAGTGGTAATGCTTTAACTATTACAGGATCACCAATAACGGGTGCGGGTACTTTCAATATAGCAGGGGCGGGTACTTCTTCTCAAGTTATTTTAGGTGATTTAACTTTAGGAACTCTAACAAGTGGTACGGTTACATCCGTAGCATTAACTGAAAGTGGTAATGCCTTAACTATTACAGGTTCACCAATAACAGGATCGGGTACTCTTAACATATCTGGGGCAGGTAGTTCCTCTCAAGTTATTTTAGGTGATTTAACTTTAGCTACTTTACCAACCGGAACTATAGGTGGTTCATCAACGGCTAATCAAGTATCATTCGGTGATACAACAGCTAACGAAATAACAAGTTCAAATAATTTCCAATTTTTATCAAATCAAAACTTATATGTCGGAGGACGAATACAGATAGGAAATGGTACGGGTACTAAATTAACTACCGTATCGGGACAAAACTTAATTTTAGATACGAATGAGGGTACTGATTCGGGATCAATTGTAATAGAAGCAGGTACTAACGGTCAAATTAGTATAACACCCGATGGTACAGGTCTAGTAAAAATAGATGGTGTAGGAATAAATAATTCGGCAATCGCTACAGGTTATATTTTGAAAGCAACATCAACAACGGAAGCGGGTTGGGTTGCTGAAAGTGCGGGTGGCGGATTTACAGGTTCATTAGCTGATACTCAAGTGGCTTTCGGTAATACTACGGCTGATTCAATTCAAGGTTCAAGCTCATTAACTGTTACGGGTTCGGGTAGTAGTTTTCAATTAAATAATAATGGTGGATATAAAGCGAAAAACGGTACTCCTTCAGCTCCGTCTTATCACATGACCGGAGATGCTGATACAGGAATGTATCTAATTAGTAACGGAAGATTAGGTTTCGCTACTAACGGTGAAAGACAGGTTCAAATTAGAGATGCTCATATGACTCTAGGTGGTAACGGTTACAGTACCCAGTTTATTATTGATGCCGAGGATTCTTCACAAGACCTATCATTAAGATCGGGTGGTGGTGATGCGGGAGGCGTTCAATACGCTGAAATATTACTTCAACCGGATAACGGGAATATAGAAGTAAGACCGGAAGGGACAGGTAAAATACAATTCCATGACGCTTATACATTTCCTACTGCTGTTACAGCAGCAAACGATTATGTTCTAACAGCTCAAACCGATGGAACTACTGCTTGGGCGGCTGCGGGTGGCGGTGGCGGTGGTATTGGTGGTTCAATTACTGATAATCAAGTAGCTGTAGGTGCTACTACTGCTAATGAAATAGAAGGTTCATCGGATTTTACTTACAATGCTTCAACCGATACTCTAACAGTCGGTGAAAAAATAGATTCATCCGGTACGAGTCCACTACTATTATCCGCAGGTTCTAGTCTTATATCTGTCTTAGATGGTGGAGTCGCTAATCATATCAATATCTCTCCCGCTAGTGGAAGATTAAACGCTCAATCTTCACTTTTATCGTTAGGTACTGGTCTTACTAATAGTACAATATCATCAAATGGGGCATACGATTTAACTTTGAATACTAATGACGGTACTAATTCGGGTGCAATTACTATTACTGATGGTGTTGATGGTAATATTGCTTTAACACCTAACGGGGCGGGGGCAGTAGTATTCCGATCCCCTAGAGTTTCCTCGTTTGATACTCCGGCTTCAGCTTCAGCAGCAGGTGTCACAGGGTCTTTAGCTTTTGATGAAAATTATATTTATGTTTGTACTGCGACTGATACTTGGAAAAGAGTTGCTCTTTCAACATGGTGATTAACATGACTGTAAAAGAAAACTTAACCAGAATCATTAGATTAGAAGATGATATAGAAGAAGTGAAAGATAGACTTTACAATTTAGAAACTAATCATCTTGAATTAATGGTTAAACTTGAAACAATAGCTAGAATAGCAAAGTTATTAACCATCATGGTATCAGCAACATTAGGATTCGACTTAGGTATGGAGGAAATGATATGAGCGAAGCAAATACAATAGCATTAATAGTGATAGCCTTTTTAGTATTAAAGGGAGGACAGTAATATGCCGATCGATAAAGTAAGAGGCGGGTATCGTGTCCGTTCTTATGTATCTGGTAAATTATTAAAACGGGTCTATAAGACTCGCGCGGCAGCTTCTAAGGCTGCTGCTACTTCTAAGAGAAGAAGTAAGCGTAAGAGAAGTACGGGATCAAGACGAGCGAAGAAAAGGAGGCTTTATTGATGGCTGAAAAAACATTTATGCGAAAATATAAACTTGCTACACCTAAAGTAAGAAGAATGATGAGACTTCAAAGAAATGCACCAAATTGGGCTAAATTAATAAAGTAAGGTGAATTAAATGTACGCTAAAGGAGGAATATTACCAGGCTATGAAAAGTCCGTACCAATGCAAAGATCAAGCGGTGGTGGCGGTGGCGGTGGCGGCTTTGCCGGTGGCTCATCTGGTGGTAGTAATACCGGAAGCGGTAGGTTCGCAATATACGATTATTCAGCTAGTTTCGGAGATAAGTTCTGGGAAGTTTCAAGAGACGATCTTAACGGTAAAATTGTAGCAAGTGATAATAATAGTAATGTGGGTTCAGTTAATCAACAATTAGCGAGAGATTGGATAGAGAACGATAGAAAAAGAAGATTAGCCGAAGAGCAGGGTTCGGGTTCTGGTTCTGGTGATGATGGTTCTAGTGGGGGTTCTAGTTCTGATGATGACGATGATGGTTCTTCTTTTCCTGGTTTGACTGATAATCAAAGGTTCTTATTAATTGGTTTATTGGTTGTAGGTTTGTTTGCTAAGAAGGTGATGTGATGGTTGATACAAGGTCTTTTGGATTTAACCCTATTAGAAAAATGAGATTTAAGAGATTACAAAAGGATTACCAAAGCGGAAAAATTGATTATAGAACATATTTGAAAAGATTAAAAACAAGGTGAATAAAAAATGGTTCTCCCTTTACTCGGTGTTGCTGTTGGCGGTGTGGCTATTGTGGGTGTTGGTTTAGCCGTTATTGGTTCTATTGATCCAGAAGAGACAATAGGAGATAAATTAGAAACTACTCTCATCCGTGTTGGTTACGTGTCGGAAGGGGTACTTCGCGGTTCGATCGTAGCTATTCCTTCATCACTTTTAATTTTATTAGTATTCAACCAGGCAATTAAGATTCAAAAGAGGGTGAAATAATGGTTTTACCAATAATTGCACCCGCTTTAATTCTTATCGGTGGTACATGGTATGCACGAAATCCCGAAGGAGTAGTACAGCAAGTTACTGCTGAGGCGGCTCAAGACTTAATTGATGCGGGTACTCCTATCATAGAATCAATAAGTGATTTCTTTAGCGATTTAGGTGATGAGATTTCTGAAGGAGCTTTAGATTTAATAAGAGGGGCGGGGATCGCTGTATTAGACGCGGCTAACGCTACTTATTCACTTACGGCTTCAATAGTCGCACCTAGAAGAGTCGAAACCGTAGCGGTTGCCTGGTCAATGTTAATTTATGCTCTTACTGCTTTTACTATATACAATAAGATGAAAGAGAATTAACCCTCTAAGAGATATACCCTTAGAGGGCTTTTGTAATTCCGCCTTTATGAATCAAGGATTATACCTTGATCGTCCAAAGCCATGCGTTGTTATATTTTGGGTTCTTCTCAACGATGAGAGTTCCACCAGATAAAGACGCTGATGCAAAGATTTCTTCATTTGAATCAGCAGGGAAAGCTCTTGCTATTGCTCGACCTAACCTAGCTCCATCCGTTTGTTCTGGATTAACTTCAAATTGTGAATCTTCGTATGGTTTAATCCATACGGTACAAGCAGTCGCGGTGTTATTGTCGATCAAGGTTATACATCCTTTTTCTTCGTTTAATACTGCTGCTGTAAATACAAACTCAAATCGCCCGTCAGCCTTCATAGCCGCACGTGCTGAAATAAAGCTCAATTCATCTTGTTCATCTGTTGTTTCTGAAATACTGTTACTAAAGTCCATGTTTTAACTACCTCCTATTACAACCCCTCCGAGTATATGTATCACTTATGAATGTATCTCTATTCTCCCCAGGCTTAACGCAACGATCAGAAGAACCAGGATGCACCAACGATCGGTGATACAAGCTCTTGATGCAATTGTGGTATTTGCATCGGGTAATTGTGGTATTTAGGGTCTTAGATACATGTGTGT
>WLWF01002177.1_pt1 | contig 14616 bp, 9 predicted proteins | sample 6718331 | NCBI WGS metagenome assembly WLWF01 (sample SAMN12718692, study PRJNA515312) | sponge metagenome | isolation source: marine sponge | host: Mycale hentscheli | place: New Zealand: South Island, Marlborough, Capsize Point | collected 2003-05-01
TACCGTGCCTCGACCCTAAAAAACACAGACGCATCATACTTGCAGAAGTTAAACGACTTAAATACAAAGTAGTTACTAAAGTACGTATAGAAGATGGGGTGCGGGGCATTCGGGTATGGAGAGTTTAACCTTCTAATTCCTCAACATATTTATTACGTAGCTTTTTATCGAAGCGTAAACCGTTTATAAGTTCTGAGGCAGATTGTTGTCGGGACTTAAACGATCTTTTTAGTAAACCTGGAGATACTTTTTCAGGGAACGCTTTAGCAAACTCTGCATATTCTTCTAGTGCTTCACGCGTAGTTTCGTTGTCCCCAGTTGTTATACCAAGGTAGTATTTCTTTAATATATTTTGTCGTCTGTCTAGCACTTTGTTTTCAAAGTTTTTACCGGCGGATCTAATCTCATACAAGTTAGACAAACTTGCAGGAGTAAAACCAAAAAATTGAAGAGCCAAATTATACGCATTGAGGTCTTCCATAATAGGTTGACCATCTACAGTTCTAGCTCCGCCTTCTGATATAAAGCGTCCTGTTTTTAAAACATTTCTAATCCCGCTTGGAGCTAATGCTTCTAAACGTCCGTTTCCAAGTAAAGCATTCTCTGCGCCAAGTAAGTAACTACCCATTGGTCCCATTGCTTGGGAAATAGCAGTTAAAACAAGCCCATTTTGTTCTAGGCTGTACGGATCTTCTCTAAACACTAGCCCGTTTGCTAATCCAACGCGATTAGATATTTCTAGGTTCATGGCTTTATTAAGTGGGCCTTTGTAAGCAAGATCCCCTATAAACAAACGCAAATCATCTTTAGCATTAAACGGTTCGTCATCATCTCCAAATATCGCTTGGACCATATTTGCAAAGGTAGCAGCCGCCCCGAAAAAAGGTAACCCATTTACTCCTGCTATAGCACTACTCATAGCAAAAATACCTAAAGTTTGTCTTCGAGCTATCCGCTGTATTTCTGGGTCTTGGTTCTTTAAAGATTCTCGCATACCTCTAGCAATAACAAATGCGCTGTTCCAGATAAACGATTTAAACGTAAACATAACACGCCCTAAACCACCAAATGCGTTCTGCATTAGTTGCGGTCCTTCCGCTGCCATGCCTGAAGTATGTACATCTATAACGGTGCTTACGGCTTCATCTATTGCCTGAGTATCTGATTTACCCGCTGCCTTAGCTAAATCATAAGTTGCTATTGCTGTAGTAGCTCTACTGTAAGTTTCTGCATACGTAAAAGGTAAACTACCAAGACTCATAACTTTAGCACCGAAAGAGTCGTAATCTTCTGTTCTTTGACGAGAACCTTCTAAGATTTCTCTTTGCTGAGTATGCTCTAGTTGAGCTTTATCCATTAAGCCTTCGTACAACTTTACATACTTAGGGTCTTTACCCCAGTACTCTTCGCTTGCTTTTCTACCTGTCGCTAACTTCATAGCGTTAAGCACAGCACTATTGGCTTTACCTATACCGTATTGACCCGCTAGTAATGGCACTGTGAGTAAAGGTACAGAACTTAAGTTAACTACAGCAGAGGACACGTTACCTAGTAGAAAAAGGTTATAAGCTGACGTAGCTGCAAAGGCAATCCCTGAACCATAATTCGGACTTTGTATAAACTCCGCCCTCCTACCAATCTCATCACGCACTGCGGCATCAGTCCCTATACCTTTGGTTAGTGCTATCTGACGCAAGTTATCCTGTATCTTAGGTAAGTATTCTAAGCTGGCTTGTTTACGCACCCATTTCAGCATAGTGTCACCGTACCCACGAACTATATCTGGGGATTCACCTTTCACTAAATCTGCTTTCATTGTGCGCTGCATAAAAGAATTAGCGGGGTATAGCGTTAACATTACTTGATATACTTCACTACGTTGTTCGGCAGGGAGTACTTCCATTAACCGCCTAGCAAAACTACCTTCGGGGAATGAATCACCGTTGTATGCCGCTTTGTCTGTAGTGTTAAACAGTATAGGATCGCTACCTATTTTATCTGCGTTTTCTTGTATGTACTGATCTCTTTTACGCGGGGACACAAAAGCTTCTACATAACGTTCACCGTTATAATTAAACTCAAGAAAGTAATCACCAAAACGTAAGAAAGGGACGTATCCAATAGCCGAAGTTTTTGCAGTAAACTCATCTCTAATAGCAGCAAGTTGAGAATTATTTTCTGCTTGGCTTTCTACGTACTTACGGAATCTATCGTACATCTGTCTGTAATCAGTACGCATTTCTTTGTACATTGCTTGTACGCGTGGATCTAATCTGTTTAGACGGTTGCGTAACGCTTCATATGTAGCTCTGTTTGCATCGGTAACTTTGAATTCTTTGTCCACATTTACAAGGTCTACAGCAGCACGTCTAGCGTCGTGAGCTATTTTAGATAAAGCTTCTACTTGAGCGGGTAACTCTTTTGCTAGTTTAACAAATTCCCTGTGCTTATTTTGGGCTGTTTGTATACCTCGTTCAATAGTGCCTTGACGTTGCAGTATGGCATCTTGCAAAGCTTTTATTTGTGGGAACTTTTCTCCAAATAGTTTTACGAAATCTTGTAGCCTAAGCGCCCGCATAGCTTGAGATACAAAAGTGCCACCACCTTGAGTGTCTCCCATACGTGAAAGACCGTCTAATAGGGCTTCTTTCTTTTTACCTGCAAGTTCCCCACCAGTATTTAGTGCTGTACGTATAGCTCCTACACCCATCTTAGGTGTACCCAAGAACAGGCGATCCGACAATGTAGGATCAACACCCTGAGATACGTCTAGTATTTTATCTACAAAGTCTAAGCCCTTGGTGTACGCACTCTGTTGTGGACGGAAACCAAAGAAACGCGCAATGGCTTCCATGATGGTATTCCACAAGTTTTTATTAGCTGGAGCATTGGGTGCTTTAGTATCCTTAAGCAATGCTTGAAACTCAGGATTACCTACTAACTCTGCGGTAAACTCTTGTAAGTCTTGACCACCATAAATATCGCCCATCTGATCTTTTATATCAGAGTAAAACTTAAAAAAGTCTTTAGTTATCTGTAGGTCTGGGTTGTTAAGAGCTTGAGACAAAGAAGCATGGGCTGTTTCATGCAAGAACGTATGTTCTGTAAGTCCTGTTTCGGGGTTAATTACTATAGTGTCTGTATTGGGATCGTAGTACCCGCTTGAGTTTTCTGGCGTAGCACCTACAACTAACTTAGTAGCTAGACCTTGTGAGCTTATTTTACGCAGTACTCGTTGTATTTCAGGAGCCTGAGACGGGATTAGCCTGTTAAGCAGTTGCTTAAAGTTGCCACGTTCCGCTATGCGCCGTTGCTCTCTGTTGAGTGCTTTACCTGTGTACGTAGGCTTATTTTTAAATATGTTATCTTCTATAGCTAATTGTCTAAGCTCTTCTCGTTCAAGGTCTCTTTGCGCTTTTGTTTTTCTAGCTTTCGTTTCTGGTGCACCCCGTAACGCCGAAGAAGCAAAGGCTTCGCTCACATCTACAGAGGTATCAGCTCCTTCCTCAACTACATCTTCAGTTACATCTTCAGTTACATCCGTAGTAGTTTCTTCTGCTACTAAAGTTTGATTAGGATCAGTCCTTTCTGTAGGCACGGCTGCTCGTATACTAGCTGCTGACATAGGTGCCTTAGCTTTAGGTTGGACTACAGGCGCAGCTTTTCCTACTTCATCTACCTCTACCTCTGTTGTTTGATCTGTTGTTTCTGTTGTTTGATCTGTTGTTTGATCTGTTGTTTCTGTTGTTTCTATAGTTTCAACTTGGAATTCTGGACGGGCAAGAAACTCATCTATCTTTACAGGTACAGTGGCGCTCTTGCTTTTATTTTTAACTATTTCAAGAACGGCTTTTACTTCTGCGGCTTGAGCAGAATCACTTAAGTCCTTGCCAGCTAAAGGACCACCTTCACGTAATATAGCTGCGGTAGGTCCAATTCCAAAGTTTTCTCTGCCCCACGCTTTTAATCCTACCTTGTCCGTAGGAATGACTGTAGAACTTACCGGAGCAGGGGATTCTTTAACTTCTGGCATACCGCCAAATATATCTCCTTGCCCTTCAAAAGAACGTTGGTTTATCGTTTCTATTTCTTGTTGTACTAAATCTTCAAAGTTGTCGGGTCTGCTTTGCCCTTCAAACCTTGCATTAACTAGTCCTTCCGCTTCTTCTCGTACCACGTCTTCAAGATTAGCTTGCCTAGCTGCACGTTCTTGCTTTGATGGTTCTAAAGGTAAGTCTATTTGCTCCGCACTCAACAACTGCTTACGCCGTTGCGTATCAACTTTTTCTTGAGCTTTTAAAGCAGCTTGATATTTCTTTTCTACCGCTGGGGTTGGCGCACCCTCAGCAGTAAACATATCTGTCTGCGCTGCTGCTAATTTTTTATCTGCTGCTTTTTGGTCTTTTATTAGTTTATTTGCTTCAGCTCTTTCAGCTTTTAATTTCTTTTCCTCTACTGATACTTTGCTTTTGTTTTCTCTAGCTCTACGTTGAGCCTCTTGTTTTATTTGAGGGTTAGTAAAGTTAGCAATAGATGCTTCTGTTTCTTCCGTAGGTAATATAGTAGATGCGACAGGCGCACCAAATAGATCGCCTTGTGGGTCTTGAGCTTGCGTATCTTGTAAGTCTGACGCAAACGCGGCATCTTCTTTAGCTTTTTTAGTAATTTCATCTCTTACTTTTCTGGCTTCAGTTAAGTCTTGTAATCGTTGAGAACGTTGTGCGCCTTCTCTAACACCTTCTATACCTCCGCCAACTGTGCCAAACCCTCCACCTGCTACAGCACCACGAACGCTAGCTTCCATGATCCGGTCAAACTCTTTACTACCAAAGACATCAGGGTTGTCATCAATAAATCTTTCAGCAGCTATGCTAATCCCTTCTTGTGCGCCTTCAGTTATACCCTCAAGACCGAGCCCAGAGAACAGTCCCGCAGTACCCGAACGCAGCACACCCTGAGACATACCTGATTTCTCAAGTAACTTAGTAGCTATTCCTGCCTTCATAGGGCCAGATATATTTTTAGCTAGAGCTAACGGTAGTATTGAATCTAGGCTAGCTGCCGCTGCACCAAACAAAAGAGCCGTACCAGGCGCGGTTTCACCTGTCTCACGATAGACGTTTTCAAAGACTTCAGGTGCGTTAAGTGCGTATGAACCGAAAGCTGCACCGGCTAGTTGACCCGTTGCCCTAGCTGCGCCCGCTACGGGTGCGAGTGCTCCACCTGTTAAAGCAGTGCCTATAGTAAGCCCAAGGTTACCCACCTGCTCACCGATAGTCTCACCTACAAACCGAGTAAAGTCGCCTACACCCTCTACATCTTTAAAACTTTCAAACTGAGTAGGATTATATATCTGACTTACTCTTTGTTTTTCTTCTGCTTCTGCTAGTTGTTCTTGAGCGTACTCATCTGCACCCACGGCACTTGCTGCTATAGCAGGAATAACATCAGTAATCGTAGAACCTAAACGAGATAATCCACGAGATGCACCGCCAGTAAACGTGTCTACTAAACCTAGTTTGGGGGATGGTATATCAGACGGAAGTGGAGGAGCTGCTTGACTAACAGCGTATTGGTACGCTTGAGCATCAGTTGTACCTTCTGGAGCTTCAACATCATACTTAGCTCCATCTTGAAGTTGCACCGTAAATATAGGCATACGTTATTAATCCCGCCGAGTTACAGTTACACCTTGGGGTAATCCACCTGCTACATTACCTAAACCCGCTGCTTGCTGTACAAAATTTAAAGCCGCTTGTCGTACGTATTGGTTTTGCGTACTCTCAGGGAGGTCATCGTAATTTAAACCATCTAACGTTGCTAAACTAGCAGCATCTAGTTGTTGCTGCGCCGCATTGCCAATCTCCATATACGTAGTAAAAGCCTTGATAAGCTCTGCTTGTCGTCGTTGATCGCCCGCAGCAAGTGTTGCCGCTACTTGCTTTGCATATATTGCATTGCGCTCTTGATCTGAACGTCTCTTTTCAGCCACTTGCTCACGTCTAGCTTGTTCTGCTCCTGTGGCTGCACCGGCTAGTGCCAAAGACTGCCCTGTAGTAGTACCGCCCGCTGCCGCTGCACCTTGCTGACGAAGCATATCAAAGTCTATATTTGCCCCAGCCAGACCAGATTTTTTAGGAGGAGGTGGAGTTTTTCTTATAATTTCTTCTACTGTATTTGCCCCAGCCAGTGTATCTTGTACTTCTTCTATTTCAGTATCATCACCGCCAAGTAACATATTACCTAAACCTAAAGCCGCCCCTGTTACACCCATTGTACGAACAGGATCAAATTGTCTAAACCTTTCAAACTTGCCTGTTTTCGGGTTATTTCTAACTATTGTTCTACCATCTATACCTCTAGCAGGTTTAGTAACTGCCTTTTGAGCAAGGCGACCCGCACCTATAGCTGCGTTTCTTACAGCCGGTATTCTTGAAAGTGCAGCAAGCCCTCTTCCTGCTAGACCAACACCGGGAATAAACATTAATCCTAGCGAAGCTGCGTCAACAGGGTTTTCTTTTACATAGTCTAGTACGCTAGAAGCTCCAGCTTCTATAGCAGCCCCCAGCTCATCTCCTAAACGACCCTCTGCTTCAGGAACAGAAATTGGATCTTCTTCTGTTACCCCTACAAGTTCACTAAGGTCTAGTAATCTATTTTCAGGGTCAACAACTGGATCGCCTTGTGCAAAACTGACAATCCCACCTTGTTGTTTATTGACTACACCTCGACCCATTAAGATGTCTTTACGAGTAATTTTACCGTCACCGCTTAAATCAGGGAATCCACCTTCTTTAAGAGACACAATACCGCCACCTGCCATGTCTTTCACGTATATGCCAAGATTTTCCAACTGTTTTCCAAATATACCGATAAGGCCGGGATCTTGTTCTACTGTTGCTTTAAGTTCTGCACGTTCTTGTTCAGTAAGTGCTGGACCTTTACCAAGCATTTGTGTGATGAACGGCATCGAGTTTCTTATTATTTGGTCGCTTTCCTGCATGTTAGACCCCATGTCCATCATGCTTTGACCTAATCCCTGTTTGGCTTTTTGTAATAAACTAGGTTCTGCATACCCAACAATTCCGCCATCAGCCATACGTTGCATGTTAGAAGCATTCATACTAGGCATACCCATTGATTGACGAGCTGCCATTTGTTGCATTTGTTGCCCTCTTTGCCTAATCCCAGGCGCAAGTTCGGACACTATTTCTGACCTAGCACCGGACAACGCTTGTAGTCCTAGTTGATCTTTAACTGTACTAGGATTAGTTTCCATTTGAGCTTGTATGTTTCTAGCCGCTGCTTGTTGTTCGTTATTTACTTTTTGGAGAGCAAGTAAGTCTACTAGTTGTTGGCTTTGCGCGTAGCGTTGTTGTAACGCTTGTGGGTTGTTTGCGTAAGCATCTTCTCGCATTTGTACTTCTTCAAATATGCCAGCCATTATGTATTCCCCTGAGTGGGTACCAGACCTATACTTTGGAGTAAGCCTATAATACCAGATGCACCACCTGCAAATTGTCCTAACGCGCTAGGCTCCGCATACTGTCTAGTTTCAGTACTAATCGGCAAGCCTTGTAGTAACGACTGCTGATACTGTACTTGCTTAAACGGATAGTCTCTTTCGGTTTCAAACTGAGCTATATCTGCCATAACTCCTTGGCTTTCAATAGCACGTTGTTCTGCACCACCTGCTCGTTGAGCGGCTAAAGCTTGCAATCCATAATTTTGTTCAGTGTTAAATTGATTCTGTGCTTGTTGAAAAGCGTCTTGATAACCTGCGCCTGTAATTCCTGCCATTCTATCTAACAAGCCACGCTGTAGTTCGGCCTCAGCAACTCCTTGACGTGACCCACCATAGGCTCCTGCCTTACCGTACTGACTTTGTAGATTTTGCTGGGCTATATCAGCTTGTCTTCTTGCGGCTGCATACTGCGGTTCAAGTGCGCCTTGTAAGTAAGGAGTCATGTATTGTTGAAGTACGCTATCTGTAGCGGGAGCATAAGTCCCTGTTTGCCCCATTGCGGCTTGCTCGGCGGTAGGTGGGGTATACCCTGCACCTGTAAAAGACCCTGCCATACTTGCTTGTGGGACAGCTAAATTAGCAAGTCCTGTAAAAGCTTGATTCTGTAGTTGCGATTGTCCAGCAGTAAGTGGTCCTTGATAGGCTTGATAGGGCATATCTGCTAACGCAGCACCTTTACCCAGCATCTCGCTAACGTAAGGCCCAGCAAAAGGCGATAACGAACTACTTTGTCCTAGTATAGTTGGAGTTGCCATAGTTGTTTCCTTACGCTAAATATTGATTAGGGTCTATTTGCTTACCCTGATTAGGATTACCAGTGCGATCTTTACGCACTCTGTCCATCATACTGTATAGGTTTTGCGCTCCTGCATCGGAGTTACCATTACCCAAGTGGCTTACCACATCTGCGGGTATAACAAACTCACCATCACTTAAAGCAGCGGGTTGGGAGTTACCTATCATAGCAGGAATATCATCTGCCATACCATCCGTAGAACCACCTAAATAGTATTGGTTTATATCTCCACCTTGAGCATATTGGTCAGGGTATAAGTATCTATTAACATCAGCTACAGTGGTGTTGCCATATAGCTCTGGATACAGCGTACTGTAATACTCAAGAACTTCGTTAACATTTGTGTTACCTGCATTTATAAGACGAGTAATAAGGTCTTCTTCTTCTATACCTAAATCAGTAGCTAATTGCTTCGGAGTCTTTTCTCCTGAACGCAACTGTTCTTCAAAAAAGTTAAAGTTTGGCCCCATTGGACTCTCATCACTAGGTTCATCAACAAAATCAATAACAGAATCAGTAGTAGGTGTAGTAGGTATAACAGGTGTAGCAGGTGTAGCAGGTGTAGCAGGTGTAGCAGGTGTAGCAGCAGTGCTAGTGTCCGTTGGGATTGCACCTAAGAAAGAATTAGCTAAGGCTATATTTTCTGCTTCTTGAGCTGCCAAAGCTTCTGTATATGCAGCATTTTGAGCCGCTATCTGCTCTGCACCTATGATGGCAGGAAGTCCACCCTCTGTAGTGCTAGTGGGTGTGTACTGAACATCTGTAAAGTATCGTCTTCCTGCACCACCGGGTCGTCTACCAGTGTTATCAAAAGCATTGGGTACTAGCTCTCGTGTTGCCTTATAGTCAGGAATACCGCCCTGATAGCCTAAACTTCCTTGGGACTGAGTGTCTCCACTCATACCTAACAATCCACCTAATCCACCTCCAATAAGACCAATTAAGTTTTGATTCTTATCGTCCCCTAGAAAATCCATAACCTTACTGCCAAAACTTTTGCTGTTTTGATTATTTGTAAGTCCTAAATCTTGATTTAACGCACCACCTAAATAGTCTATAGGACCACCACCATTAGTAAACTTCTGCACAGGTCCACCTTTGTTATATATGTACGGCATAATATCCTCGTCATTGCTAATGTCAGGTGCAAAAATGCTTGGCCCTGCAATATTGTATAAATAGTCTATATCTACTAGCTCGCCTGGGCTTGTTTGTACTATGCGCTGCCCAGCAGAAGATGTACCAAAACCACCACCTCCGCCACCTCCGCCACCATCAGATGATTCAGAAGCCACAGCGGGCGTTTTAGGTTCTGGCGTAGCTTCATCTGTACCTACATTAGTACGTGGTATAGCAGCAGGTGTTAAATCCCCAACTGTCTGTACTTTAGGTGTTGTAGTTTCGATGAGTGATAAAGATTCTAGCGAAGGTGTACCCCTAACAACTGTATCAAGAGCACCCATATCTCCGGTAACATCTAATTGTTCTACTTCACTCGATCCAATCTTTGGTTCTTTTCCAAGGTCAACACCGTAAGCAGTGGGGGGAACTACTGCATCTTTTACTTTATTTAATCCTTCTATCCCATCTTCTACTGCATCAACACTTACACCTAGCTCTTCAGAAGCTTGTCCTACTAAAATTTCTTTAATTATATCTTGGTTTATTATTTCGTCTGCTGCAACTTTACCTGTAAGAACTCCAGTAACCCTGTTTAATATAGCGTCTAGCCCAGCGTTTCCGGTCGTCACTCCTGTTTGTGTACCCGCACCAGTTGTACCTGTACCTATTACTGGGCTACCACCGCTTTGCCCCCATACTACTGTACCGCTTTTTTGTATGGGAGCGCCGATTACTTTAGTAGGGTTAGGTAAATTTAATATTTCAAATACTTTGTCTATACCTTCACCAACTTTTCTGCCTACAGTATTTATGCCGCCTTGGACTGTTTCTATTCCTTGTTGAGCTACATCTATCCCCGCATCTAGTATGCTTTGAGAATCATTAACTGTTGCTGCTTCTTGTTGCGCTCCTATATCTGCTAGGTAATCTACTATATCTAAACTATTATTTAGCTTACTTGAAAGAACATCTTTATCATCGCCAAAAAATTCTAATCCCGAATCTGGAAGGGCATTAACCGTGTTTAGAGCTTCTAACACCGTAGCTTCAACACCTTCTGCTTGCCCTTCATAGTCAAAATTACCAGTTGAAGCTTTTTGTGCTAAGTCTAAAGCCATATCTACTTGTTGAGAGGCGTTAAATATTTCTGCTTCTTCAGGGGTCATGGGGGTAGCTTCCATACCCTTATCAAAAAAACCTAAAGCATCAAGAGCTGAATAAAAGGCGTAAGCTGGGCCAAGACCTTGCATTAAAGTCCCTAGGCCAAATTTAGCAGCCCCGGTTTTTGCTGCTTCTTCTGCTGCTTGTTTTGCTGCAATTTGAGCAGGGTTTATACCTTGCAAAGAAGTTAAACCCGCCGCATTAACAGCTCCACCACTGGTTGGGTCTCCAATTGTGTAATAACTCTCACTCATACTAAACCTACGGTGTTGGTAGCGTTTCTGGCAACGCTGATACAAAAACTACGGTTACTAGGGTAGACGGCACGGCAGGGCGGGGACTTGCAGCCGCCTGATAATCAATAGTTATACCTGTATCGTCTGTTGCCCACATAAGTTCTACATATTGTCCTGCTGTTAAGTCTAGGGTAAAACTGTACTCAAAATCATCTACTCCACCTGACCCTGCTACGACGTGCATTCTAGCAGTATTTGCTATGTCTACCCCACTTCTACGTACCCAGAACGACAGCTCTTTTGAGTTAGCATTGCCGCTAGTCAATTCTACTGAAAGTTCAAAGTTATAGACCCCTGAGTAGAGTGGTGTAATTCTTGTCTTTGGTGTCCCCGCTATACTTATGGCTTCACCTAAATATGTATTCTCAAACTGTAACGCATATGCTGTATTTATAACACTGGCGTTTTGATCTGTAGTAGAAAAGAACTTTGCATTAGGAGACTCTACAAACCGACCTCCCTGTTCTCCAAATACATTGTTAACTGCGTTTGCTATCAAGTTAAAGAAGAGACGCAAGATGTTGTTTAGGGCATCAAGATACTCTTTTAACGGCCCAGCTTTAGGTATCGGTAGCGCAGGGACTTGAACTTTCTGTACGAGCCGCTCTGCCACTAGCCTCTCCTGCCATCAGGACGCATCTCTAACCGTGGTATACCTAACTTCCATGCTACACCTAGCTCAGTAGACTCAAGCTTAAACGCCATCTGTCTACCCCGTACACGCACAAATACTTGTCCTGTAAACTTCTCAATAGGTACAGTAGCAGAACGAGTTACCGTAGCGTTGTCCACACCACCCTCAGACGTAGGGCTATAGTAACCAGAACCAGAGTTCTCCATAGGTAACAAAGTCATTACTGCCGCAGGGCTATCTACTGTAGACCCCTCAAACGTTACGTCAGGCAACATACGGTTGATAAACATAAACCTGTCACCGTTATCCAAGTCAAACTCAGAGGATAAGAGCGTAGCTGTAATAGCGGAAGGTACACCCGTTTCATTGTCATCCATACCGACTTCTTGGTTGACGAGGTTGTTACTATAAGTAGCAGCTAGCGGGTTTTCACGAAGATCAGAGTCTATCCAAGCACTACGTGCTAGTGTGCCGTAATACCAAATGTCTTGGAGGTAGTTGTACACCACATAGCGATCATTCTGTGTAACCCCAGCAGAACAATAGAACCACCATATCTCATCAAACCGCTCATTAGTGCCCGCTACAACTTGTGCATACTGAGTGAAGTTAAAGTCATTAAACACATAGCTTCGTACACTACACGGTAGGGTCTTAACCGTACCATCGTACATATAGAACTTGTCAGTACCCATCCAGTACGCGATGTTACCTGAATAAGCTGCTGCATTAGGACCAGCTATTGTTATGTTATCGCCTAATAACTGAGCACCCCACACCTCTGGTGCGCCTAAGTACTGCATACCGTACAGCGCAGTGTCAGTCCAAATAAGAACCTCTTGTCGTGCTTGTAGGGTTGTAATGATTTCACTGCCCCTAGACAGACGTAAGCTACCGGCTTGATTAGTCGCCGCAGGAGTCCAGTTAGTCACATCCTCTTGGTCAGACCAGCGAATCAACATAGGATCAAGAGTGGCACTGCCCAGTGCGTTTGAACCGAAACAAAAGGCAAAACGGAAGATGTCTGATACAAAGGTCTTGTTAACTATAGTAGGCACGTTGGATGCACCACCGAGAGAAGATACGTACACTGCACGAGTTGTTAGATCATTACTCGCATCCCAATAGAATATAGGTCCACCCCTGTAGCCAAAGAACAAGTCCTCACCAAAGTTAGACTGACTCCATATCCGCATAGGAGCATCTGTAGCACCACTGCTTCCCCAAGTGCCTGACCCCCAAGTACCCGCACTCCAACCTCTGAATGGGACAGCAATTTCGTTACCTGTGTTTATCTGGTAAGCCGCTGTGACTGTACCTCCACCCGTAGCAGCAGACGACGCTTGGCTTGCGGCAGTGATGTTGTAGGAGTCCTCGTCTATAAAGCTAATCTGGAACTCACCATTCAGAGTCAGACCACCCACTGCTGAAGCACCACTAAACGTAACAAAGTCATTCTGAAGCGCACCGTGTGCAACGTCAGCAACAAGAACAGTAGTAGAGTTCAGCGTTGTGGTAAACGGGTTTGTCAGCGTTGCTGTGGCTCTAATAGGGGTAATGTCAAAGTAAGCTCCACCACGCTCGATGTAGTACTTGAGGTTAGTGCCTACGGCTACAAGGTTTTGTCTCTGGAGAGTAACCCAGTTAAGCATAGACCGGCATACACCAAGAAAAGTAGCAGCAGATATACGCGCCCAACCCCCAATCTTCTGAGGCATACCCCGTCTGAACCGCACCTTATCTGTCTCGTACCAACTGCCTTCAGCCGCATACCGTGTATTTTCGCGGTCAACTCCCGGCTTTAACTGTAGTTGTTGTAGTGGCATGGACTAACCTCGTTATAGATACTCACCTGTTCTAATCATTTCGGTAAGCTCTACTGCTCTGCTCCCGACCTGTCTAGCCCACTTGGAATCTAAAAATTCATCACTAGCAGAACTGTACTTCCCTGCTTCCATAGCGGCCAAGGCGCGTCGAAACCCACGTAACTTCGTGGCTCCGAGGTTGAATCCGATGTCAATAATAGCATCTTTACGTACATCATCAAGGCCGTTAAACCAAGGGTATTCTGAGCTTAACTCTTTGATGACACGTTCTATATCATTCTCAAGTAGGTACTGTACCTCATCATCGGACAAACCTACCCCGTCGTTCATATCGACATTGCGTCCTATACCGAGGGTATAAAAACCAGCAGGGCATTTGTAGATTACATGTCGTCCATTAGTCTTAACCTCACCTTCGTGACGTTTTAGCATATCAATTAGCTTTTGCATTTTACTTCTTTCCATTACTTCCGCCGTAGTAAAACGCTGCCGCAGTACCTAAGATTCCGCTCAACTGCCCTAGAACTAACGATATAATCGTCTCGTCATTCTGATCGTGGGGCATTGTAGTAACTAAAAGAACAAAAGCCCCGTAGAGAATAAGTGTTAGTACAGAAAAGACTTTGGGTGTTAGGTCCGATGCAAAAGCATCACGCGCTGACTTCCTGTCTTCTACCTCAACCTTAAAAGACTCAAGGTCGATTTCCATTTCTTTAATACGATTCTTAAACTCTTCATCAGCCTGTTTAACAATAATTGCTTTTTCAGGCTCTCGTTCTATAAGGTCTTCAATCTCGTTTGCAGTTGTACTGCTTGGCAGCCCTAGTTTGGAGGCAGCTATCTTTACAGCCATTCCAGCCATTGGCCCACCTGCTGCCTGTGCAATCGTGGGGGCTAGAGACTTAAGTAAGCCTCCTAATTTCATCATGCGCCAACCTTATCTGTTGGCATATTCTCTTCAGCAATAATGCCGTCTATGGTATCGCACACATCTCTAACGACTACGCCAGTGGTAGCAGACAAGGCAGAACGACCTACCGCTCTCATACCTTTGTATAGCTGGTTACAGTACAGGTCTTTGTTGTCCATGACCTGCTCAATAGAAGTACAGCTAGATAGCATCACAATCGCGCTAAGTATCAGTATTCGCATTCTTTTGCTCCTCTATGAATCCTTTTAGTCTTGATTTGTATCCATCCATGAAGTGGTCAGAGATAGCATCAGATACGCCACCGTCCTTGTCCTTCTTGGCTGGG